>JACCDV010428263.1_pt1 | contig 13766 bp, 10 predicted proteins | sample 7446131 | NCBI WGS metagenome assembly JACCDV01 (sample SAMN15323448, study PRJNA562643) | freshwater metagenome | isolation source: river surface water | place: USA:Blue River Watershed | collected 2017-08-17 | reverse complement strand
GCAATCGGGGCCAAGCAGTTGGTGGTGCATGACGCGTTGGAGATGATGGCTTGGCCCGCGTAACTGGTGTGGTTCACGCCGTACACAAACATGGGCGTGTCGTCTTTGGACGGGGCCGACATCAACACTTTTCTGGCCCCTGCGGCCAAGTGTTTTTCAGCGCTCGCGTGGTCAAGGAACAAGCCGGTTGATTCGACCACCACCTCTGCGCCAATCTCGCTCCACTTCAAAGCGGCTGGGTCGCGCTCTTGGGTGAGGCGAATGCGTTTGCCGCTGACGATCAAGTGGTTGCCGTCGACCGACACCTCGCCCTGAAAGCGCCCATGCACGCTGTCGAACTTGAGCATGTAGGCCAAGTAGTCGGGCTCTAACAAGTCGTTGATACCCACGACTTCGATGTCGTGAAAATTTTGAATCGCAGCGCGAAACACCATGCGTCCGATGCGGCCAAAGCCGTTGATGCCGATTTTGATGGTCATGTTTGTCTCCTCAGAATGGCTGCATTCTATGAAACTTTGTTACATCAAATCAAGTGAATTTACGTATCTTTTTTACTTGATGATTGGAAATTGCATAAGCCCTGTGCTGATATCCTTAAGCATTAATTTTTAATGTCCCGCTCTATGCAGCGGTCGATAAAAAGCATGCTGGAAGACATCAAGAAAACCCTCTGGGCCACCGCCGACAAACTGCGCGCCAACATGGACGCCGCCGAGTACAAGCACCTGGTGCTCGGCCTCATCTTCATCAAATACATCAGCGACAGCTTCGAGGCCCACAAAACCAGCCTGACCCAGCGCTTGCGCAACCCCGACGACGAGCTGTTTTATGGCGACGCCTCAGACGAAGACATTGCTGCCGAGCTGGAAGACCGCGACTACTTCACCGCCGCCAACGTGTTCTGGGTGCCCGAAGGCGCCCGCTGGGCCGCGCTGCAAGCCGCCGCGCCCCAGCCCGATATTGGCAAGCGCATCGACGACGCACTCACCCTGATCGAGCAAGAAAACCCCCGCCTCAAAGGCATCTTGGACAAACGCTTTGCCCGCGCCCAGTTGCCCGACGGCAAGTTGGGCGAGCTGGTCAACCTGGTGGCCACCATCGGCTTTGGCGAAAACCCGTCTGCTGCCCGCGACATCCTGGGCCAGGTGTACGAATACTTCTTGGGCATGTTCGCCAGCGCCGAAGGCAAGCGGGGCGGGCAGTTCTACACGCCCGCCAGCATTGTCAAAACGCTGGTTGAAGTGCTGGCCCCCACCAAAGGTCAGGTGTACGACCCGTGCTGCGGGTCGAGTGGCATGTTTGTGCAGAGCGAAAAATTCATCGAAGCCCACGGCGGCAAGCTGGGCGACATGTCTATCTACGGCCAAGAGGCCAACCCCACCACCTGGCGCCTGGCCGCCATGAACCTCGTCATTCGGGGGATGGACTACAACCTGGGCAAAGAACCCGCCGACACCTTCACCAAAAACCAGCACCCCGACCTGCGCGCCGACTATTGCTTGGCTAACCCGCCCTTCAACATCAGCGACTGGTGGCACGCCAGCCTGGACGGCGATGCCCGCTGGGTCTACGGCACACCGCCGCAAGGCAACGCCAACTACGCCTGGTTGCAGCACATCCTGCACCACCTCAAGCCCACGGGCCGGGCCGGCATTGTGCTGGCCAACGGCTCCATGAGCTCCAGCCAAAACAGCGAAGGCCAAATCCGCGCTGCCATGGTCGATGCCGACGTGGTCGAAGTCATGGTGGCCCTGCCGGGCCAGCTGTTTTTCAACACGCAAATCCCGGCCTGCCTGTGGTTCCTGGCCAAGCAAAAAAGCCGTAAGGGCGAAGTGCTGTTCATCGACGCCCGCAAGCTCGGCCGCATGATCAGCCGCGTGCAAAGCGAGCTGAGCGATGAGGTCATCGAGCGCATCGGCCAGACCGTGGCCGACTGGCGCGCAGGCAGCGACGCCTACCAAGACATCCCCGGCTTTTGCCGCAGCGTGACCCTGGCCGAGATCGCCCAGCATGGCTATGTGCTCACCCCCGGCCGCTACGTGGGTGCCGAAGAGGTGGAAGACGACGACGAAGCCTTTGCCGAGAAGATGCAACAGCTCACCGCCAAGCTGGGCGAGCAAATGGCCAAAGGCGCTGAGCTGGATGCGCTGATTCGCCAGAAGCTGGGGGGGCTGGGGTATGAGTTCTGAGTGGAAAACATTCCAGCTAAATGAAGTTGGGCACATAGTTACAGGAAAAACGCCCAAGGGAGGTATTCCTGAATACGAGGGAGAAGATGTTCCTTTTGTTTCACCTCCTGACTTTTCTGGCAATAAATGGATAACCGCGACAGTTCGCAGTATTTCCGAGGCCGGGGCGCAATCAGTCAAAGGTAGCTTGCTGCAACCACGCAGCGTGCTTGTCACTTGCATCGGGTCAGATATGGGGAAGGCCGCAATTACAGGAGTGCGGTGCGTCACAAATCAGCAGATCAATGCGGTTGTTGTTGATGAATCAAAGTTTTGTCCCGAGTTTCTCTATTACAACCTGAGCCAGCGAAAAGAAGAAATTCGAAGCCTTGCAGGTGGTTCTGCTCAGCCAATTTTGAATAAATCAGCCTTTGGGCTTCTTGCTTTTGATGCTCCTGAACTCGGGGTCCAAAAGTTGATATCAGAAACACTGCGGCCACTCGACGACCGCATCACCCTCCTGCGCAAAACCAACACCACCCTCGAAGCCATCGCCCAAGCCCTCTTCAAGTCCTGGTTCGTGGACTTCGACCCCGTCCACGCCAAGATGCAAGGCCGCGCCCCCGAAGGCATGGACGATGCTACCGCCGCCCTGTTCCCCGACAGCTTTGAAGAGTCGGAGTTGGGGGATGTGCCGACGGGGTGGACGATTTCATCCGTTGCAGATGTTGCTGAAATTGTTAAAGGCAAATCCTATTCGAGCAAAGATCTGGTTGATGGACACACAACTGCGCTAGTGACGCTGAAGTCTTTTGAGCGTGGCGGTGGTTTCCGAATGGATGGCTTTAAGCCATATTCGGGCGCATTCAAACCTACACAAGTGGTGATTCCAGGTGACTTGATCATCGCGTACACCGATGTAACTCAAGCAGCCGAGTTAATTGGCAAGCCAGCAATTGTTGTAGGCGTAGAGGAGCACGATACGTTGATTGCATCGTTAGATGTGGGGATCGTTAGACCTGACTTTTCCGTAATCGGACGACAGTTTTTGTATGGTCTGTTTAAAACGGATGCATTTCAAAACCATACGTTGGCACACACATCTGGGACAACGGTTTTGCATCTAGCAAAAGATGGTGTGGGCTCGTATCAATTCGCCCGGCCATCTGTTGGATTGATCAATGTGTTTGAAGGCATCGCGACTGAACTGGCTGAGCGACGGCAGATCAATATTGATCAGTTACGCACACTAACTTCTTTGCGAGATACGTTACTTCCTCGTCTGATCTCTGGCCAGCTCAGCATTGAGCATGTAAGAAGTGGAACCCATCATGAATACTCCAATTAAAAGCACACTTATTGAGCCGCCAGTTCCGGATTCGATCAAGCTACATCCAACATGGTTTCGGCTGATCAGTCAGCGCGATTGGTATGACACGAAAAGTCAGCATTGTCAGAATTGGTACAAGCGTTTGAAGTTGGCACAGGTTACGTTGGCGGTATTGGTGCCAGCCACAAGTTTGTTGCCTTCTGAATGTGCCAAGTGGGCAGCCTCGATTGCTGGCGTTCTGATTGCTGTATTAGAAGCAGCACAGCAAATGAACCAGTATTCGACTCTTTGGGTGACTTATCGCTCAACTGCGGAACGGCTCAAACACGAGCAATACTTGTTTCTTTCCTGTGCAGGTCCCTACAAAGGCTTGATTGAAACTGATCGGTTAATTGCTCTCGCGGAAAGGGTTGAGGAGAACGTTTCTACAGAGCACGCTAACTGGTTTAATGAAACGCGGCGCAGCGTTGCCTCCAAAGCTGAAAGTAAGGAATGACAGTGCAGCGCCAATTTGAGCTGAATGTTGGAGGCAAAGTTGTTCCTTTACCTGTTTACTTCCCTTCGATTTCTTCAGTCAAAACGGCATTGCAGCCTCAAGCCTACATCCAGGTGCTGGAATCATTTTTCGGGATCAACAATCAGTTTTTAGTATCGGCCTTTGATCTTGCTGAACTTTCTCAACCAGCAGATGCCGTGATGTTGCTGAAACGTTTTCGTGAGGTGGGCGGTATAGCACTCATGGATTCGGGTAACTATGAAAGTTTCTGGAAAGACGCTCGCCATAAGTGGACGCAAGAGTCATTTCACAAAATGCTTGCCGAATTTTCCTGTGATTTGGCTTTTGGTTTCGATGAACAAGATCCGCCTGACGACTTCGATGAGCATCTTGCACTTCTTGTTAGTCGATGGAAACAAGATCAATCAGCGGCTGGCAACTGTCAAATCGTGCCGATCATTCATGGAAAGGCCAAAGACTTACCTCGGCTATGCAGTGCCTTTGCGGCACAGTCGGGTGTTCCTATGCTGGCTGTTGCTGAAAGAAGGCTGGGTGAAGGCGTCATTGAACGTGCGCGAAGTCTGCAGGCTATTCGTAGCGAACTCAATAAATTAAATCGCTACGTTTGTATCCATTTGTTAGGTACTGGAAACCCGATTTCGATTGCGATTTATTCAGCAATGGGCGCTGATAGTTTTGATGGGTTGGAGTGGTGCCAGACAGTGGTTGATCACGATACGGGCTTGCTCTATCACTTATCGCAAGCAGACTTCTTCGCTCAACAGACGGGTTGGTCTGAGGGTGATCTTTCATTTTCGGCACGTACGTTGGCGCATAACCTTGAGTTCTATGTGTCTTGGATGAAGCGACTTCAAGTTGCGATTGGTAATGACACGGTCGTCGATTTTTGTCGTCGTAACTTTCCTGAACATGTCTTTCGTCATTGTGGTCGTGAGTTTGGCTGGATAAATTCTTGAAGGGGATTTGCTGATGAGTTTTGTGAATCTCGTTTCAGGTGGTCTCGATTCCACTCTGATCGGTGTGATGGCCAAGGAAAGTCAAATCGAACATTTCCCTTTGTTCATTGACTATGGTCAGCGGGCTGCGGCTAAGGAGTGGGCGACGTGTCAGAGCGTTCATAAACAGTTGGGATTGCCGGAGCCAATAAGAATGAATTTGAGTGGTTTTGGCCAGGTCATAACGTCTGGCTTGACTAGCGAATCTTTGGACATAAAAGATGATGCTTTTACACCTGGCCGCAACCTGATGTTTTTGTTGATGGGTAGCTCTTATGCTTATCAAGTCGGTGCAAATTCAGTTGCCATTGGTTTGCTTGCTGAGCAATTCAGCTTGTTTCCGGATCAGCAGCAATCTTTTATTGCTCAAGCGGAACAGACCATCAGCTCGGCAATTGGGCGGACGATCAAAGTTCTGACACCATTAATGGAATTTGGCAAAGCAGATGTTGTTCAACTTGCAGTTGAAAAAGGCATTAAAGGCACTTATTCATGCCACACGGGTAAAGCACAACCATGTGGCGCTTGTATCGCATGCCTTGAATTTAAATTCAACTAGAAGGAGTTCGAAATGGGTGGAAGTACAGGTGGTAGTACGTTTGCTTCAGATAAGAAAAGAATGGAAGAGATGGTTAAGCAGCGTCTGGCTGGGGCTAAGGACGCTGTTAGCAGACATGTTTTCATTAGTTTTGATCATGAGGACATGAATGAAGTCAACCTTCTTCGAGGACAAGCGAAAAATGATGCGATGGATCTGCAATTTGACGATCATTCAGTCAAAGAGCCATATGACAGCACCAATGCTGACTACATCAAACGGAATATCCGCGAGAAGATTGACCGCTGTTCGGTGACGATGGTTTACTTGTCTGAAAAGACTGCATCGAGCAAGTGGGTCAATTGGGAAATTGAGGAAAGTTTAAAGCGTGGTAAGGGTGTTATCGGTGTTTATAAGGGAGAGACACCTCCAGCCAAAACCCCAGCAGCATTCACGCAAAACGAATGCAAAGCCGTCAAATGGGAACACGCTGCTTTGACAAAGGCAATTGAGGACGCTAGCAAAAAGCGTTGAATGATCTATGAAAAAACCTCTCAGCAAACTCGAACGCGTCCCTCTGCGCGAAGCCTGGAAGCACGAAGCCAACGACTTCACGCCCTGGCTCGCGCAAGAGGACAACCTCAACACGCTGGCCGATGCGCTGGGCTTGTCTGAGCTGGCCTTGGTGGCCACCGAGCATTGGGTCGGCGAGTTCAAGCTGGACATTTTGTGCACCAGCGGCGAAGAGCAGGTGATCATCGAAAACCAGCTCGAAAAGACCAACCACACGCACCTGGGCCAGATCCTCACCTACGCCGCAGGCACGGGCGCGCGCAAGGTGATTTGGGTGGCCGAGAGCTTTCGGCCCGAGCATGTGGCGGCGCTCGACTTTTTGAACCAGAACACCACGGACGACCTGAACTTTTTTGCGGTCGAGGTGGAGCTGTGGCGCATTGGCGATTCGCCCCTGGCTCCCAAGTTCGAGGTGGTGGCCAAGCCCAACGAGTGGGCCAAGACCGGGCGCGAGCAGGCCAAGGCCGCTGCGCATGCCACGCCTGCCAAGCAGCGGCAGCTGCGCCTGTGGCAAGCCTTGGTGGACAAAGTGGCCGCCGAGGCCCCGCAGATCAAACCCCAAAAGCCGCAGCCCCAGCACTGGCTCAACATTTCAATTGGCCGCAGCGGCTTTGGGCTCAACCCCACTGCCAGTCACAAAGACGACCGCCTGGGCGTGGAGGTGTACATCCACCACACCGATTCCAAAAAGATGTATCAGGCCCTGCTGGCGCAAAAAGAAAGCATTGAGCAACAGTTGGGCTTTGCGCTGGACTGGCAAGAACTGCCCGACGCCCACGCCTGCCGCATCGCCACCTGGCGTCAAGACAGCCCCCTCGAAGACGAAGCCCAATGGCCCCAGTACCTCGACTGGTTTGTGCAACGCATCGTCAAGATGAACGCGGTGTTCAGGCCGGTGATTCAGGGCTTGTGACGATGAAGCTGATGTTTCTGGACGAATCCGGCGATCACAACTTGTCTGTGATCGATCCGCAGTACCCGCTCTTTGTGTTGGGTGGCGTGATCATGGAGGCCGATTACGTTCGTGACGTGGTAACGCCGCGCATGCTGGCGTTCAAGCGGGAACTGTTCGGGAGTGAGAAGCTGGTGCTGCACACGGCAGACATCACCCGTAACCGCAATGGTTTTGAATGGCTCAAGGATGTGGGTTTCAGATCAGCGTTTTATGAGCAACTCAATGTCTTGATGGCCGAGCTGGACTACCGGGTGGTGGCGTGTGCCATTCGTAAGGATTGGCACTTGTCGCGTTACGGCATGGCTGCTCTGGACCCGTACCTGATGAGCCTGGATCTGTTGGTCGAGCGCTTTTGCATGGATGTGGGCGACGTGGAAGACGGTGGTTTGATCGTGGCCGAGAAAAGAGGCCCCACGCTGGACCACGAACTGGAGTTGGCTTGGCTGAACTTGAAAATTCAAGGCACCCGATTTGTGCGGGCCAAGCATGTAGAGCGCCGCATTCAGGGGCTGAGCCTCAAGGGAAAAGATGCCAATCTGGCGGGTCTGGAATTGGCTGATTTGGTCGTGACGCCCATTGGTCGCCACGTGTTGGGTAAGCCTGACCGTGAGGATTACGCCATTGTGGAGAGCAAATACCGCAGAGCACCTTCAGGGCGCATTGATGGCTATGGCTTGATGGTCTTGCCCAAAGAAAAAGGGCCGAACCCCGCTACGCAGTGAACAACCCATGCCTCAAATTCTAGCCTAGAAACACGAAACTAACTACTTCCCATCTTGGCAACAGCTATTCTTCAAACTTTTATAGATTAAAAGTGGCGTTTTCTATGCATGTTGCGGCTGATGTGCATAGAAAACTCGATTTTTTGAGCATATGACCGAAGACCAACTCGAACAAGAAGCCCTAGGCTGGCTAGCCTCTGTGGGCTACACGCCGCTCAATGCGCGGGACTTAGACCACCTCGACCCACGCCTAGAGCGCAGCAGCACGCGCGAGGTGTTGCTGGTGGCCGAGCTTCGTGCGGCGATTGATCGGCTCAACCCCAACGTGCCAGCAGCCGCGCGTGAGGATGCGTTCAAGCAGGTGCTAGACGCAGGCGGGCCTGCATTGCTCACGGCAAACAAGGCGTTTCATAAGCTGTTGGTCAACGGTGTGCCGGTGCAGTACCAAAAAGACGGTGACACGCGTGGCGACTTTGTGCGCCTGATGGACTGGCACAAGCCCGAGGCCAACACTTGGTTGGCGGTGCAACAGTTCACCATCAAGGGGCCACGCCACACACGCAGGCCAGACATTATTTTGTTCATCAACGGTTTGCCGCTGGTGTTGGTGGAGCTAAAAAACCCAGCCGATGCACATGCGGATATTTGGAAGGCTTACGACCAAATACAAACCTACAAAGAGCAAGTGGCCGATGTGTTTACCTACAACGAGTTGTTGGTCATCTCAGACGGCATAGAGGCACGCATGGGCTCGTTGTCGGCTAATGCCGAGCGCTTTATGCAGTGGCGCACGATTGATGGTGTCACGCTAGACCCGCTGGGTAAGTTTCAAGAGCTAGAAACCCTGGTGCGCGGCGTTTTGGCTCCCGCGTATTTGCTGGACTACTTGCGCTTTTTTGTGTTGTTTGAAGACGATGGCAAGTTGGTCAAGAAGGTGGCGGGCTATCACCAGTTTCATGCAGTGCGTGCAGCGGTGGAGCAGGTGGTGCATGCCGCCAGCACAGACGAACAAACACGGCGTGGCAAAGGCGGTGTGGTGTGGCACACGCAAGGCAGCGGCAAGAGCATCACCATGACGTGTTTTGCCGCATGCGTGATGCAAGAGCCAAGGCTTGAAAACCCAACCATTGTGGTGATCACCGACCGCAATGACTTAGATGGCCAACTGCTGGGTGTGTTCAGCCTGAGCCAAGACTTGTTGCGTGAGCAACCACAGCAAGCCACCACGCGCCAAAAATTGCGCGAGCTGCTAGACAACCGGCCATCGGGCGGCATCATTTTTGCCACGATTCAAAAGTTCATGCTGGGTGAAGACGAGGATGTGTTTCCCGTGCTGTCTAGTCGCCGCAACATTGTGGTGATTGCCGATGAAGCGCACCGCACGCAATACGGCTTTGAGGCCAAACTCAAAGAGGTCAAAAAGTCATTGCCCACAGGCAATGCCGCAACAACCGCGATGGCTGCTGAGTTTGCGCCGCCCGAATACGTGACCAAGTACCAAGCAGGCTACGCCCAGCATTTGCGCGATGCCTTGCCCAATGCCACGTTTGTGGCGTTTACTGGCACACCGGTGAGCAGCACAGACCGAGACACGCGCGCGGTGTTTGGCGAGTACATCCATGTGTACGACATGCAGCAAGCGCAAGAAGACGGCGCGACGGTGGCCATTTATTACGAAAGCCGTTTGGCCAAGTTGGGCCTGAACGATGCAGAGATGAGCCACCTCGATGACGAGGTGAACGAGCTAGCCGAAGACGAAGAAGAAAGCGCCCAAGCCAAACTCAAAAGCCGCTGGGCGGCGCTAGAAAAAGTAGTGGGTGCACAACCCCGTGTGACAAGTGTGGCCGCTGATTTGGTGGCGCATTTTGAAACCCGCAACAGCGCACACCCGGGCAAGGCCATGGTGGTGGCGATGAGCCGCGAGATTTGCGTGCACTTGTATGACGAGATCATCAAGCTGCGCCCGCACTGGCACAGCGACGACCCTGAGCAAGGCGCGATCAAGATTGTCATGACGGGGAGTGCCAGCGACAAAGCGCTGTTGCGCCCACACATATACAGCAGCCAAGTGAAGAAGCGTTTAGAAACGCGGTTCAAAGATCCGAAAGACGAATTGAAGTTGGTCATCGTGCGCGACATGTGGCTGACAGGCTTTGATGCGCCGTGCGTACACACCTTGTATGTGGACAAGCCCATGAAGGGCCACAACCTCATGCAGGCGATTGCGCGCGTGAACCGTGTGTTCAAAGACAAACAAGGCGGCTTGGTGGTGGACTACATTGGCATTGGCGAAGACCTCAAAGCGGCCATGCGGGAGTACACCGCCAGCAAAGGCCGAGGCAAGCCCACCGTGGATGCGCGTGAAGCGTTGTCGGTTTTGCTAGAAAAGCTGGATGTGTTGCGCGCCATGTTGCATGGCTTTGACTATTCCAACTTTTTAACGGGGGGCTACAAAACATTAGCCGGTGCTGCCAACCATGTGTTGGGTATCAAAGGTGACAAAGAGCGCGATGGCAAAAAACGTTTTGCCGATGCGGCGTTGGCTATGAGCCATGCTTTTAGTTTGTGCTGCACCTTAGAAGAAGCCAAAGCCTTGCGCGATGAGGTGGCGTTTATGCAGGCGGTCAAAGTGATTTTGACCAAGCGCGAAGTCAGCAAGCAGCGCAAGACAGACGAAGAGCGCGATTTGGCAATTCGCCAAATCATCAGCTCGGCGGTGGTGTCGGGTGAGGTGGTAGATATTTTTGCCGCCGTAGGCTTAGATAAGCCCAACATTGGTTTGCTAGACGACGACTTCTTGGCGCAAGTGCATAACTTGCCCGAAAAAAACCTAGCGGTGGAATTGCTTGAACGTTTGTTGCAAGGCGAAATCAAAAGCCGTTTTGCCAGCAACGTGGTGCAAGATAAAAAGTTCAGCGACATGTTGGCCAGCGTGATTCAGCGCTACCAAAACCGCAGCATCGAAACCGCGCAGGTGATGGAAGAGCTGATTGCGATGGCCAAGAAGTTCCGCGAGGCCGCCAACCGTGGCGACCAACTGGGCTTGCACGATGACGAGGTGAAGTTTTATGACGCGTTGGCCAACAACGAATCAGCCGTGCGCGAATTGCAAGACGAAACGCTCAAGAAGATTGCACAAGAACTCACGCAAAACCTGCGCGAGAACTTGACGGTGGATTGGTCAGAACGCGAGAGCGTGCGGGCCAAGCTGCGGTTGATGGTGAAACGTATTTTGAAGAAATACAAATATCCACCAGACCAAGCAGACAACGCTGTGCAGCTAGTACTTGAGCAAGCCGAGGCGTTGGGTCAAGACTGGTCATAGTTAACGACACTTCAACAGAGCGAAAAAAAGCGCCCAAAGGCGCTTTGGATGGGGTAGGAAAGAATTACTTCTTGGCCACCACGCGGATCATTTCCAAGCACTGCTTGGCGTAGCCCCACTCGTTGTCGTACCAAGTGACCACTTTCATGAATGTCTTGTCCAAGGCGATGCCAGCAGTGGCATCGAACACAGACGCGCAGGGTTCGCCACGGAAATCGGTGGATACCACTTTGTCTTCGGTGTAACCCAACACGCCTTTCATCGCGCCAACGCTCTGCGCTTTCATTTCGGCGCAGACTTCGTCGTAGCTGGCTTCTTTTTCCAACTCGATGGTGAGGTCGACCACAGACACATCAGAGGTGGGCACGCGGAAGGCCATGCCTGTGATTTTTTGGTTCACTTCGGGAATCACTTTGCCTACCGCCTTGGCTGCACCAGTGCTAGAAGGAATGATATTTTCCAAAATGCCGCGGCCGCCGCGCCAGTCTTTGCGCGATGAACTGTCTACCGTGGCTTGGCTGGCAGTGGCAGCGTGCACGGTGGTCATCAAACCGCGCTTGATGCCCCATTTGTCGTTCAACACTTTGACCACGGGGGCCAAGCAGTTGGTCGTGCAAGACGCGTTGGAGATGATGGCTTCGCCCGCGTACTTTTGGTGGTTCACACCGTACACAAACATGGGCACGCTGTCTTTGGAGGGGGCAGAGATGACCACTTTTTTAGCGCCTGCATCAATGTGCAATTGGCACGTGGGTTCGGTCAGGTAGTGGCCGGTGCACTCGAGCACGATGTCCACGCCCATAGCGCCCCACTTGAGGTTGTGGGCGTCACGCTCGTGGGTGAGCTGAATTTTTTTACCGTTGACGATCAAGGCGTCTTCGGTGTGTTCCACCGTGCCATCAAAACGGCCGTGCACGCTGTCGTACTTGAGCATGTAGGCGAGGTAGTCGGCTGACTTGGGGTCGTTGATGCCAACCACTTGAATGTCGCTGTAGCCGTTTTTGAAGGCGGCGCGCAAAGCCAAGCGGCCGATACGGCCGAAGCCGTTGATACCAATCTTGATGGTCATGATGGAGCCTTGAGGAAGTTAAAAATTAGTGAGGGTTTCAGCCGCGTTGCAGCGCAGCTTGAACCGTGTCGGCCACGTTCTCAGGCGTGAAACCAAAGTGTTGGAACAAAACAGGGGCGGGTGCGGATTCGCCGTAGGTGTCAATGCCGACCACGGCAGACACGCCATATTTCCACCAGCCGTCGGTCGAGCCCATTTCAACGGCCACACGTGGCACGCCTGCGGGCAGCACGGCTGACTTGTAGGCCACGCTTTGGCGGTCAAAGGTGGTGGTGCTGGGCACAGACACCACGCGTACGGCAATCTTGCGCTCTGCCAACAAGGCTTGTGCTTTCAGTGCCAAGTGCACTTCAGAGCCAGTGGCCATGAGCACGGCTTGCGCTTTTTTCTTGATACCCACTTCGCTGGGTTCAGCCAACACATAAGCGCCTTTGCTGATGGCATCCAAGCCAGAGACCTCGCCTGCTTTTTTGTCAGCAGCGGTGTCGCCCTTAGGCAAGTAAGGCAGGTTTTGACGACTCAACAACAGCGCGGTGGGCTTGTGTTGGTTCTTCAAAGCCACGGCCCATGCCACTGCAGTTTCAGCGGTGTCAGCGGGACGCCACACGTCAAGGTTGGGGATCAAACGCAGCGATGCGGCGTGCTCGATGGATTGGTGTGTGGGGCCGTCTTCGCCCAAGCCAATGGAGTCGTGGGTGAACACATGCACCACGCGTTGCTTCATCAACGCGGCCATGCGAATGGCGTTGCGTGAATAGTCGCTGAACGTGAGGAAGGTACCGCCGTAGGGGATGAAACCACCGTGCAAAGCCACACCGTTCATGATGGCGGCCATGCCAAATTCGCGCACGCCGTAGTTGATGTGACGGCCACCTTGACCGACCTCGTTCTTCACCACATGGCCCGCTGCGTCAAAGCGCAGGTTGGGTGTGGACTTGGTGTTGGTCAGGTTGGAGCCGGTCAAGTCGGCGCTGCCGCCCAAGAGTTCGGGCAGTGAGGCGGTGAAGTGTTCCAGTGCCAATTGGCTGGCTTTGCGGCTGGCCACGGTTTCGGCTTTGGTGTGGGCGGCCAACACGGTGTCGACCACGGTTTGGTCAAAGTTTTTGGGCAACTCGCCGGCCATGCGGCGTTTCAATTCAGCGGCCAACTCGGGGTGAGCTGCTTGGTAGACGGCAAACGTTTGGTTCCATTCGGCTTCTTGCGCTTGGCCTTTGGCTTTGGCGTCCCAGTCGGCGTACACCTCGGCAGGCACTTCAAACGGTGCGTGGTTCCAGCCGATGGCGGCGCGCGTGAGTGCAATTTCTTCAGCGCCCAAAGGTTCGCCGTGGGCCTTGGCTGTGTCAGCGCGGTTGGGGCTGCCTTTGCCAATGCTGGTTTTGCACACGATGAGTGTGGGCTTGTCTGTGCTGAGCTTGGCGCTGGCAATGGCTTGGCTCACCACGGCAGCGTCGTGGCCGTCGATGGGGCCAATCACGTTCCAGCCGTAAGACTTGAAACGCTCGGGCGTGTTGTCGGCAAACCAGGGGGCCACTTGGCCGTCAATCGAAATGCCGTTGTCGTCGTACAAGGCGATG
>JACCDV010282871.1_pt1 | contig 13767 bp, 9 predicted proteins | sample 7446131 | NCBI WGS metagenome assembly JACCDV01 (sample SAMN15323448, study PRJNA562643) | freshwater metagenome | isolation source: river surface water | place: USA:Blue River Watershed | collected 2017-08-17 | reverse complement strand
CCCACCGCATCTGCACCCAGCTTTTGCATGCCGGCCTCGACCACTTCCTTCCATACGGCGTCAGGCAAAATCAGGGAACCAAAGATCTCCCTTAGCAGATCAAGCTTACCGATCCGCCCAAGCGCTATCAGAGGAGAAGCATCCGAGACAATAATCATGCAACCCGGACACTGGAGAGGCTCCTTGCATCTTCAAGAGCATCCTCCGGTCCGTAGTGGCTGCCCAGCTTCCTTGCTCCCAATTGAAGCTGAAACGTCCCGACCGGAAGCCCGGCCAATTCCGCCGCTTTGCCCATCGAGAGACGGCCAAGCGAGAACAGCGAGATCGCAAGCTCCAGCTTCAGGTCTGGAACCGACATCCGTGCCGACTCCAGCACATCGGCTGGCAGCTCCATTGTCATCGTCGCAGGCATACATCACCACTACTCCTCTGCTCGGTGCCAGTCAACCTCGACCCCGATCAACAAGCCCCTTTTAACCTTCTATCCCTCCCAACTCCTTGGTTCCCCCTAACAGTCTAACAGTCTTCAGTCTAAAAGCCTCCTCAACCATTCTCCCTTCAGGCCTCCGGTTTTCCCCATCTTCTAGCTCCCATCTCCCATCTCCTTGGCCCCCCCCAACTCTTCATCCCTCATAATTCATCCTTCATCCTTTCCTAATCAGTGCCCTCCGAAACCCTCCAACTCCACTACCCCTCCCATCGCAGGGAGAATCGCATCAAGGACCGTCCTCTCAAGAGACTCATCGTCTTCCTGGCGGTCCTGGTCGGAATCTCCATTGCGATCGCCGCGCACTCCAAGAAAGAGCCTGCCAGATACATCTCCATGGCCTGATCCAGTAGGGAAGTGGCTCCACAATTCACGGCTTCTGAGGAAAAGAAAAGGAGGAAAAGGGCAAGACCGAAAAACTATATTGATCTGCCGGTTTTCCCAAACCAGGCATCCAAGCAAAGCATGGACTACCTTCGGTATTATAAAGCCTCCTTCCCAAGGAGTCTTTTCTGCAGCTTCGCTCTCACGCCTTGCTTTCCAACCGATCTTTCGCGTCCTTGACTGAGATAATGGTGTCTATCCGGATTCCCTCCTCGTCACTTGTAGGGCATTCCGATAGACAGAGTCGGTTCCTGTTGCATGTGAAGATCACCGACTACCACGCCAAGTATTTTGCCCATGAGCTGACGAGGCGTTGCCCCTCAGACAGCGTTGAAAAGCTGGCTGGAGCAGTTGCAAGTGCACAAGTGGATTTGAATCCCCATCAGGTCGATGCGGCGCTCTTTGCTTTCAGATCTCCTCTCTCGAAAGGTGCTCTTCTCGCGGATGAGGTGGGTCTAGGGAAGACCATCGAGGCAGGCCTTGTCCTTTCTCAGAAATGGGCTGAGCGGAAGCGTCGGATCCTGGTCATCGTCCCATCGAATTTGCGGAAGCAATGGTACCAGGAACTCGGTGAGAAATTCTTCCTGCCGTGCCGCATTCTGGAGTCCAAATCCTACAACGCAGCGATCCGCGAGGGGCGTTTTCGTCCCTTTGAGGTCGAGGAGATCGTTATCTGTTCTTACCAGTTCGCCCGGAATAAGTCGGCCGATGTCGCCAATACTCCCTGGGATCTTGTCGTCCTGGATGAGGCTCACCGCCTCCGTAACGTCTACAAGCCCACGAACGTCATCGCGAACACGCTCAAGCAGGCCCTCAAGGACCGGAATAAGCTACTGCTGACGGCGACTCCGTTACAGAACTCCCTCCTCGAGCTCTTTGGGCTCGTTAGCATTATCGACGATCACGCCTTCGGCGATCTCAAGAGTTTTAAGGAACAATTTACCAACCTGACCCAGGAGCAGGTCTTCGAGACTCTGAAGGCCCGGCTCCGCCCAATCTGCCACCGGACCCTCCGCAAGCAGGTCACCGCGTACATCCCCTACACGGCACGCCATCCGATCCTAGAGCATTTCACTCCGGATGAGTCCGAGGACCGCCTCTACAACGTCGTTTCGGAGTATCTACGCCGTCCGAATCTCCAGGCACTCCCCGCCAGTCAGCGTTCACTGATGACACTAGTCCTCAGGAAGCTCCTAGCCTCCTCCACCTTCGCGATTGCGGGAGCCCTTCAGTCTATTTCATCGCGCCTCGAGGCGAAGCTCGCGAAGCAACAAGCAACCCTTGAGCCTCTGGAGGAAGAGCTCGCTGAGGATTACGAGGCCCTTGATGAGACCTCAGAGGAATGGGAGGAAGACGAAAGCGAAGCCCCTCTTTCCGAGGAAGACCGCGCAGCCCTCGAAGCAGAGATTGTGGATCTCAAGGAGTTTGCCCGCCTTGCTTCCTCGATCAGTCATAATGCCAAGGGGAAGGCACTCCTTCGTGCTCTCGAAGTTGCCTTTGCAAAGGCTCGCGAGTTGGGAGCCGCCGAGAAAGTGATCATCTTTACCGAGTCTCGCCGCACGCAGAGCTACCTCCTCCGCCTCCTGGCAGACAGTTCCTATGCCGAAGGGATCGTGCTCTTCAATGGCACCAATACAGACGACCGCTCCAAGGCCATCTACTCCGCATGGCTCGAGCGCCACGACGGATCCGATCGGATTACCGGATCCAGGAGTGCCGACATGCGTTCCGCCCTTGTTGATTACTTCCGTGAGGAGGGTCGCATCATGATCGCGACTGAGGCGGGAGCCGAGGGAATCAATCTCCAGTTCTGCTCCCTCGTCGTGAACTACGATCTCCCCTGGAATCCCCAGCGTATCGAGCAGCGGATCGGACGCTGCCACCGCTATGGGCAGAAACACGATGTCGTCGTGGTGAACTTTCTCAATAGCAAGAACGCTGCCGACCAGCGTGTCTACGAGCTCCTGGATAAGAAGTTCCAGCTCTTCGAGGGCGTCTTCGGAGCTAGCGACGAGGTCCTAGGGGCGATTGAGAGTGGCGTCGATTTTGAGAAACGCATCCACGACATCTATCAGCGATGCCGGAAGCAGGAGGAGATCAAGAGCGAGTTCGATCAGCTGCAGATGGAGCTAGAGCTCGAGATCACCGAGTCCATGAAGACCACCCGGAGGAAGCTCCTGGAGAATTTCGACGACGAAGTCCGCGAGAAGCTCAAAGTCCAGGACGAGGCATCGAAGTCATGCTTAAACCGCTACGAACGCCTCCTCACTCAGCTCACTCGCCACGAGTTGCGTGATCACGCTGAGTTCCTGGACGAGTCCTCCTTCCGGTTGAAGAGCTCTCCCTTCCCTGGCGATGTCGCCGCGATTCCCATTCATATTCCCCTGGGTCTCTACGAGCTGCCCCGTCGCTCAGGAGAGGCACATCTCTACCGCCTTGGGCATCCTCTGGCAGAGGCGATCATCCACCGGGCCAAGGAACGCGCTCTTCCCATTCAGGAGCTCCGCTTCAGCTACAGCGATCATGAGGGGAAAATCAGTAGCCTCGAGCCCTACATCGGCACCTCTGGGTGGATGACGGTTTCACTCCTCTCAGTCGATGCTCTCGACCAGGGGGAGGATCATCTCATCATTGCCGCACAGACTGATCATGGAGCCCCGCTTGATCAGGAGGTAGCCGCCCGGTTTCTCTCTCTACCCGGAGAGATCATTGGCAGCGTTACCGATCAGGCACCGAAGTCCCTTGAGACCATCATCGGGACGATCCAGCAGTCGATCCAGCAGGGTATCTCCGAGCGGAATGCTCACTTCTTCGAGGCCGAGGCAGAGAAGCTCGAGGGATGGTCCGACGATCTGAAGGTGGGCCTCGAGCGCGAGATCAAGGAGATGGACCGCCTTATCAAAGAAGCCCGCCGTTCCTCCACGGCAGCCCTGACCCTTGAGGATAAGCTCGCCGGGCAAAAGAAAGTCCGCACCCTCGAGTCTCAGAGGAACGAAAAACGGCGCTCCCTCTTTGAGGCTCAGGATCAGATCGATCGACAGCGGGATCAGCTGATCGAGACACTTGAGGGGAAGCTGGCTCAGAAAACCCATTCCACCCCTCTCTTCACCCTCAGGTGGAGAATATCTTAACCCTAAGGGTTAATAAAATCTTTACACACTTCCCATCTGATGGAAGTCTCCTTCATCAACAACAAGCTCTCCAAGTTGCTGAATTCTCAAAAAGAGACACTCCGCACCTACGGCCCGGATAACGGGAAGCGCATCCTCCTGAGACTTCAGCAGGTCGCTGTTTCAGCCAACCTGGCAGAGTTTTCCAAACTCCCCCAAACAAGAGTCCATGAACTCAAAGCCAATCGGGACGAACAGATCTCTGTGGATGTAAAGCATCCCTATCGCCTCTTGATGGTCCCAGATCATGAGGAGATTCCCCGCAAGACCGATGGGGGGCTTGATTGGCAGCGAATCACCAAGGTCACCATCACTGAAATTACCGACACCCACTGATCATGAGCACCAAGCACGCTTTCAGGCCTGATTATGTTTTCCCTCCGGGAGAGACACTGCTCGAAACGATTGAGGCTCTCGGCCTCACTCAGAAGGAACTGGCTGCTCGGATGGGGCGCCCTGATAAGACGATCAATGAAATCATCAAGGGGATAACCAAAATCACCCCTGAAACGGCTCTTGAGTTAGAAAAAGTCACCGGAGTGCCTGCCTCGTTCTGGAACAGTGCAGAGTCGAACTATCGCGCTCATCTCGCACGCGTGGAGGATGAAGAGCGTCAGCGGGAGGAGGTGGGGTGGATCAAGCGATTCTCCTACACCCAGATGGTCACTCTGGGACTCGTAGAGAAACTTGAAGACAAGGCTGCTCGTGTGGGCCAGCTCCTTCGATTCTTCGGAGTTGCCACCCCAACGCAATGGGAGAGCACCTATGGGGGACTCTGTGGGGCGGCCAGAGAATCCAATCACCAAAAAAGTGATCTTGGTGATCTGAGTGCCTGGCTTCGGACTGGGGAAATCATGGCTCAGAGGATCGAATGCCAGCCCTACGATCGGGATGGCTTTCTTGCCAACCTCCAGAAGATCCGATCTCTCACCGCCCAAAACCCTGCTGAAGCATGGCCTGAAGTTCGTAGCCTCTGTGCCGAGGTGGGAGTGGCCGTTGTTCTCGTGCCGGAACTACCCAAGACCCATGTCTCTGGCTTTACCCGCTGGCTTACCCCTGAAAAAGCCATCATCCAGCTCAGTTTGAGATACAAGACAGACGATTCCCTCTGGTTCACCTTCTTCCATGAGGCGGGTCATATCCTTCTTCACGGGAAGCGAGACATCTTTGTGGAGTATCGAGGACTGGACAGCCCCAAGGAAAAGGAGGCTAACCGCTGGGCCGCCGAATTCTTGATCCCACAAACCGAGTGGAACGCGTTTTTGAAGACTCTGCCCGCAAAACCCAGCCCCGCATCCATTAAAGGCTTTGCTCAGAAGCTGGGAATTGCCCCAAGCATCGTCCTCGGCAGATTGCAGCACATCGAAAAGAAAGTCCCTGCCTCCAGTTTCAACACGCTCAAGCACAAGCTAGAGATCAAGTGGAAGGGTTTGGCGTAAAGGGCACTGTCGATAGCGAATATTGTACTCTCCATGATCAGCAACGCTTTCGTCGTTAAAAACAAGCCTATGAAAACGCCCTCGCAAGCACTCTCTGAAAAAATCATAGAACGACTTATCCGCGAGGAATTGATAACTGCAGAAACAGCAAAAGCAATTCAGCCGAAGCTTGCCGAAGGAAAGCTGCGAGGTGAGGACTGGCGGCTTCCAATCGAACTAGGCGTAAGGAGGAATATGGAGGCTAAGCCATGAGTGTTCCCGGTCTAAAAAAGCTTACCATACAGCATCTACGTGGATCGGTGGTTCCTTTCGTCCTCCCGTTCGAGAAGAACAAAAAGCTCACAATTGTTTATGGAGAAAATGGTACCGGGAAGTCCACGATCTGCGATGCCTTCGAGTTTGTAGGAAAAGGACGGGTTGGGTCGCTGGAGAATCGTGGGCTTGGTAAGACAGATAGATACTGGCATTCGGTCGGGAAAAAGCCCGCGGACGTCTCCGTGACAATCGAGACAATGGATAACGCGCTCTGCTGTGCAAGCATTGTAAAAAGCGAGGTCGTCGCCAATCCTCCGGAGGCTCGCCCGCGAGTAGAGATTCTCCGCCGGAGCCAAATTCTTAGACTCGTTGAAGCGCAGCCTGGGTATCGCTACGCAGAAGTCAGCCGCTTCATCGACGTATCGGGTGTCGAAGCATCCGAGGCTACGCTTCGAGAATTAATCAAAACCCTGAACAGCAGACGAGGAGAAGCCATTGCGGTTGTGCAAGCAAACGAAGAAAGCCTTGAGCAGTTTTGGGAATCAGCCGGTAAACCCGGTGCCGACCCTCTGACTTGGGCCAATATCGAAGCCAAACGCGATCCGAGCGCAGCGGATTCCGATATTACAGCCTTGAGCGCGTTGCAGTCGGCATACTCCCGCCTTGCAGATCATCCAACGCTCTTGAAATCAGCTAATGATAGCGTCAAGTCCGCTAAAGAATTATTGACCGCAGCGCAGCAGAAAGCGCAGGAATCAGTACAGACGATTGCGGCGGATGCCGGAGAGCTTATTTCTGTGTTAGAGGCCGCACGCACTTACCTACACAAGCATTCTTCTCCAACAGCCTGTCCGCTCTGTGAAAGCAGCGAGAAAGTGCAGGGCTTGAGTGGCCGTATCACCGAACGTTTGGCGTCCTTCTCCAATATTCACGATGTACAGGCAGAGGTCAGAGAGGCTGAGTCCGCTTTGCTACGATCCAATCAAAAAGTGGAGATGTTGTATGAGAATGCCAAGAAGCATCTACAAGAACTCGAAACAGTTCTGAATAGATTCGCATGGCCAACTGACATCACGATTCCATCACTTCCACAGGACTTGGGAGTTCTGGAGTCATGGCTTTCGGAGACTGCTCATCTACCGGCTGAATGGAAAAAGTCCGAGACCATCCGGCAGGACAAAAAGCAATTTCTCACCACGCTGAATCGAGCCCTGACAACTTATTCAGAGAATATATTAGCCCAGAAAGAACTCGATGCCCTGCTTCCTAAGCTGAACCGTGTTCTGGAAATTGTAGAAGAGGAGCGCCGTATTTTTTCCGGTACTATACTTGCAAAGATTGCTGGCGAGGTGGGGCGCATTTATGAACTCGTTCACCCCGGCGAAGGGCTGAACAAGATCAGCCTTCAACTCGATCCCGCCAAACGCGCATCTTTACAAATCGGAGCCGATTTCTGCGGTGAGGCTGGCGCACCGCCACAAGCTTATTTCAGCGAGTCACACCTGGACACGCTTGGGCTTTGCGTGTTTCTCGCCCTTGCCGCGTTGGACGGCCCTGAGAATACCATCCTCATTCTTGATGATGTGCTTGCCAGCGTGGATGAACCGCATGTTGATCGACTGATCGAGATGCTCTACGCTGAGGCCCTCAAGTTTAGGCATTGCGTTATCACCACTCATTACAGGCCGTGGAAGCATAAACTGCGCTGGGGATGGCTGAAGAACGGGCAATGCCAATTCGTTGAGTTGGCGCGGTGGACAAATCAGAGCGGGCTAACCCTTATCCGAACGCTTCCCGACGTAGAGCGTCTCAAGCTTTTGTTAGCCGAACAACCTCCTGACCTACAATCGATTTGTTCCAAAGCGGGTTTTATCCTCGAAGCCGCGCTGAACTTCCTCACGTTGCATTACGAGTGCTCAGTTCCTCGAAAGCCGGAAGACCGCTACACCATCGGCGATCTCCTCCCTGCGATAAAGGGCAAGCTCCGGCAATCAATGCGTGTGGAAATCCTAACTGGGACCGATACGAATGGCGCTCCTACGTACAAATGCGAAAGCCTGACTCCCATTTTCGAAGAACTCTCTCGCATTGCTGAGGCCCGAAACGTCTTCGGCTGCCATTTTAAGGCGATCTCATTTGAGCTTCTTGATGCGGATGCCCTTAGATTTGGTCAGCAAGTTCACGCTTTGATGGAGATACTCACAGATATGGATGCTGGTTGGCCCAAAAATTCAAACTCAGGCGAATACTGGGCGACTTCGGGGGAAACCCGCCGCCTCTATCCGCTACAGAAGCCCTCTTAATCTCAATGAGCAAAAAACAGAAACTTGAGCTGACGTGGATTGGGAAGGAGAACCGGGCGAAGCTCGAGCCGCGCATTCTTCTGGAGGAGCCGGAGCGTTCTTATCATGCCGCTCAGCGGGTCACGGATTCCGACATCTATGACAATCTGCTCATTCAGGGGGACAATCTCCTGGCGCTGAAGGCTCTTGAACAGGACTACGCGGGCAAAGTGAAGTGCATCTTCATCGATCCTCCCTACAACACCGGAAGTGCCTTCGAGCACTATGATGACGGGATCGAGCATTCGTTGTGGCTTTCCTTGATTAGGGAACGGCTTGAAGTCCTGAAAAGGTTACTTGGTGAAGACGGAACGATCTGGATCACCATCGATGATAACGAGGCGCACTATTTAAAAGTGCTTCTTGATGAAGTAATGGGTCGAGACAACTTCGTTGCAAACTGTTTCTGGCAAAAGGTCTATAGCGAACGAATGGATGCAATAGGTTTTAGTGTGTCTCACGACCATGTGCTCGTCTATCGACGATCTGATAAAGCATCCATACGCCAGATTCCTAAAGAGCAAAATGCTGCTCAGTTCGGTTTCTTTGATGAGAAAACTAAAAAATACTATCGACGCAGGTCTTTGAGAAAAGAGGGATCAGAATCCCTAAGGAGCGATCGGCCGTCGATGTGGTATGAGATTAAGGCTCCGGATGAGTCAGCAATCTGGCCTGTTAAGCCAGATGGAACCGAAGGTCGATGGAGATGGAAGAAAGAAAATGTTTCTGAAAAGCGTGATGAGTTAGATTTTGTAAAAAAAGAGGGCCGCTGGGAGATATACGTTAAACAGTTTATTGAAGAGTCTCCAACTCGACCTCCCTCCACTATCTGGCTACAAGAAGATGTAGGGCACAACCACGAGGCGAAGTTGGAAGTAAAAAGCTTTAATCCTTCGGATGTTTTTGACACGCCGAAACCTGAGCGATTGATAAAGCATGTTCTAACTTTAGCAACAGATCCGGGCGATCTCGTCCTTGACTCCTTCCTTGGCTCCGGCACGACGGCAGCCGTTGCCCACAAGATGGGCCGGCGCTGGATCGGGATCGAGCTTGGGGAGCATTGCCATACCCATTGCCTCCCACGTCTCAAGAAAGTGATTGATGGCGACGATCCCGGTGGGATTACCGAGGCGGTCGGGTGGAAGGGTGGCGGAGGCTTCCGCTATTACCGCCTCGCTCCTTCGCTCCTGAGCCAAGACAAGTGGGGAAACTGGGTGATCTCGCAGGAGTTCAATGCCCCGATGCTCGCTGAGGCGATCTGCAAGCTGGAGGGATTTACTTATGCTCCGAGCGATACGATCTACTGGCAGCATGGACAATCAACGGAGCAGGACTTCCTCTATGTCACGACAGCGAGCCTGAATCACGATCAGCTTCAACAGCTCTCCGATGAAGTCGGCTCTGATCGTTCCCTCCTAGTAGTCTGCACCTCTTTCCGAGGACGAAAGGAGGGCTACCCGAATCTGACGGTGAAGAAGATCCCCAAGGCCGTCCTCACCCGCTGCGAATGGGGCCACGACGACTACAGCCTGAAGGTCGAGAACCTGCCTGCCGCGCCCAAGCCAGCACCGAAGGCTGGTCAGCAATCACTTTTTGAGGAGGAGGCAGAATGAATCGCCACGTTAATGCCATCGCGGGACGCTTAAGCCTCCGTCCTCCTCAGCGCCACTCGCTTGAGATTCTCGATCGGATCACGCAGATCGTTCCACCTAGCAAAGCAGCGGATCTGGCCTCTGCCCTCGAGATCATCCGGAGTGAATATCCGACGGTGACAGACTTCGAGAGGGAGTTTCCCTCGCTCTGCTTTGCGCTTGCCACGGGCGTCGGCAAGACACGCCTGATGGGCGCCTTCATCACCTATCTGCACCTGGCGCATGGGGTGAATAATTTCTTCGTCCTAGCACCGAATCTGACGATCTACAACAAGCTGATCGCAGACTTCACGCCGAATACCCCGAAGTATGTCTTCAAGGGGATTTCGGAGTTCGCCGTGGATGCTCCTGACATCATCACGGGGGACAACTATGAGGCGAAGGCGGGAACGCTCTTTGACCAGGTGCTCCGCTGCAAGGTGAACATCTTCAACATCTCGAAGATCAACTCCGAGGTGCGCGGTGGGAAATCTCCGCGTATCAAACGCCTCTCGGAATACATCGGGGAGAGCTACTTCGAGTATCTGGCGGGGCTGCCCGATCTCGTTCTCCTGATGGATGAGTCGCACCGCTATCGTGCCAGCGCAGGGGTGAAGGCGATCAATGAGCTGAAGCCGATCCTCGGGCTGGAGCTTACGGCGACTCCCTTCGTGGAGGGAACCAAGTCAGTGGAGCCCTTCAATAATGTCATCTACGACTATCCGCTCGCGAAGGCGATGGAGGATGGTTTTGTGAAGGAGCCAGCGGTGGCCACTCAGAAGAACTTCGACGCGAGCCAGTTCAATGATGCGCAGCTTGAGCAGATCAAGCTCGAGGATGGAATCCGCCTCCATGAGGATGTGAAGGTCCGTCTCGAGACCTATGCCCGCGAGACAGGACAGCGGATCGTGAAGCCCTTTGTCCTCGTAATCGCCAAGGACACAACTCACGCAGGGGAACTCCTGAAGCTGATCCAGTCGGAGAAATTCTTCGAGGGGCGCTACAAAGAGAAGGTCATCCAGGTCGACTCGAGCAAGACCGGGGCCGAGGAGGAAGAGATGATCGCCCGTCTTCTCAAGGTGGAAGACCCTGAGGAGCCAACTGAGATCGTCATCCATGTGAACATGCTCAAGGAGGGATGGGATGTGACCAATCTCTACACGATCATCCCGCTCCGCGCTGCCAATGCCCGGACGATGATCGAGCAGTCGATCGGACGTGGTCTGCGTCTTCCGTATGGGAAGCGCACGGGCGTGGAGGCGGTCGACCGCCTGACGATCGTGGCGCACGACAAGTTCCAAGAAATCGTGGATGAGGCAAACCGTGGAGACTCTGTGATCCGGATGAAGCAGGTGATCCTCGAGCCTGCGAAGGAGCATCAACGTCTCGCTGCCGTCGTGGTGCAGCCGTCCATCCTAGGGCAGCTAGGAGGAGCCTCTGTCACAACGAGTGAGACAACGATGCCGGGAGTGACAGAGACGCATGGAGTCTCGCAGTTCACAACGGCAGCTGAGCAAAAGGCCGCTCAAGTGACGCTGAATGTGATCCGGCAGTTTGAGCAGCTTCCCAATTCTCAGGGGCTTTTTGCTCCGGAGGTACAGGAGGTGATTTCTGCAAGGGTGCAGGAAGCTCTCACTCCAATTCAGGGAGAGCTGGCTGGAGTCACTGAGCCTGTCGATGTCGCCGCCGTAGTGGCTGCCACGACACGACTGGTCGTTCAGCAGACGATCGATATTCCACGCATCCTCGTTGTTCCGAAAGGGGAGGTGAGCAGTGGCTTCAACGCCTTCACACTCGATACGAAGTCGATTCACTTCCAACCGATCGAGCGCGACGTGCTGATTCAGCACCTGCGAACTCACAAGCAGGAGACTCTTTCATCCAAAGGCGCCGGACAGCGCGAGCTGCGTCTCGAGGATTACCTCGTCCGGGCCTTGATCGACTTCGACGACATCTCCTACGACCACCACGCTGATCTACTCTATGACCTGAGCGGGCAAATGGTTGCGTATCTTAAGAGCTATCTGAAGGACGAAGAAGAGGTCACCAATGTCCTCCAGTATCACCAGCAGCAGCTCGCAGACTCGATTCATGCCCAGATGCTCGACCACTACTGGGAGAAGGCTTCGGATTATGAGGTCAAAATCAGCAAAGGCTTCACAGAACTGAAACAGCTGGCCTTCACGGTGCCGGCTTCCGAGGGGATCCTAGATTTCCGGCGCAAGCCTACTGATGTGACCAAGATCGCGCAGCTGGTCTTTGGGGGATTCAAGAAGTGCCTCTATCCTGTGCAGAAGTTCCAATCTGACACGGAGCGAGTTCTCTCGATCATCCTCGATCGGGAATCAGACAAGTGGTTCAAACCGGGTAGGGGACAATTCCAGATCTTCTACAAGTGGGGTCACGACCAGCACGAGTATCAGCCCGATTTCGTCGCTGAGACCAAGGACACCATCTACATGCTCGAGCCCAAGGCTCGCGGCGATATGCAGGACCCTCAGGTCATTGCAAAGAAAGAGGCCACCATCCGCTGGTGCGAACACGCTTCAGCCCACAATAAGGCCAACGGAGGGAAACCGTGGAAATACCTCCTCATCCCCCACGACGCCATCGCCGAGAACATGACCATCGACGGCCTCGCCGGGCAGTTCACGCAAAAGTCATGATCGTTTACGTCCTTACTAATCCTGCGATGCCCGGGCTCGTGAAGATCGGACGTACTGACAATACGGATGCGAACATTCGCATCGCCCAGCTCTACACGACGGGCGTTCCAGTTCCCTTCACGCTCGAGTATGCCTGCAAGGTGAGCAATCCGGATGAGGTGGAGAAAGCCCTTCATATCGCCTTCGGACCACAACGCACCAACCCTAAGCGTGAGTTTTTCAATATTGAGCCGGAGCAGGCCATCGCGATCCTTCGCCTTCTGAATACGGAAGATGCAACTCAAGAGGTTCTGGGTCAAAAGACCGAGATAGATGCGGAGTCCACCCAAGCTGCTGCTGCACTGAAAGCACGGCGCCCTAACCTGAACTTCACAGAGATGGGAATTCCTGATGGCTCAGTTCTGCAGTCCGTGGAGGATGATTCAACAGTGACCGTGGTATCGCCCCGGAAAATCAACTTCCGAGGTGAGGAAATGTCTCTGACTGCAGCCACCCGCATCATGCTCGGTCTCGACTATAGTGTCGCTCCTGGTCCCTATTGGACTTTCAACGGCCGGTTGCTTAGGGACATCTACAACGAGACATACACGGCCTGATTTCAGTTAGCCTCTGCTCTCCCATTCCTTCTCGATGTCTTGCTAAAATAAACATCCCGGCAGCAATGTTTTTAGTTAATAAAGCTCGTCAGTATAATATTATAAAAAAGATGTTACTCCATGAAATTGCGTGATTGTATATTTGATTTATTAGGTTTATTTATCCTTATTCTATTCCTCGTTTTATCGGCTATCTATATTAGAAAATAAAATATCTCTAACTGGAATATCTTTATCTAATGTAGATATGTGTTTCTCGGATAAAGCTCTCAAACTTTTTCCAAATGCTAGACCGAAAAGTAGGCCGCTACGACGAGGGTTTTATTCCCATTAACCACAAGGCTCCGAAGTTTGTATGAGGAGCAAGCAGTGACAATCCCCGGCACTAAAATCCCAAGCCCTCTTAATCTTCGTAGTGAGTGAGTTCGCTTAGGAGGCTATCCCTCAATACCCGGGCGATGCCCGAGTCGGTGGTGTGGAGGCTGCGGCGCACCCGGCGCTTGGTGTGGTCGGGCAGGTGCTCGGTGTAGTGGACCCACCACGTTCCGTTGTTGTTCCAAAGATGGTGGAACGGATTCTCCGTGGTCCTGATGGAGAGGGTGGGCCTGTCGGTGGTTGCTGTGCTCATGGGTGTGATGTGTGTGTGGTCACACCAGGAACCCGGGCACTAAAAAAAGCGCCCCGTTGATCGGATGATCAGGAAGGGCGCTTTGAAGAAGCCGGAGAGATTTTTGTTCGGAGGATTTCTCCCTCCGCACATCGAGCGAATCGCTTCGCTCAGCCACCGTGGGATTTCT
>JACCDV010194458.1_pt1 | contig 13784 bp, 10 predicted proteins | sample 7446131 | NCBI WGS metagenome assembly JACCDV01 (sample SAMN15323448, study PRJNA562643) | freshwater metagenome | isolation source: river surface water | place: USA:Blue River Watershed | collected 2017-08-17 | reverse complement strand
TTTTCTCTATAATATCTTGTTCGCTGGCACCAGAAGCAACGGTTTTTTCAAACGGATACAAATCCACAATCACTAAATCGATTTGCGGAATGTTGAATTCTTTCATTTGTTCCACATCACCTGCATGCTCTTGACGGTTTAAAATACCACCGAAGATTTTTGGATGTAAGGTTTTTACTCTTCCGCCTAAAATTTCAGGGAAAGCTGTAATATCTTCTACAGCTACTACAGGAATGCCTAAATCTTTAATAAAAGTTTCGGTTCCTCCGGTAGAATAAATGGTTACATTGTTTTGGTGAAGCGCTTTAACAATAGGTTCTAAACCGTTTTTGTCAAATACAGAAATCAATGCCGAAGCAATTTTTTTTGTCGTGTTCATGGTGTTGTGTTGTTTATCTGAAAGTGTTTCAGATGTATGTTGTTGTTTTCGTGGTGCAAAAGTAGATATACTTCTTAAAAAAGTCAAACTTTATTGTTTTATATTTTTTCTTCTCTGATAAAGCTTTTGCGATTCTGCTATGCAGATTTGTTCTTTGAAAATTAATTTATTATACTTTCAAAGTATTTGATTCATTTAATAAGTAATCTTTAGGCGAGTAATTTGTTTGTTTTTTAAAATATATATAAAAAGAATTATAAGATTTAAATCCTACCTTATATGCCAAAGCATCCAATGTTTTGTCATCTAAAAAATTATTATTTATTAAATTTAGGGAATCGTTAATTTTGCAATAATTTTTATATTCCACAAAAGATAATTTACAATGATATTTAAAAATATATGCCAAATGACTTGAAGGGATATTTAAATTATTTGATAAGTCAATAATAGTGTAATTTGGATTTCTAAAAGGATTTGTTTTTTCAACAAAACTCTCAATTGAAATTATATATGAATCAGTTTTATTTGCTAATTTGTTTTTAAGTTTACTTTCTTGTTTATTTGATATATTTAAAACGGTTGTTTCCCAAATATAATCATTTATTTTAATGCCTTCATCAATATTAGTTTCTTGCTTAGTTAGTCTTGGATAGCCAAATAAGATTTCCGGGCTTAATAAAATTTTCAAAAAAACTAGAAGTAATAGGAAGCTTTGTGCTATTGAAATTGTATTTCCAGAAAATTTTCTTCCTGAAAAAACTTCAAAGCAGAGTGCTATCAAAAGTCTTGATAAAATTATAATTATAATTATAATTATAAAATTTAACCAGCTTTTTATTATTTGATAATGTTTATCACTAATGATTTCGATTTCATTTTTCTTTACAATTTTAAAATAAATTTTAAAAATTTTAAATAAATAAATCAATATAAAAAATATGACGGATAATTCCAATACAACTTCAATGGCTTTATGATATTTAACTAACTTGTAATAAAAAAATCCAAAATAGAAGAATAATAATATTGGAAATATGAAATGAAATAGATTTTTGAAATAAAAAACTTTTTTATCTTTTATCAAAGTTATTAGATAAAGATATACAGATGGAACTGCAATTAAGGATATGGAATATATTGCTGATAAATTTATATTTGAAAAAGGTGTTAAGAAATAATTTTCAACAACACTAAATATTGATCTTAATGATGCTAAAAATAATACAACTGCAAGATAGCCATTAACAATTTTATTTGATTTGTAAGAAAAAAGTAAAATAAAAACGACACAAAACCCTAATGTTCCTACAAATATTGAAAAAAAATTTTGAATTATTGTTGCCATGAATTATTTATTGATTCAATTTTATAAATGCGAATATACTCTAAAAAAACGACTAATTAATTTTTTAACGTTTTAATATTATTTAGAAATGTGTTATTGTTTTTTTAAAATATTTATTGTTTTCCTAAAATTTTGTCTGTGTGATTTTTTAAATATTTTTTTGGATTTACTTTTGAAATGCTTTTAGACAATTCAAAACTTAAATATTAAAAAGGTGAATTAAATTTAAATTTAAAAAATACAAATGAAGATAAATTTTAAAGAAGGGAAAATAATTGAGATAATAAGATTTAATAAGCAGTTTGTTATTAACATCAATGAAATAGATAACATCAATATTAAATTTGTAAATTTTATCATTATTAAACTATATTATTTAAATATTTTGACAAAAAAAGGTGAATACAATTCCTTTGTTTTTTTAAAAAAAGATAAGGAAAATATAAAAAGGGAGGTTTTTTATATTAGAAATTACATTAGTTATAATCTTGAATAATTTTATTTTTTTCGATTATGAATTTTTAAATTATAGTTTTGGCAAAGTTTTTTTAAATAAATTATCTTTTCATGTAAACCCTATTTATTTTTAAATTCATATTTTCTCTAAATTTATATCTTCTCCTCCATAAGATCTTATTGATAAATGTGTTACGTGCTAACTGTTAGGTATGCTTTTTAAAAAAGTCAAACTTTATTGTTTTATATTTTTATCGAGGTATAAGTTTAGACTCAATGTTGGTAGCGAGAGCGTGGGATTTTTAAAAAAGAAAACCACTTAAAAAGTGGTTTCTTGATTTATTTTTGAAAGTACTGCATTGTAAAGTCAAGAAGTTGCTTTTTAATTGCAACAATACTATCAATGCCATTAACTTCATATTTTAATCCATTAAGTTCAATGAAATGTTTGTTTTTTGAACTAGTTATTTTACAAATAATTTTTTTGTTATTGTCGTCAACTAAGATATTAAAACTGTTTTTTTGGTCTCTATATGAAATTCTATCAGCATCAATTTCTTTTTTATGAATAAGAATCGTTTTTATTGCATGATAAATTTTCAATTCTTCTGCCGTAGTAATGATTATATTTCCATTTTTAGCTTCTTGCTCTATAACTTTTGGTAGGGCATTTTGAATAGCATTCGAGTTTATTAAAGTTCTTAATTTACTTTTTATGGTATCGGTCATCCTTTTGCCTTGCATTCTATTGAAAACTGCTTTTATAAAATCATCTGAAGGGTCTGATAATTCTGCTACAAACGCTTCTGTAAATCCTTGTAAGAAATAAAATTCCGATGCTTCTTCTAATAATTCTTTAATATCTATGTTGTTTTTGTGGAATTTAGAAAGATTTTCAAAAAGAGAATCATTCAATTCGGAAAAATTTAATACCAAAAAAGGTGTTACATATAGATTTGTTTCTTTATTTGATTCATCAGGACAGTAAAATCTCCACTCAATCCCGTTAGTTAAAATTCCAATTTTTGAACTTGGTGTATTAATGAAATATCCATTTAATTGAGATGCTTCTTTGTCGGTTAAAGTTTTTCCATATTTTTTACATTCAACTAAAATTTCTGGGTTTTTACCTTTTATGATTAGTCCAATATCTGCTTTGTCATTTTTTTGTCCCCAACCAGCGTTGATTTCTGTTAACATGTCGTCAAATCTACTGTAACCTAAAGTTTCAATAATAGGTTCTATTAAATATTGCCTTGTTTGAGCTTCATTTGTACATTTTTCTTCAAGTTTTGAAAAATCAATTTTTGTTAATGATTTTTTGATAACAGTTGCAATTTGTTTATTGACAGGCATATTATAAAGATTTAGTAAAATTCTTATTGTTTGAAACCAAAGTCAATTAATTTTTGAAAACAAAAATACGTTTTTCCGTAAAAACAAAAATTAAAGAATTTCTTCAATATAAATAAATTCCCTCCAACTGTAACATTTTACCTCGTTGCTCTACTTATTAGTAATAGCTCAGTATTATGCTTTTATATTTACGATTACTTTCAGAAAGTTTCAGCTTTGCCATCAATGCGTTGCGCAATAATAAATTGCGTACGCTTTTGTCGTTGTTAGGCGTTACCATTGGTATTTTTTCCATTATTGCGGTGTTGGCTGCGGTAGATTCTATGGATAAAAAAATCAAGGAAGACTTGAGTGATATGGATATGAATACGATTTATCTAATCCGTTTTTCATTTGGGCCTTCTGAAGTACCAAGATGGAAACGCGAGCAATTTCCAGATGTTACTTATGAAGAATATGAATATTTAAGACGTAATGTAAACGGAATTGAGAAAATGTCGTTCAATTTGTTTACTCGAAATGAAAACATCAAATACGAATCTAAAACCGTTAATTCTATTCGTGTTAAGCCTTCTACAAATGAGTTTTTTGATATAGAACCCGTAAAAATTGATAAAGGACGTTTATTTAATGAATCAGAATCTAATTCTGGAAGTCCAGTTATTGTAATTGGAAGTGAAGTAGCAACGGGTTTGTTTGAAAATAGTGATCCTATTGGAAAAAAAGTACGTTTGTATGGTCAACGTTTTACAATTATTGGTGTTTTAAAAAAACAAGGGCAAGGCATGTTTGGCGATAGTAATGACGTAGCCGTGTTTTTCCCTGTTAATTTCTTAAGAAAAATGTATGGCGATAATAGTAAGGCCTTAACACCAGCTATGTTAATTAAGCCTGAAAAAGGAATTGATATCGAAGAATTCAAAGCTGAATTACGTCAGAAATTAAGAAATTTTAGAGGTTTAAAAACAGGAGAAATTGATAATTTCTTTTTAAACGTTCTTTCTGGATTTACTGATTTTATTGATAATATTATTAGACAAATGAATATGATTGGTTGGATTATCAGTGCGTTTTCGCTTTTAGTGGGTGGCTTTGGTATTGCTAATATCATGTTTGTCTCAGTGAAAGAAAGAACCAACTTAATTGGAATTCAAAAAGCATTAGGTGCAAAGAATAAATTCATTTTGTTTCAGTTTTTGTTTGAAGCAGTAATCCTTTCTTTAATTGGAGGTATTGTTGGTATGTTTTTAGTTTGGGTAATCGCTTTAATCTTATCTTCAGTATTGGATTTTGAATTTGTTTTAAGTGCTGCTAATATGTTATTAGGTTCAGGATTAGCAGCTGTTATTGGATTGATTTCTGGAATTATTCCTGCTATATCTGCATCTAAGCTAGATCCTGTAGAAGCCATCAGAAGCGGTATGTAATTTTTACTATATTTGGAGATTAATTTTCCAAATTGAAAAAGCAAATCATCAGTCTTTTTTTGCTATTTATGTTGATAGCGCCTGCTGTTGTAACTTACACTTGGTTACAGCAAAGAAAGCGTGCTGTTAAAAAAGAAGTAAAATGGAAAATGATTGCTGGAATTGACAAAAGTGAATTGGTGCTTTTAAAATTTTCTAAGTCTGAAATAGCATCTAAATTGAAATGGAAGCATTCCAAAGAGTTTGAGTTCAATAGTCAAATGTATGACATTGTAGATAAAGTAATTTCTAAAGATTCTATCCAATATTGGTGTTGGTGGGATTATAAAGAAACGAAATTAAACAAACAATTAGATGAACTTTTGGTAGGTGTTTTTCAACATGATTCTAAATCTAAAGAGAAGCAAGATTTATTGTTTAAGTTTTACAAGTCGGTTTATTTTCAACCTGTTTTTTCGTGGTCACCATTTAAGCAAAATGATATTACAAAAATATCCTATGGATATAATAATAGATATCAAAGTTTATTTGTGTTTTCAGAAGTTCCTCCGCCCAATTTTCTTTTGTAAATTGGTATAATTCATTGCTATAACTATTTGTAGCGATGTAATGTGTATTTGATATTATAAAAGAAAAATTTAAAAAATGAAGAAAATAATTCTATATGCTTTTGTGTTATTGCCTTTTTTGGGGATTTCACAAACAGCACAAGATACCACAGTTACAGAATTAAGTGAAGTGGTTATATCTCATAAAGTACCCAAAAAATTTACTGAATTACCCAATCAAGTTGAGGTAATCACAGCAAAGCAAATCGATTTTCAAAACTTTCAAACTACAGCTGAAATGCTTTCGAATTCAGGAGCTTTATTTGTTCAGAAATCCCAACAAGGAGGTGGAAGTCCAGTAATTAGAGGTTTTGAGGCAAGTAGAGTTTTGCTAACCGTTGACGGAGTAAGAATGAACAATCTTATTTTTAGATCGGGTCATTTACAAAACGTAATTACAGTAGATGAAAATATGTTGGAAAATGTTGGGGTTTTCTATGGGCCGTCATCTACATTATTTGGAAGTGATGCTTTAGGCGGAACCGTTGCAATGACAACGAAAAGTGCTAAGTTTTTAAACGAAACTAGTAAAAAGTTTTCAGGTGGAATTAATACAAGATATGGAAGTGTAAACGAAGAAAAATCGGTTGCTTTTCATCTTAATTATGCTACTGCAAATTTTGCTTCGTTGACTTTTTTCTCCTTCAATGATTTTGGAGATTTGAAAATGGGAAAAAAGAAAAATCATAACGGAGATTATTTTGGAGAAAGACCTAATTATGTTTCTACAGTTAATGGTGTAGATCAATTGAATGTTAATAGTGATAAATATACGCAAGTGGGTTCGGCTTATAAGCAGTATAATTTCATGCAAAAATTGGCCTATAAAACAAATTCAGGATTTGTGCACGGATTAAATCTTCAATATTCGACTACTTCTGATATCAATCGTTATGATAGATTAACAGAAAAAACAAGTTCTGGATTAAAATTTGCTGAATGGTATTATGGTCCACAAGAACGGTTATTGGCAATTTATTCTTTGCAAAAAGATAAAGCGTTTTTGAATAGCGATTTAAAAATGAATGTTGCTTATCAGAATGTAAAAGAAAGTCGTCATAACAGAAGATTCAATAATTACAACTTGCAGCACAATGAAGAGAATGTAGATATGTTTTCGGTTTCATTAGATTTGGACAAAAAATTTACTAAAGGTGAATTGTTTTATGGTTTTGAATCGTATTATGAAACTTTGAAATCTACAGCGTATGCACAAAATATTAATACAGGAGTTGTAACCAGTATTAATACACGTTATCCAAATGGAGATAACAATATGATGCGTAACGATTTTTATGTTTCTTATAACGAAAAGATGTCAACAAAGACTTTTTGGAATTTTGGAGCAAGAGCAGGGTATACTTCATTAAAAAGTACAATAACTGATAATTCAGTCTTTGCATTACCATTTGATGAAATTTCTCAAGGTAATTTTACCTATAGTGGGACTTTAGGAATTACGCATAATACTTCAAAAAACTTTGCTTTAAAAGCGAATGTAGCTACTGGATTTAGAGCACCAAATATTGATGATTTAGCTAAAGTTTTCGAATCGGTACCAGGTTCATTAAGTTCTTTAGGGACTTTAATTGTTCCTAATGAAGATTTAAAACCTGAAAAAACAATTACAGGAGATTTAGGAATAGTAGTTCAATCGGATTCTAAAAAAGTAAAATTAGAAAGTACTTACTTTTATACACGATTATATGATGCGATTGTAACGGATGATTTTACTTATAACGGACAAAGTATTGTTTCCTATAACGGATTTGATGCTCAAGTGAAGGCCAATCAAAATAAAGGAAAGGCTTTTGTTACTGGATTTTCAACTAATTTAAGTGCTTATATTGTTTCAGATTTGTTGTTTAGTGCAAATTTTAATTATACATTAGGTAGAGTAGTAGAAGATGGTTCTCATAGACCTTTAGATCATATTGCGCCTTATTTTGGAAAAGTTGGATTACAGTATATATACAACAAACTTAATTTAGAAGGTTATATGTTGTACAATGGTAAAAAGGATATTAAAGATTATTCAACAAGTGGCGAAGATAACGCTCAATATGCGCCAGCAAATGGAATGCCAGCTTGGGAAACCTATAATTTTAAATTAGGTTATCAAGTAATCAATGGCGGAACATTTTTTGCCGGAGTTGAAAATATTTTAGATACACAATACAGAGTATTTGCATCAGGAATTAATGCTCCTGGAAGAAATATTTATGCTGGAGTGCGTTATAATTTTTAATCTAAAGTTTAGTTCTAAAAAAATCCCGATAGTTTTTAAAGGCTATCGGGATTTTTTGTTTTATCTAATTTCTTGATTTTGAATCAAATCTAAATACAAGTTGATTTTGTTTTTTAATTCTTTTCTGTGAGCGATGAAATCTAAGAAACCGTGCTCTAATAAGAATTCAGAAGTTTGGAAACCTTCAGGTAAATCTTTACCAGTAGTGTCTTTTACAACACGAGGTCCAGCAAAACCAATTAATGCTCCTGGTTCGCCAATGTTGATATCTCCAAGCATTGCATAAGAAGCAGTAGTTCCACCAGTAGTTGGATCAGTACATAATGAAATATACGGAATTCTTTCTTCTGCTAACTGTGCTAATTTTGCTGAGGTTTTAGCTAATTGCATTAATGAAAATGCCGCTTCCATCATACGAGCTCCACCTGATTTAGAAATCAATACAAATGGAATTTTGTGTTTAATAGAATAATCAATTGCTCTTGCAATTTTTTCACCTACAACAGCTCCCATTGAACCTCCAATGAAAGCAAAATCCATACAAGAAACTACTAAGTCTTTTCCTTTAGATTTTCCAACACCAGTTCGTATTGCGTCTTTAAGTTTGGTTTTATCCATAACGTCTTTTAAACGCTCACTATATTTTTTTGTGTCTTCAAATTTTAATGGATCTTTAGAAGTTAAATTTGCATCTAACTCTGTGAATTCATTATTATCGAATAAAATTTCAAAATATTCTTTACTTCCTATTCGAACATGGTAATCATCCTCTGGACTAACCCAAAGATTTCTTGCTAATTCATCTTGATCAACAATTTTTCCTGTAGGCGATTTATACCATAATCCTTTTGGTACGTCTTTTTTAGCTTCAGTAGGTGTTGTAATTCCTTTTTCTTTTCTTTTAAACCAAGCCATAATTTTGTTTCTTGTTTATTGTTAATGGTTTATAGTTTGTTGATAACAATAAACAACAAACTACAAACAACAAACTTATAAAGTATTCACGTTATTTAAATCGGCAAAAGCTTGTTCTAAACGTTTGTTGAACGTAACTTCTCCTTCACGAACCCATTTTCTTGGATCGTAATGTTTTTTATTTGGACTATCTGCTCCGTCTGGACTTCCGATTTGTGTTTTTAAATAATCAATTTTTGATGTCATATAATCACGAATTCCTTCTGTGAAAGCGAATTGTAAATCGGTATCAATATTCATTTTGATTACACCGTAAGAAATAGCTTCTCTAATTTCTTCTAAAGTAGAACCTGAACCTCCGTGGAATACAAAATCAACTGGATTGTTTCCTGTATTGAATTTGTTTTGAACGTATTCTTGCGAATTTTTAAGGATTTTTGGAGTTAATTTTACGTTTCCTGGTTTGTAAACACCATGAACGTTTCCGAAAGAAGCTGCAATTGTAAATCTTGGACTTACTTTCATTAATTCCTCATATGCATAGGCAACTTCATCAGGTTGTGTGTATAATTTTGAGCTATCCACATCAGAATTATCCACACCATCTTCTTCACCACCTGTGATTCCTAATTCGATTTCTAGAGTCATGCCCATTTTACTCATTCTTTCTAAATATTTTTTAGAAATCTCTAAGTTTTCTTCGATTGGCTCTTCAGATAAATCAATCATGTGAGAACTGAATAATGGTTTTCCAGTAGCAGCAAAATGTTTTTCAGAAGCGTCTAATAAACCATCAATCCAAGGTAAAAGATTTTTAGCACAATGGTCAGTGTGTAAAATAACTGTAGCGCCATAAGCTTCTGCTAAAGTGTGTATATGTTTTGCACCAGCAACCGCACCTAAAATAGCCGATTTTTGGTTTTCATTTGATAATCCTTTTCCAGCGTTAAATTGCGCGCCACCATTAGAAAATTGAATAATTACAGGGGCATTTAATTTTGCTGCAGTTTCTAAAACGCCATTAATTGTACTAGAACCTACAACATTAACAGCAGGTAATGCAAATCCTTTTTGTTTTGCATAGTTGAATATTTCTTGAACTTGATCTCCGGTAGCAACACCCGGTTTAATATTGTGACTCATAGTTGTTTGTTTTTGGTTATAGTTTGCAAAAATAATAATTTAAAAAATTAGAACGGATAATTAATACCAAAATTTAGCACTGTTTTGTTAAAGTTGATTCCTTTAAGCCATCGGTCTCCTACTTCTCTTGCCGGATCATAAGCTTTATACCCTAAATCGAAACGAAATACAAAGAAATCAAAATCATAACGGAAACCAATTCCTGAACCTACGGCCAAGTCTTCAAACGAACTAAATCCGTTGAAGGTATAATCTTTGTCGGTAATGTTGTCAAAAACGTTCCAAATATTTCCAATATCAGTAAAAACAGCACTATAAAAATTACCACCTACTCTAAATCGATATTCTAAACTATAGGCTAACTTTAAATTAGCTTCATTAAAATCGTTTATTCCACCACTTCTTCCAGGTCCTAGACTGTAGGCTTGCCAACCTCTATTGTCGTTTGACCCCCCTGAGAAATAACTTCGTGAAAAGGGTATAGATTGTGCATTTCCATAAGGAACTGCTAAACCTGCAAATGCTCTCATGGCTAAAGTATTTTTTTTACCAAAATCCCAATGTTTTATAAAGTCTACTTCTCCTTTAATGTATTGTGAGAATTCAATTCCAAACATTGTTTTGTTTCCATTTTGATTTAAATCTTCATTTTTTGTATCTGCTAAAAGCGATAAAACATTTCCAGAAGATTCTATTTTTGTTCTAATGGAGTAAAAATTATTGTCGAGTAAATTGGTTTTTGTGTTCTTAGAAAAGGTAATTCCAGAGGAAACAATCAAATTGTTTTCAATTAAACGCTCTCTTCTCTCTCCAATACTTCTAATGATTTTGTAATCCTGATCGCTTGGATTCAAAGAAGTATTTCCGTTTTCAACATCGTTTATAAAATTAATTGCTCCTTGATAGGTTAAATTTCCATTTTCAATATTAGCTGGATTTACATTGTAATCTTGAGCTAAATCATTTAATGTGTTATAAGAAGAACTATACACATTAAAATAGTTTTCAGGATTTAAGTTTTTTATAAATTGGACATTTAACAAATCAAATCGAATTGTATTATTTTGTTTTGGAGTCCAAGTATAATTGAAAACTCCAGTTAAATTTTCTTTATCTAATCCTATGTTTCGCTGACTGGTTAAACCCATTGTGGCAGTCGTAGTTGGAAGCATTTCTTTTTTTATAATCTTTCTAGTATCTATTGGAAAAACTATTCTTGGGAAACTTAATTTTCCTTCTACACCATATTCTGAAATATTAAAAAATACATTATTTGGATTTGCTAAATCTTTAGAAGATCCTATATTTCCTCTTGCTGAAAGTTCAAAAGTTTCAGCTCTTTTGAATAAATTTCGCCAGGTAAATGCCATTCTTCCACTTATTCCAAATTGTTGAATATCTGATGTAGTAACATCAATTGAGGGTTGCCAAATATATTTAGGCTTACTTATTAAGTAAATATTTGCAATTAACGAAGAATTAGTGCTGTCATTGGGGTCTTCAATATATTCAATATTTGGATAGTTAAACACTTTTAAATTACTTAATGATTTTGATGTTAACATTCTGTCATTATCACTAAAAAGTTTTCCTTTTTCAATAAAAATAGCATTTGTAATAGCTTTTGGCTTGTATTTTAATTTCCCAGCACTGTAAATGTTAAAATTTCTATAGGTTGCACTATCATTAAATTGATTGCTTTCCTTTTTTGAAGTATTGTTTGTAAAAATATTAACTTGACTAATTTTATATACCTTAAAAGGTTTTTTGACTAACGTGTCTCCATTTTTAACAAGTCTATTATCAATTTTTATATTGACATTCATTTTTTGAATTGAATCATTATAAATGGCATCATATTTAACATTGCTTTCTTGAAAATGATAAACTCCGTTGTTTCTTAAATATTGGGTAATTCTTTTTCTTTCTATGTCAAAGTTTGTAAAATTATATTGATCACCTTTTCTGATGAAACTCTTTTTTTCTTCAAGAGAATAAAGGCTATCAATAACAGGGGTTTCAATAAATTTAAAAATTGAGTCTATGAAGTAAGGTTTTCCCGTAACAACTTTATATGTAATTTTTCCTTTTCTATCACCCACTGAGTCAATAGACATGGTTACATTGTTTCTAATGTAACCATTGTTGTAGTAAAAGCCACTTAATCGTTCTTTAGAACGTTCTGCTTTTTTTTCATCAATAATTACAGGAGCTTCTCCAGTTTCTTTCATAAAATTCGATAATCCGCTAACAAAAAAAGAATTGCCTAAACGTGCTACTTGTTTAGCAGAAAGGAAACGATTTAACCTTTTTATGCGATTTGGTTTTTTGTGTAACCAAGCTTGATAGGAAGAATCTGGATTTCGTTTAGCCGCATTGTAAAGAGTTAATCCAAAAGGATAATTTAAAAATTTAGTATTGGGTTGTTGCACCAATAAATTGTTAATTCTTTCTTCTTTATTGATTTTATCGTTGATGTAAATCTCATTTTTGACCAATAATTTTTGACTTTCGGGTACTCGTTTTACTAACGAACACGAATAAATTATTGTTCCGATTACAAATAATAATGTTATTTTTGATAAATTATTTCTCAAAGCACTTTTTAAAGGTTAGTCAAAAATACAATTTTTATGGTTAGTAAAAACCAAATTAAGCTAATTACGAGTTTACAACAAAAAAAATATAGAAAACAAGAACAACTTTTCTTTGCCGAAGGCGTAAAGGTAGTTGAAGAATTGTTACAATCTAATTTTGAATTGCAAGATTTGTTTACTACTAAAGAAGATTTTCTTTCGGTTTCAAAAAACAAAGTTCATGCCATTTCTGAAGCCGAATTAAAAAAGATTAGTGCTTTGTCAACTCCTAATACATGTTTGGCTGTTTTTAAAATTCCGAAGACAAAGGAAATAGTGCAAAACGGGTTAATTCTTGCATTAGATGATGTACGTGATCCAGGTAATTTAGGAACCATTATTCGTTTATGCGATTGGTTTGGAGTTGAAACTTTGTTTTGCTCAGAAGAATCAGTTGATGTTTACAATCCTAAAGTTGTGCAAGCTACTATGGGTTCGATTAGTAGGGTTAATGTAGTATATGGAAATTTAGAATCTTTTTTAAAGACAACTGAATTGCCAATATTTGGAACTTTCATGGATGGGAAAAACATATACCAAGAACAATTACCAAATGAAGGAGTAATCATCATGGGAAATGAAGCTAATGGAATTTCTGCTTCTATTGAAAAATTAGTTTCGCAGCGAATTGCTATTCCACGTTTCGGAAATCTTCAGCTTACAGAAAGTCTTAATGTAGCAACTGCAACCGCAATTATTTTGAGCGAATTTAAAAGAAGCTAAGGCTTAATGGAATGAAAAATTAATGAAAAAACCACGTGTTTTCATCTCTTGAACATTTCCAGTCCATGGACTATTAGGGTCGTTATCGCGAATTAATTCATCATTCATACTAAATACACCTCTTATAGATGGAGAAAAAATAAAATATTCTAAATACAAATCAATTCCAAAACCTACCTCGTAAAAGTTTGTCCATTTTGTCATTCTAAAACGATTGTTTAAATTGTCATCAGGAGAATTTGCATTACTGCTCAGATTCATGGCTGTTGAAACGCCGCCAAGTAAATAAGGTCTAACATTTCCTGTACGTAAAGCAGAATATTTTAATAAAAGTGGAAAGAAAATGTATGTAGATTTCACTTCTCTTAATCGGTCTACGTTATCAGTAATGTTAGGATAAGTTAAATTTCTTTGAGTAATGTACAAACCCGGTTCAAAGCGTAAATCAAAATATTCGGCTAATCTTAAATTTCCAATTAAACCCACATTAAAACCTGTTGTTGTTCCAACTTCAATGTCTTCTGTAACTGATAAATAATCAAATT
>JACCDV010920268.1_pt1 | contig 13788 bp, 13 predicted proteins | sample 7446131 | NCBI WGS metagenome assembly JACCDV01 (sample SAMN15323448, study PRJNA562643) | freshwater metagenome | isolation source: river surface water | place: USA:Blue River Watershed | collected 2017-08-17 | reverse complement strand
CCCGGGGAGTTTCCCCGAAGTCAGTTGTCTCCTCTGCCCTCTATGGGTGGTTAATAGCCCGGTCAACGCGACCGGGCTTTTTTTTGGTTTTCCCCGATGGCCAGGGAATGCCAGATCGATCCTCAGCCCATCACCCGCATCGATACAGACCGCACAGCCCGGCTGAAAACGCCCAATTAGGGAAAATACTAAGTAAATCCAATTGATTTAGTTTGTCGGATTGGTGACACTTCACGCACGGCAAACAACGCGCTTGCCGTTTCAAAACCAATCCACCCAAAGAGGAGTTTTCATGTCTTTCAAAAACACCGTGCGCCTGAGCCTGGTTGCCGCGGCCTCCATGGCCGTGATGTCTGCTTTTGCACAAAGCCAGCCTGTGATCGGCCTGATCACCAAAACCGAATCCAACCCGTTCTTCGTGAAGATGAAGGAAGGTGCTGACGCTGAAGCCAAAAAGCTGGGTGCCAAGCTGATTGCAGCCGCCGGCAAGACCGACGGTGACAATGCCGGTCAGGTCACGGCGATGGAAAACATGATTGCCGCCGGTGCCAAAACCATCCTGATCACCCCGAGTGACGCCAAGGCCATCATTCCGGCCATCAAAAAGGCCCAGCAACAGGGCGTGATGGTCATCGCGCTCGACAGCCCAACCGACCCTGCCTCTGCAGTAGATGCCCTGTTTGCGACCGACAACTACAAGGCTGGCGTGCTGATTGGCCAGTACGCCAAGGCTGCGCTGGGCAACAAAAAGGCCGTCATTGCCACGCTCGACCTGTTCCCCGGCCACCCGGTGGGCGCACAGCGACACAACGGCTTCCTCAAAGGCTTTGGCCTGAATGCGCCCGACGCCAAGAGCAACGAACTTGGCGGCGCAGCGGCTGGTGTGGCCTGCATGGCAGACAGCTTCGGCGATGCCGCCAAAGGCCAGACCGGCATGGAAAACTGCCTGCAGAAGAACCCCAACATCAACCTCGTGTACACCATCAATGAACCCGCCGCTGCGGGTGCCTACAAGGCCCTGAAGGCCGCCGGCAAGGAAAAGGACGTGGTCATCGTCTCGGTGGACGGTGGCTGCGCGGGTGTGAAAGATGTGGGCGCAGGCGTGATTGCCGCCACCAGTCAGCAGTACCCACTGCGCATGGCCGCAATGGGCGTAGCCGCAGGCGTCGAGTACGCCAAGACCGGCAAAAAAGTCAGCGGCTACACCGACACCGGCGTCACCCTCATCGCCAACAAGGCCGTCGCCGGCGTGAACAGCAAGGACGTGAAAACCGGCATGGAACTGTGCTGGGGCAACAAATAAGGTCTGAGCCCTGGGCTTGACCTGCAACGACGGCCGCCACCCGCAACTGGCGGGTGGGCCGTCACCACTCCCCTGGCACGCTGTAAAGGCCGGGGTGGTGTGGCCGCCTCCATGTCAACACAACGGATTGGCCCCCGCCATGAACAACCTCAAATCGAAACTGCCACCCATGGGCACCCTTGGGCCCTTCATCGCCCTGGTGTGCGCCTGCATTTTCTTTGGCACTCAGAACGAACGTTTTCTGACGCTGCAAAATTTCTCGCTCATCCTGCAGCAAGTCATGGTGGTCGGCACCATCGCGATCGGCCAAACCCTCATCATCCTCACCGCCGGCATCGACTTGTCGTGCGGCATGATCATGGCTCTGGGCAGCATCGTCATGACGAAAATGGGTGCCGACTTCGGCTTGCCCGCCCCCGTGGCGATCATGCTCGGCATCACCGCCACGACCTTGTTCGGTCTGGTCAATGGCCTGCTGGTCACGAAAGCCAAGCTGCCCCCGTTCATCGTCACGCTGGGCACGCTCAACATCGCCTTCGCCATCACCCAGCTGTATTCAGGGTCGCAGACCATCACAGAAGTGTCTGAAGGCATGACCTGGCTGGGCAACTCGTTGCGCATCGGCCAAACCAACATCCTCTACGGCGTGGTGCTGATGCTGGCGCTCTACCTCATCACATGGCTGTTTTTGCGGGAAACAGCACCGGGTCGGCACATTTATGCCGTGGGCAACAACCCCGAAGCGACCCGTCTCACCGGCATTTCCACCGACAAGGTGTTGCTGGGTGTTTACGTGCTGGCAGGTGTGTTTTACGGGCTCGCATCGCTGTTGAGCGTGGCTCGCATTGGGGCAGGAGATCCCAACGCCGGACAAACCGAAAACCTCGACGCCATCACCGCCGTGGTGCTGGGCGGCACCAGCCTGTTTGGGGGCCGCGGCATCATCCTCGGCACGCTGGTGGGCGCCTTGATCGTTGGCGTTTTCCGCAATGGCCTCACGCTGATGGGCGTGTCCTCTGTGTATCAAATTCTTGTGACTGGTGTCCTGGTCATCCTCGCAGTGGCCACCGACCAAATGTCGCGCAAAGGAGCCCGTTGATGACTGCCACTCCCACCGATAGCCGTCCTGTGGTGATTCAGGCCAGGGGCCTTGTCAAACGCTACGGTCAGGTCACCGCCCTGGATGGCGCGGACTTTGAACTGCGTGCGGGCGAAATTCTGGCCGTGATCGGTGACAACGGCGCCGGCAAATCCAGCCTGATCAAGGCACTGTCTGGCGCCACCATTCCCGACGAAGGCGAAGTTTTCCTGGACGGCAAGCCGATCCATTTCAAGAGCCCGATTGAGGCTCGCCGAGCGGGCATCGAAACCGTGTACCAGGATTTGGCCGTCGCGCCGGCCATGACGATCGCCGAGAACCTGTTCCTGGGCCGCGAACTGCGGCGCCCGGGCATCCTGGGTCGCCTGTTTCATCTGATCGACAAGAAACGGATGCTGGAGGAAAGCATCGCCCGGATGAACGACCTCAAGGTTGGCATCCGGTCCATGACGCAACCCGTGGAAACACTGTCGGGCGGTCAACGGCAGTGTGTGGCGGTGGCGCGCGCCGCAGCCTTTGCCGAACATGTGGTCATCCTGGATGAACCCACCGCAGCGCTGGGCGTGAAGGAAGGCAACATGGTGCTCGAACTGATCCGGCGTGTGCGCGACAAGGGGCTCTCGGTCATCTTGATCAGCCACAACATGCCACACGTGTTCGAAATTGCAGACCGCATTCACATCGCCCGCCTGGGCAAGCGCGCTGCGGTGGTGGACCCCAAGAAGATCACGATGAGCGATACCGTGGCTGTGATGACCGGTGCCAAGTCAGCGGCCGAACTGCCCCCAGAGGCATTGGCGCATTGAGTTCAGGGGCCCCGGCGGTTTGCGCTGGCCAAACGGCCGGCGCAAAACAAGCCGTGAGCCTCTTTGCAGAACAAAAAAAAGCCACCCCGAAGGGTGGCATGAAGTCCATCAGGACGTCGTTGGGAACCTTGCAGTTGCTGGCATCCTCTGTTTTCGCCAGCAACTCCCTGAATTGGTTGAGTTTTCTTTATGTGCTGACAGCTGATGCCAATTGTCCACCGGACATCACCGATTGAACATCCCCTATTTGGGGGAGAGCCCACAGATTTTTCAGGGCCTTTTGTCAGCGCTGGGGCAAAAAGACAACGAACTGAGCCCCACCGCCCAACCGCTCCTCACACCGCACCTGGCCCCCGTGTCGCTCGGCAATGGTCTTCACCAGCGACAGCCCCAAACCCACTCCACCTTCACGCTCGCTGGCACCAGGCAAGCGGAAGAAAGGCTCAAATATCCGTTCACGCAAAGCGGCTGGCACCCCTGGCCCGCCATCACTGACCACGATTTCACAGCCCTGAGCGACAGCTCGCAGCGTCAGAGACACCTCGGCCGGCTGCCCGTCCCGCACACCGTAGCGCCGTGCGTTTTCCAGCAGGTTGCGCAACAGACGGCGCAACAGTTTGGCGTGCCCCGGCATCACCGGAGGCACGCTATCGGGCGCAACCTCCAGCGCCGCACCGGTGCGGGCGCACTCCTCGGCCGCCAGCCCCAGCAGGTCCACCTCCTCCAGCGGCCCCAGCGCCGCGGGATCGTTGGGGTCGGCCAGATCCAGGCGGCTGGCCAGCAGGATCTCGTCAATCAGTTCATCCAGTTCATTGATGTTGCGTTCGATTTCCCGGCGCTGGGCTGCGGTGTCGGTACTGCGCTCCATCAGAGCCAGACCCATGCGGATGCGAGCCAGCGGGGAACGCAGCTCGTGAGAGGCATTGGCCAGCATCGATTTGTGCGCGACCAGCAAGGCCTGCACCCGGTCAGCGGCGTCGTTGAAGCGCTGTGCCAGAAACGCCACCTCGTCGTTGCCATGCACCGGCATACGAACGTTCAAATCCCCCTCGCCCCACTGCTTGACGCCTTGCTGCAAAGCTTCCAGCCGCTGGGTGAGCCGGCGCACGATGGGGTACGCCCCCAACGCCACCGCAAGAGCAACCGCCACCAACAGCGCGACGAAGACCCCCAACGACTGCATGGGTCCGAACGGATCAGGGCGGCTGCCGGGGGCCTTGGGCGGGCGCGGCAGGTACACGGTCACGATTTCGCCATTGTGCAGCGGCACCTGGAACTCCAGTCCATGCGTGCCCCGGCTCACCCGCGCTGGCGCTCGACCAATCACTTCACCCTCGGCATCGCGCACCACCACCTCGCGGCCTGGCCGTTGGGCGCGCTCGTGCTCCCATTGGGCGCGCCACATCCAGCCCAGCACCAACGTCATGACCGTGATGGCCGCCGCCACAGCCAACCAGATGCGCAGCGCCAGGTGCTGGTGCAGTTTGGGGCGCGATGCGACCATGAGTCAGTCCTGCTGACGGGCGAACACGTACCCAACGCCACGCACGGTCAATATGCGGCGTGGATTTTTAGGGTCTGCCTCGATGGCCTGCCGGATGCGCCCCATGTGCACATCAATAGAGCGATCGAAGGCCTCCAGCTCTCGCCCACGCACGGCCTCCATGATCTGGTCTCGGGTCAACACGCGGCCCGCGCGCTCGGCCAGCGCCACCAGCAAATCGAACTGGTAAGAAGTAATGTCACACGGCTGGCCGGCCACGGTCACAGCGCGAGCGTCCCGGTCAATTTCGAGCGAACCAAAACGCAAGGGCACGCGACCAGGCTCGGCCATCGGCGCACCGGCCGAAGCTGTGCGCCGCCGCAGCACGGCCCGGATGCGCGCCAGCAATTCGCGCGGCTCAAACGGTTTGGGCAGGTAATCGTCGGCCCCCATTTCCAGCCCCACGATGCGGTCCATCGGGTCACCTTTGGCGGTCAGCATCACGATAGGCACCTGCGCCCCCTCGCCGGGCAGCGCGCGCAAGCGACGACACACATCCAGCCCGGCCAGGTCCGGCAACATCAGGTCCAGAATGATCAGGTCTGGCCAGCGCTTCTGCACCTGTTGCAACCCGGTCAAGGCGTCGGCGGCATGCTCAAAACCGTAGCCAGATTGACCCAGGTACTCGCCGACCATGCCCGCGAGCCGGGCGTCGTCTTCGATCATCAGGATGTGGGTGGGCATGGTGGCCGTCATGGTTGGATCTTGCCACGGCTGGGTCAAGCCGCCATGCCCCCGCTGTAAAGTTGCGTGAAGTGCCTTGGGCAAAAGCCTCTCAGCGCGACGAAGCCTCCACCGCCAGGCGGCGCCCAGCCAGCCACACCAGCAGCAGCACCGGCAACCCCAAGGCGGTGGTCAGCCAGAAAAAGCCCGGATACCCCAAGGCGTCCACCATCCCGCCCGAGTACCCGCCCAAAGTCTTGGGCAGCAGGGTCATGAGCGAACTGAAGATGGCGTACTGCACCGCCGTGAACGACACGTTCGTCAGACTGGACAGGAAAGCCACGAAAGCCGCACTCGCAAAACCAGCGGCCAGGTTATCGGCCGACACCACCAGGTACATCAGCGTGAGATCGTGGCCGGCATGGGCCAGCCACACAAAACCCAAGTTGGTGGCCGCCGCCAGCACGGCACCCCACATGAGCGAGCGCATCACACCCAGCCGGGTGGCCAGCAAGCCACCGGTGAACCCGCCCACGATGCTGATGATCACGCCATAGGTTTTGACCGCATAGGCAATCTCGGGTTTGGAGAAACCCAGGTCCTGGTAGAACACGTTGGAGATCACCCCAAGCACAATGTCCGAAATGCGGTACAGCCCGACCAGCGCCAGCAGCAACCACGCCGTGGACGCGCCATAGCGCTGAAAGAAGTCGAGCACCGGCTCCACCCAGGTGGTGCGCGCCTGCTGCCGGCTGGCCAGCCCCCACCGCACCAAACACCAGCCAACGCCGAAGGCGGCCAACAAGCCGCCGGCCATGCGCAGCGCTTCGGCCGCCAGGGACAGCACTGGGCCCAGGCCGTCCACCCAAGGCGCCATGACCCGCCCCAGGCCCGCAAACACGGCCACGAACGCCCCCACACTGACCAGAAACACCGCCAACAACCGCAGGTGCTGGCCCGAGGGCAAACGCTCGGCCCGGGCCGAGGCGGCGGGCTCGGGCGTCACCAGGGTGGTCAACACGCCCACACCCATCGTCGCGGCCATGACGAAATAGGTCCATTGCCACGCCTCGTACACATAGCCGCCCTTGACCGAGCCCCAATACGAGGCCAGGAACAAGGCCCCGGCGCCCGCCGCGATCATGCCCAGCCGGTACCCCGCGATGTACGCCGACGACAGCAGGCCCTGCTGTTCGGGCTGGCCAATTTCGATGCGGTAAGCGTCAATCACGATGTCTTGCGTGGCGGAAGTGAACCCCAGCAGTACCGCGAACAGCGCCATGGCCGTCAATGCGGCGGGGCCACCCGCCGGATCGGTCGAGGCCATGCCGACGATGGCCCCCATCACCCCCAACTGCGCCAGCAACAGCCAGGCGCGCCGTCGGCCCAGTGCCGCCGTCAGCCAGGGCAGCGGTAAGCGATCCACCAGCGGCGCCCAAATGAACTTGAACGAATAGCCCAGCGCCGCCCAGCTGAAAAACGTGACGGCCTTGCGCTCTACCCCCGCTTCGCCCAGCCACAACGACAGTGACGAAAAAATCAGCAGGATCGGCAAACCGGCGGAAAACCCCAGCATCAGCAGGCTGAGCACCCGCCAGTCCCACAAAGCCGACAAGGTTTCCCGCCAGGGCGGGCGCGCGGTGGATGCAAGGGGTGATGCCATCCCCCGATTTTGCCTATCATTAGCGCATGTGCTGGCTCTGTGATGCAAAACGTCTGACTGCCCCCTCGCTCGCCGTCGAACCGGACGAGGCGCCCGCGCGCTGGCAAGCGCGGCGCGGGTTTCTGCTGGCGGCTGCGACTGGCGGCGTAACCGCCTTGCTGCCGGGATTGGCGGCAGGCCAGGTGGATGTGGGCAATGCCTCCGGTTTGCGCAAGCTGGTGCCCGCGCAGCAACTGGAAAGCGCAGCCAGTCAGCAATACAGCCAGATGCTGGCCGAAGCACGCGCCAAGAATGCCCTCGCCCCCGACAACCACCCCCAGCTACAGCGCTTGCGCCGCATCGCCCAAAAGCTGATCCCGTTCGCGGCGCCGTGGAATGACCGGGCGCGGCAGTGGCAATGGGAAGTCAACCTGATAGGCAGCAAGCAAATCAACGCGTTCTGCATGCCAGGCGGCAAGATCGCTTTCTACACCGGCATCCTGGACCAGCTCAAGCTGGACGACGACGAGGCCGCAATGATCATGGGTCACGAAATGGCTCATGCCCTGCGCGAGCACGCGCGCGAGCGGCTGGCCAAAACGCAGGCCACCAGCATCGGTCTGTCGCTGGGCGCGCAGCTGCTGGGTCTGGGCGACCTGGGCAACATGGCCGCCAACCTGGGCACCCAGCTGCTGACCCTGAAATACAGCCGCGACGACGAAACCGAGGCCGACCTGGTGGGGCTGGAACTGGGCGCACGTGGGGCTTACCGGCCGCAGGCCAGCGTGAGCCTGTGGGAAAAAATGGTGGCGCAAAACGGCTCGGGTGGCCCGGGCTTTTTGTCCACCCACCCCAGCGGTCCCAACCGCATCCGGGAACTGCAGGCCAACCTGCCGAACGTGCAATCGCTCTACGAGCAAGCCCGCCGCGGCGGCTGAACTCAAACCCCGTCGCGCACGTACGGGTTGCTGCGGCGCTCGCGGCCAAAAGTGCTCTCGGGGCCGTGGCCGGGAATGAACACGGTGTCGTCGCCCATGGGCCACAGTCTCTCGCGGATGCTGCTGATCAACTGTTCGTGATCGCCCTGGGGGAAATCGGTGCGGCCGATGCTGCCGGCAAACAACACGTCACCCACGAACGCGCGCCGGGCGTCGGGGGAATAAAACACCACATGGCCCGGGGTGTGACCAGGGCAATGCCGAACCTGCAAGGTGCTGCGCCCCACCTGCACCGTGTCGCCATCCGCCAGCCAGCGGTCGGGTGTAAAATGGTCAGCCGGCGGAAAGCCAAACATCACGCTTTGCTGCGGCAGGCCGTCAATCCAGAACTGGTCGCCTGGGTGCGGGCCCACGATGGGCAACGCAAGCTGCTGTGCCAGTGTCGCCGTGCCGCCAGCGTGGTCGATGTGGGCGTGCGTCAACAGAATCTGCTTGAGGTTCACCCCCCGGCGCTGCACCTCCGCCTTCACCAGGTCCAGATCACCGCCCGGGTCGATCACGGCCGCGTCCATGGTTTGGTCGCACCACACCAGCGAGCAGTTCTGCTGAAAAGGCGTCACGGGAATGGTGTGGTACTGAAGCATGGCGGAAGTTTGAAACAGGGCGACGCGGAATTGTAGAAGGCAGGGCGCGGGCGCGTCACCTCATCGCCTCGCGCATCAGTTTTCGAATCACGGGCATGAAAAGCGGCTCTGACTTGTTGGCGATCGTGACCAGTCCGAATCGCGCCCTCGTTTTCAGTGGTGGGTACACCGGCAGCTCGGTCAAGTGGGGAGCGCTGGCGCGAATGGCCAGGAGTACGGCGTCGGTCTCTTGCGCCACCTGCACGATGTGGGATATCTCATCGCTGGTGAGCTTGACCATCACGCTGGGGTGCGCGCGCTCCCCATAGCGCTCAACCAGTATCCTGGCCGTTTCCTCGCTCAGTGGCGTTGAGCCTATGGGATAGGCTGTGAGCTGAGAAAAACTCACCCTGGTTTGAGAGGCCAGGGGATGGTCTGGGCGAGCCAAGAAGGCGCCATCAAGCTCCGCAATCTGTGTGATCTTCAGGTCGGGCGCAGGCCGAAGGAAACGGATGTCGACCACCAGAGCATCAAGCAGCCTGTCGCGCAACATCTGGGCCAGGCTGACGGTGTTGGCCCGCACGATATCGACGTGGAATTTGGGGTAATGCCGAGTGAAGTGAGACAGGATCACCGCACCGAGCAGCGCACCGGGGCCGGAGCTCAAGCCAATTCGGAGGCGCCCGCTGTCGTCGGCATTGAGCGAGCGGCCACAGTTCTTGAGTTGTTCGGCGTCCTCAATCAGCGCCTGGCTCTTGGCAAGTACCTCGTGTCCGAACGCGGTCAACTCAATGCGCTTGCCAATGCGATCAAAAAGCAACCGGCCAAGTTCTTCCTCCAGCGACTTGATGCTGCGACTCAACGCTGGCTGGGTCATGCACAGCACATCGGCGGCCTTCACAAACGAACCAGCCCTGGCCAACTCGATGAAGTGCCGCAATTGAATGAGTGTCATACAAAATCAATGCCTTTCACATCATCATTATGTGACGAATAATGCATTGGACGACATTGATTTTGAGCTCTACGATGACCTTCGTCCTTTCCACACCTTTCTGGAGCATGTCATGAAACCCCTGATCAAAGCGTTTTCCGGAGCACTTCTCGGTCTCGTCGTAGGCTGCACTGCCTGGGCACAGGCATTTCCCACCAAACCTGTCACTTTGATGGTGCCCTATCCCGCGGGCGGGGTTTCAGACGTGATTGCTCGCACCCTCAACAATGTGCTGGCCAAGCACCTCGGACAACCTGTGATCGTCGAAAACCTGGGCGGCGCCAGCGGCGGCATCGCTGCCCAGAAGGTACTGAACAGTCGCCCCGACGGTCACGTCATTTTTCAGGGTTCGCCCAACGAGCTGATTCTTGCACCGCTGTCCAACGCCGCCGTGAAGTACAAGCCTGAAGACTTCCGCTTGGTGCAAATGATCACCATCAACCCCCTGGTCATGCTGGCACGCAAAGACCTCCCCGCAGCCAATGGCGACGAACTGGTTGCCTACGCCAAAAAGCTGGCAGACGAGGGCAAGCCCTTGACTTTTGCCAGCGTGGGGCCCGGCTCGCTGTACCACCTCCTCGGCGAACAGATGTCCAAAGTGATCGGCATTCCCATGACGCACGTGCCTTACAAAGGCGGTGCTCCCGCGGTTCAGGACCTGATGGGCGGCCAGGTGGACATTTTCATCACACCTTACGGGAAGGGGCAGGTCCAGCTGGTGGAAGAAGGAAAACTGAAAGCGCCCGCAGTGCTCTCGGCAGAACGTCAAGAGTTGTTCAAAAAAGTGCCTACTCTGAACGAAAGCAAGGCCCTCAAGGGTTTTGTTTACGAAACCTGGGCCGGCTTCTTTGTGCACAAGGACACGCCGGAGCCCGTGGTTCAAGCCCTGCATAAAGCATTGAGCGAAGTCGCCAACGACACGACCGTGCGCACCGCACTGGAAGGTCAGGCCATGATCGTGCCTCGGCCCCAGTCTCTGGCCGCCTTGGACAAGATTTATTCGGACAACACCGCCAAGTACCAAGCCATGGCGAAGTCAATGCGTCTTCAGCCGCAGTGAACGGAGTCAGGTAATGCTGCAAGGCAACTATCTCGGACAAGCACTGACGCAGCGCATCGGAGAGTTCATCCTGATCCGCAGGGAGCTGCATGCCCAGCCGGAATTGGCTTTTCAAGAGCACCAGACCGCTGCCCTGGTCGCCCGCAAACTGCGGGATTGGGGCTACGAAGTCACCACTGGGCTGGGTAAAACGGGCGTGGTGGGAACCTTGCGCCGGGGAACTGGACACCGGTCCCTGGGCATCCGTGCCGACATGGATGCGTTGCCGATACAGGAGTCCAGCGGGCATGCCTGGTCGAGCCAGCGGGCGGGGCTCATGCACGCGTGCGGACACGACGGTCACACGGCCACCTTGCTGGCAGCAGCCAAACTGATCGCGGAGGACTTGAGCTTCAACGGTACGCTGCACCTCATATTTCAGCCGGCCGAGGAAGGGGCCGGCGGTGCGGTCGAGATGATGAAGGATGGACTGTTTGAGCGCTTTCCCTGCGACGCGGTCTTTGCCCTGCACAACATGCCTGGCATCGAGGCCGGCCGCTTTGTCTTCAGGGCGGGGCCCGTGATGGCTTCCAGCGACAACGTCACGATCACGCTCAAGGGCCGCGGAGGGCATGGAGCATTTCCTCACGAAACGCGCGACACGGTGGTTGCGGCCTCCACCATCGTGTTGGCGCTGCAAACCATCGTTTCACGCAACGTCGATCCCTTGAAAACGGCCGTCGTGACAGTCGGCGCCATGCACGCGGGGCAAGCGAACAACGTCATCCCGGAAGAGGCGCGGCTTGAATTGAGTGTCCGAGCACTGGATGACGGTGTCCGAAAACTGGTGAAGGAGCGCATCCTGAACCAAGTGCAGTTGCAGGCGCAGAGCTTTGGCGTGGAGGCCACGATCGACTGGCGGGAGGGCTATGCGGTTTTGGTGAACTCCCCGCAAGAAACGGCACTTGCGGTCCAGGTCGCCACCGGACTACTCGGCCCTGAAAAGGTGGATGCCCAAGGCCCTATGTTCACCGCCAGTGAGGACTTCGCGTTCATGCTGCAGCGGGTACCGGGCTGCTATTTCTTTGTGGGCAACGGCGGCGCTGGCACCCCGGGAGCCTGCAATGTGCACAACCCCGGCTACGATTTCAACGACGACATCATTGGCCCCGGTGCGGCCTTTTGGAGCCGGCTGGTGGAAACCTACCTGCGAGACATGTGATCCCTGGGGCTGAGCTTTCAGCCCAGCCACAGCAATACCGGATCATGGCGGGTTCACGACGCTCCGGCAAAAAGGGGACAATCACGCATGAACCTGATTGATCCCAACACGGCCAGCGCCACTGACGCGCGGTCATTCAGCCGGCTACCGCTGTCACAGGCGGCGCTGGCCAACCTGCAGCAGCTGGGCTATGTGTCCATGACGCCCATCCAGGCGGCCAGCCTGCCGCTTTCCTTGGCCGGGCAAGACCTGATTGCCCAGGCCAAGACCGGCAGCGGTAAAACCGCCGCCTTCACCCTGCCGCTGCTGCAAAACCTCAACCCACGCCGCTTTGCGGTGCAGGCCCTGGTGCTGTGCCCCACGCGCGAGCTGGCCGAACAGGTGACGCAAGAGATACGCCGCCTGGCCCGGGCCGAAGACAACATCAAGACACTGACCCTGTGCGGCGGCGTGCCGCTGCGTAACCAGGTGGCCAGCCTGGGCCACGGAGCCCACATTGTGGTGGGCACGCCCGGACGCGTGCTGGACCACCTTTCGCGTCAGAACCTGGCGCTGGACGCGCTCAACACCCTGGTGCTGGACGAAGCCGACCGCATGCTGGACATGGGCTTTGCCGAAGACATGGCCAAGGTGATCCAGGCCTGCCCCAAAGAACGGCAGACGCTGCTGTTCTCGGCCACCTACCCCGAAGGTGTGGCCAAGCTGGCGGGGCGCTTCATGCGCGAGCCCAAGGAAGTGAAGCTGACCGAAGGCCACGCCGCCAGCAAGATACGCCAGCGCTTTTACCAGGTGGATGACACCACCCGCCTGCACGCCGTGGGCCTGCTGCTCAACCACTTCCGCCCGGCCAGCACCCTGGCGTTTTGCAACACCAAACAGCGCTGCCGCGATCTGGTCGCCGTGCTCCAGGCGCAGGGCATGGTGGCGCTGGAACTGCATGGCGACCTGGACCAGCGTGAACGCGACCAGGTGCTGGTGCAATTCGCCAACCGCAGCTGCAGCGTGCTGGTCGCCACCGATGTGGCAGCGCGCGGGCTCGACATTGCCCAGCTCGAAGCCGTCATCAACGTAGACATCACGCCGGACCCCGAAGTGCACACGCACCGCATTGGCCGCACCGGCCGTGCCGATGGCGACGGCTGGGCCTTCAGCCTGGCCAGCATGGACGAAATGGGCAGCGTGGGCCGCATTGAACAGATGCAGGGCAGCGAAAGCGTCTGGCACCCCTTGAGCGAGCTGACCGAGCCCGCCGGCACCCAGCCGCTGCGCCCGCCCATGGTCACCCTGCAAATTGTGGGGGGCCGCAAGGAAAAAATCCGCGCCGGCGATGTGCTGGGTGCACTGACCAAAGACATGGGCCTCCAAGGCGAGCAGATCGGCAAGATCAACGTCAACGAGTTTTCGACCTACGTGGCGGTGGAACGCAGCGTGGCCGACCGAGCCCTGCGCGGGCTGAACGCGGGCAAGGTCAAAGGCAAGACCGTGAAAGCGAGGCGCCTGTGACAGCGGCAGCAGACTGGAAGCTGCTGCAGATGATCAAGGCGTCTGGCTGGCCCCTGGACCCCGAACGCTTGCTCCCTGGCCACGACTTTTGCGCGGCGGCAGGCAGCAGTCTCGTGCCCCTGCACTGGGCCTGCGAACACGGCAAAGACGGCCTGGTGAAATACATGATCGCCCAAGGGGCCAATGTGCTGAGCCAAACGCCTGGCGGTCAAAGCATGCTGTCGCTGGCGGTGCACTCGGGCAGTTTTCAGACGGTAATGCTGCTGATCGAACAGCTCAAGGCCCAGGCGGCGCCGTTGCCCAATACCGAACTGAAGGAACGGTTGGTAACAACGTTTGCCAAAGGCCACCCGAACCAGAAAAACCGCTTGCAGCAGACACTGAAGGACTGGGATCGGATCTGGAAAGCGTCT
>JACCDV010884047.1_pt1 | contig 13788 bp, 8 predicted proteins | sample 7446131 | NCBI WGS metagenome assembly JACCDV01 (sample SAMN15323448, study PRJNA562643) | freshwater metagenome | isolation source: river surface water | place: USA:Blue River Watershed | collected 2017-08-17 | reverse complement strand
TTATTTAATTAATCATAATACTATTTTATAAATTCATTTGCTTATTAATAAAGATCTTATTTGATTATTAGAACCAATTAGTTATATCTTAAAATAGAAAGTTATTCTTAAAACTTATTAGAAACTATCAAATCCTCAATATAATTATAAGCTATATTATATTTTTATTACGTTATACAATCATTAATAAAATTCATTTATAAAATTAATTAATAATAATTAAAAAGTATATTAACACCAATATATAAATTTTGCTTATATAATTATAACAAACTCCTTCAACAATATAATAACCTAGGATACATTAATAACATTAATCATTAATATATAAATTACAATTATTTTTTTAATCTATACAATAATTTTAATAATTATTAAATATATTATTTTATTAAATCATATAACCATCTTGACATTAGCTACATAAGTTTATATTTATACAACTTTTACAATTTAATACTTAACAATTTGTGTAATTCGATATTTAGCATTATTAATAGTTGTTAAATATTTATAAACTATATCCATATTAGCAATTTTCACATTATAATATTCCGTTTGTTTTAGATATTTTTTTACATTATTAAAATTATATTGGAATGATTAAACATTGATTTTTATTTAAATAATATCCATGTTAACAAATATATGGAATATTGTTATTTAAATAGCTTATACAGTTTTTCATTTGAATCAAAGGCTTAACACATCAATTTAATTAGAAATCAAAATAAGATTTATAACAAAATCAACATATTTATTCTTATTAATTATAACTAATACATAATTTATCAATATAAAAATTATATATTAAAATAATTAAAAATATAAACATTAAATTATAAAATAATACAAAGAATATAAAATCATAATTCATTAAAGAATGAATATTAGTAATAATAGGAGTATCTTATAAACACTTCCTTTGATTCCTGCATAACACAAGTCTGTATCCATATAGAAACCAGGCATACAAATGCTACATTTTGTTGATGTTCCTTAATAACAATTTGCTAAACCTAATATGCATGTATCTGCTGATGTACCATTTAATGCTTAAGTAAAAGTTGTGTAGTTATTTTAACAGAATTAGCATGTTGAGCTTGAAGAACAAGATGAGCAATTTGTAATAGGACAATTTGTACTCGTGGTTTGCACACATGAATTTAAGCTATTGTTAGTTACTAAAGAGAAATTTGGCATACAATAAGCGCAAGTAAATATATTATTAGCCATTAATCCATTAGCACAATTGGTTGCAATCAAAGGAACTGTTACGCATTAATTAGTAGAGCTTAAATAAAACGATTATTAGCATTAAGTACATGTAAATGTGGATCCTGAATAAGTTCCATTAACACAATTGGTATTTGATGTTGGAACTACATTACATATTTGATTGTTCAAATAATATCCTATGTTACATTAAGAACAAGAAAATATTGTATTTGTAACAGATCCATTAGCGCAATTTAAGAATGGAGTAACTGTTGATATACAAGTTCCTGTTGAGCTTAAATAATAACCAGATGAACAAGCTGTACAAGTAAATCCAGAACTATTACTTGTTCCATTACTACAGTTGGTATTTGCAGATGGAATTACTGTGCAACTATTAGAATTTAAATAATATCCTGCTTGGCATGTGGAACAGGTTAATACTGAGCTAATCATTTATGCATTAATACAGTTAGATATACTAAAAGAAGTACAAGAATTATTGCTAGAGGTATAATAATAGCTATCACTACATTAATTACAAGTGAAGTTATTAACAACATTTACTGAAGCTTATTAACAATTAGATTAAGAAGTTGTGATTTAAGTACAATTATTAGTAGAACTATTAACAATATATCCATTATTACACGAAGTACAAGACAAGGATTATCCGGATAAAATTCCAGCAGTACATTAAGTATAACCAGATGGTTTTGTTTGACATAAATTTAAAGTATTCAAAAACATTCCTGAAGAACATTAATTACATGTTAAAGTACTTGTATAAACTCCTTGTTCACAACCTTAATATCTATTTGGTATTGATGTACATGTACCAGAGTTTAGATAATAACCTGTTTAACATAAAGTACAAGTAAAAGTGCTTCCACTCATTGTTCCATTTGAACAATTTGGACTGTTACTTATTTAAGTACAAGTATTTGAGGAATTTAAATAATATCCTGGAATACAAGAACTACATGTTAATGTTTAACCTGAAAATGTTCCGTTCGCACAATTTGCATTAGAGGAACCATTGGCAACACATATTCCACTATTTATAACAAATCCAGAAACACATGATGAACAAGTAAAAGCATTTTATGCATTTTTAGTTCCGTTACTACAATTTGTTGAAGATGGTATTATAGCAGAACAAGTATTCAATGAATTCAAATAATTATTATCACTACATGCAGAACATGTAAAATTAGATCCGGATTATGTGCCTGTAACACAGTTAGAATTTCCTGTTGGAATTGCTAAACATAATGCATTTTAACCAAGGAAATAACTATCCAAACAAGTCGAGCAAGAAAAAACAGAGTTTGAGACTGTTCCATTTTTGCAGTAAATATGGGGATGTAAAACTGCTACACAATTGTTGCCAAACAAAAAGTACCCATTTTAGCAAGAACTACAAGTAAAATTTGATGAACTTATAGAGCCACCTGAACAATATTAGTTAGTACTTTGATTAATGGCTACGCAAGTTGATCCGTTAAGATAATATCCAGAATTACAAGCTGTACAAGTAAAAACAGAGTTAGAAACAGTTCCATTGTTACAATTTGTTGATGTTGATGGTATAGTAAAGCAATAATTATAAACCGACGAAGGGTACATTCCTGATTAACAAGATGTATAATAGAAAGTGTTATTTGATTATAAAGATCCATTTGTTGCCGTTGCTGATAAGCTAGAAATGATTACACATAATCCAGTTACAGTATCAAGATAATAATTTGAATTACAGGTTGTGCATGTGGAACCATTTTAAACAGAGCAGTTTGGAATAGTGTTAGTAATACAGGCTGTAGCATTTGAGTTTAGTTATTCACCAGAAACACAAGTTGAACAAGTAAAGTTAGAAGAATTAGTTGTTCCTACTTTACAACCAACTATAATAGAGTTACCATATTATAAACATTAGTTAAGTGATGTTTCATAACTATAACCAAGATCACATTATGTACAAGTATAAGTACTACTATTAAGTGTACCTTAAATACAATTTGAAACTGATTATGTAATATCAGAACATGTATTATTGGTGCTATCTAATGCATATCCATCTAAACATTTGGTACAAGTTACTGAGCTGCTCGTATAAGTTCCATTTGCACAATTTGCAGGCGGGCTAGAATGACTAGCGCAATTTCCTGCTTAGCTCAAATAAAATCCTGTACTACACTCTGTACATGCAATAGAATTTGAACTTATTGAGATTTAAGCACAATTATTAAAAGCTATCGGAATTAAAGTACACACAGAACTAGAGTTTAAATAATATCCATTTGCACATTAAGTACAACTTTATGAATTTCCTTAAACACAATTTGATAAACTAATTGGTAAAGCTATACAAACACCTTAATCTAGATAAAATCCATTATTACAGCTACTGCATACAAAGTCTTATCCAACCATTTATCCATTTGCACAATTATTAGTAAGAGAAATGATTTATATACAAAGAGCAGAACTGTTTAAATAATAACCATTTTAGCAAGTAGTACAAACAAAGCTTCCGCTGCCATTGTTTCCATCAGCACAGTTAGATTGAGTAATACTTTAACAAGTTCCATTTGAATTTACAAAATTTCCACTGTAACATTTTGTACATGAAAACACTCTTCCTGAATAAGAACCTGTTATACAATTGGTTGGTGCACTCGATGGTATTTGATTACAATTATAGAAACTATCTAAATAGTATCCATTAGCACATTTACTACATTATACAATTCCAGAAATGATTGAAGCTCTTAAACAATTGCTATTGAATAATGGAACTGCTGTACAAACACCAGAAAGTAGATAATATCCAGGAGCACATAAACTACAAACAAAGTTACTAGAAACTATAGAACCATTGTAGCAATTATTATTATTTGATGGAACTTATTAGCATAAGGAATTAGAGTCCAAATAATATCCATCAACACAACTTTAACAAGTGAAATATCCATTATTCATTGTTCCTTAAGCACAATAATCAACAATAGATGATATAAGTGTGCAAACATTTGAACTGTTTAAGTAATAGTTATTTTAACATTTAGTACATGTTGTTCCAGCAGCATTAGCATTAGAACAATTAGTTAAAGTTACTGAAACGCAAGCTGCAGAAGAATTAAGGTAATAACCTGTTATGCATGATGTACATGTAAAAACGTTGCTTGAATTTACAGTACCATTTGCACATTAGGGATTTGCTGAAGGAACTTAATTACATTAGTTTAGAGAACTTAAGTAAAAGCCTGGTAAGCAAGCAGTGCATGTAAAACTGTTATTTGATCCTGATGTTCCGGTAGAACAATTAGAGTTTAATAATGGAATAGTAATACAAGATCCACCTGATGTTAAACCATAACCGTTAGAGCACTTAGTACAACTAAAGTTGTTATTTGTTAATGATCCTTAAATACAGTTTGTATATTATGTTGCTATTCTGTTACAAATATTATTTTGGTTAAGATAATATCCAGATTAACAAGCATTGCAAGTAAATACTCCGTTTGTAGATACTCCATTTATACAATAATGATTTACTGTTGCTATTTATTGGCAAGTATTTGTTGAGTCTAAAAAATAGCCATTTGCACAATCACTGCAAGTAAAAGTGGATCCACTCATAGTTCCGTCAATACAATTAGATTAATTAGTTATTTAAACACATTATGCTGTTGAGTTTAAATAGTAACCATCATTACAAGAGTTGCATGTAAAAGTTGAACCTGAAAAAGTTCCATTAATACAATTGGTTGCAGTGGTTGGAAGAGGGTAGCAATTATTATCATTACCCATATAATTGCCATTAGCACAAGCATTACATGTAAATACTCCATTAGTAGAAGAACCATTAATACAGTTAGTATTGTTCATAGGAATTTAAACACAAGAGTTTCCGGTTAAATAATATCCATTTTTGCATTTTGTTACTGTTGTTGCATTAGAATATTAAACAGCGTTGGAAACCTAAGTTGTAGGGAAAACACAAAGTTTGGTTGTTGAGTCAAAATAACTTAAATAGCATTGAAGACATGTTTAGTTTCCTTAAGATTAACAATTAGTATCTGCTAGAGATACTTAATTTATCCAAACAAACAAAGTTAAAATAGAAATAAAAATATTTTTATTTTTCTGTTAGAAAAACATTATAAAAATTTGAAATAATAAAATCCTATTAGAAAAAGAAAATAATGCTAGAATTTAAAAGAAGGAAATTAGTATATAGAATATTGATATAAAGAATAACCAACTCTTAATCTTAAATAATTAATTATTAACTTTTTTATATTCTTCTTTAAAATTAAAGATTCTGAATATATTAATATCTGTTACTTTTAGAAACGAATATTTTCATTTATAAATTATTCAAAAATCATAAGAAAAAATAAAAGAAAATTATAGGTCATAATTCATTAGAAGATGAATACTAAAAGTAATCCAAGGATTTTTCCAAAGAATGAAACTACTCCAGCAGTACAGTTTCCAGAGTTTATATAAAATCCTGGTAAACAAATTGTACAAGCAGTTGTTGTTCCTTAATAACAATTGGCAACACCGGTTGAGCAAGTATCAGCAGCAGATCCAGTTCCTAAAACTTTTGTGAAAGTTGCAGCACATTTGTAACAACTTGTTGTAGAATTACAAGAAGAGCAGTTTGTAATTGGACAGTTGGTTGTAGTATTAGCAACACAAGAAGTGGTACTTCCAGAAGTAACAACAGAGTAACCAGTCATACAGTTTATAATTGTTGGGGTTGATCCAGACATAGTAATTTAAGCGCAGTTTGCACAGTTTGTTGGGATAGCAGTACAAGCTCCAGAGGCTAAATAATATCCATCAGCACAAGCAGAAGCTGCAGTTGCAGAGGAATAAGTTACAGCATTAGCAACAGCAGTGGTTGGAGCAGTACATAAATTGGTTGTGCTGTTAAAGTAAGATTTCCAACACAAACTACAAGTACCAGCGGTAGAACCAGCCTATTAGCATAAAGTATCAGCGAAATTAAATCCTGATAACAATAAAGCTAAAGTAGTAAATAATAAAATATTTTATTTAACAGATTTCTGTTAGGACATTATAAATTATTATAAAAATAAAATCTTATTCGTTTTTTAAATTAATAAAAAAATGCTCAAGAAATAATGTTATAAAAGTAAATAAAAAAGATTATTAATTTCCACTAAAGATCGACTAATAATCTAAATAATAAAGTAAAAACTCTTATTCAATTAAAAGTTATTGAAAGTCATAATTTTCGTTACTTATAGTTATTTTAAATTAAAATTAATTAATTTTTAAGTTATAATTTTTAGTTTTTTTAATTTTAATTTTTATATTTAAAATTGGTGTTCTGGTAGCTCAGTTGGTTAGAGCGTTGGTCTTATGAGCCAACGGTCGTGGGTTCGAGCCCCATCTAGAACATTTTTATGATTAAATTTTATTATAAATTTATTAAACTAATTCGAAATGATTTTAATCTTAAATATCTTATTAAGGTTTATTTTTATCTAATATTTAGTTAATTAATTTGTTTGTGAATTAGTCTTTAGGAATATAACTTTTATTTTCTTCAATTATTAATCCTAATTATTCTAAATTATTCTCTAATAAACTTTAAATAATTTAATTTAAAATTCTATATTCACTTGAGTTTTATAGATTTTAATCTATTTATAAGTATTCTTATAGCTTTCTCTAAGCTCCAACAATATCTTCTTGACTTAATATAATTAAAATTGATTAAAAATATTAATTTTTAGCATGAAATCTAAGCATATTATTATTAATCTAATCCTTGGCAATTTACTCATATAATTAGACAGCTTTGTTTTATTAATTAATATTGCTAAAATCAATACTACAAATCTAAGCTATTTTTTATTAAAGTTTTTATATGTCAATTGTTCTGAATTTGGATAATTCAAACATCTATATTGCTTGTTCATAATATTAAATGGCATTTTGTTAATCTTAAAAATCCTCATATTTTTCTCCTATTATTTAAAACATTTATCCTGCTTGCTCAAATTTACCTTATTATTTATTAATTTCAATTGATTCTTTAAAATTAACTATTGCTTATTAAATATCATTAATTAATAGATAGTTCTATCCTATTTCTTAAAGATAATTAGCTTCTGATCTTTTATCTTTATTTAGTTTACATAATCTTATAAGTTCAAATAAAACATCAATTATTCTTTAGTCTTTTTAGTTTACAGTTTTTATCTAGTTTTAAAAGATTCAGAGCTTATTTAAAATGAGTCTCTGCGTTATCAAGTCTTTCTATTTTTGAAGAAAAAATTCCTTAAAAAAAACTTGGGTTTAATTCTTTCTTTCCAAGTTTTATTTCATTTTCTGCTTATTCATTGTAATTTTAACCAGTCATTATAATTATTTTAATTTTTTTATTTTATTTTTATTATGAATATATAAATAGAAGAAATTAATAAAAATTAAAAAATTATTCAAATAAATAATGATTTATAAATTAGCATAATTGGAACCTGTGTTATTAAACTATATATTCCAGATTATTTTCTTTATATTAATGGTATTAAATATAGCTAGAATAATTTTTAAGAAATATTATACGATAATTAAGTAAATAAAACATATTTTTAATTTAAAATTAAGTAAGATTAATTTATATAATCTAAAAACTATATATAGTTAACTAATGTGAATTCTCTAAATTATTTTAGTAATTATAATTTTAATAAAATTTAAATCAATTTAGAATAAGAAATTCCATAATATAACTATATAAATGAATTATTAAATAATATAGATTTAATTAATTCTTAAGCATTTATAATATCTTTATAACATATTCAATAAAATTCATAACTTTTATTTTTTTTACTTAATAGTTTAAAAGAATTAAATTATGATTATTAAATAATAAATCTTAACTCAAAGAATAATTTTAAATAAATTTTATAAAAATAAATTGTTGAAAATGTTAATCATTCTTATTTATTAGGAAATGATTCTTTTATAATAAGAAATTAAATATTACTATAATAATAAGAAATAAATAGTATCTAAGGAATATAATAAAATTAGTTATTAATAGATGATATAGAGAATATAATAATTAAAAATAAATAAATCAATAAAAAAACAATCTTTATAATTAATAAAATATAATAATTTGAAAATAGAAAAATATATCAATTAATAAAAGATAATTTTATAAGAATTAATTTAATTTAAGAATTTTAAAATAAAATTGAATTTTTTAATTTATAATAGAAAAGTTAAATTATTTAATTTTAAGACAATAAAATAATTGATAAAAATATATTAGATTAATAGTATCAAAAATGTTTAATAGAATATTTATCTATGAATTATTATAAGATTAAAATACAAATAGAAGATTTATAATTATATAAAATAGATAGACAACATTAAATAAAATAAATTTAATTAGAAAATTGTAACTTAAATCTAATTTTATCTTATTGATTATTTATAATAAAATTAATTTCTTAAGATAAATAATATTTTACAATAGGAATGTATATGAATTAAAAAAATAATTAATTGGTATTAAATATTCCATTATTAAAGTTTATTAATATTTAAAATATTAATAAATGTGAAATATATTTATCTTAAGATAATAATACTTTAATATAGGCCAATAATAATGATAATTTTTTTTGTTTTTAATTAAAAGGAATTGGATGTAATAAATATAGACATAAAATATCAAAATAATAATTTATTAAAAAATCTTATTATAAAAAACTATTTTCTGATCACATATTTCACATTTTTTTAATTTTAACAATTCTTAAAGACATTACTAGTCATAAATATGTTTACAGTTTAATATTGATAAATTATCTTATTTTTGACATTTTTAACATTCTTTTATATTTATATTTGATTTTATTCATTTTATTGATTTATTATTATACTCTCGAATATGAGCATATATACAACTCTTGCCCCAAGTACAAAATCCATTTTCTTGATAATCTTTACAAATATAAGGAGTAGAATCTGTATCTTTGTATTTTTCAATTTTATTAAAATTATTCTAAATTTCAGGAATAATTGTTTCATTTTGTAAACTTTAATTATCACCTATAATCTCCTCTTTGAATTCTTAATTTAATTTATCTTTTTTTATCTTCGTCCTTTTATTAAACATTATAAATATTATAATTTAATTTATTTAATATTTTCTAATACTTGAATTGGACCTTATATTATTTATTAATTTGTTTAAATTACACATCCTCCCATGATCATTTCTTCTAATAAATAATAAACAGTGTCTAAATTCATCATTATTTCTAATTCAGTAATATTTCCAAAATGATTATCTAAAATTGTAACAAATTTATGAATAAGAATATAATACTAAAGAGAATTCTATTCACCTTTATCTAATCCAATAATAAAATATAAAGAGGCATATCTTCAAAAAATTACTTTATTTTCTTCAAAATAAAACATAAAAGTTTCTTCAGCTTTTTTAATTAAACAATTTCAAATAAGTTGTTGTTCTAATAAATCTTTCCTTTGTGATAAGCTTAAAGTAAAATATTTAGATAATTTTGTTTATCCATGTCTATTGATTATTAGAAAAAACTATATCATTAATTATAAATTTATTAATTTTAATTCGTTGCGTATTCTATATAATCTTTTAAGAAACAAATAAAACCATTTAAACATTCTTAAATTTAGTTGTTTTTATCATTTAATATTACATAAGGAAAATCAATTATGTAAAATTTAAATTCTTTTTTGAAAATATCAAATAATATTAAAAAACTAATTTACTCCATGTAAATTTATTATTCCTGACATTTAAGAAGAATTTACTCTATTTGTTAAATGAATCCTTTGATAATTTCTACTTTTTTATTAATTTCTAAATTATTAAAAAATCAATTAAAAATCTCAAAATAATCTATTAAGGGTAAATACAGATATTACTTAGATTGTTTCTCTATTATTTGTTTCTGTTCATTAATGAACTTAGTTCCACAAATGTTTATTCAATATTTATTCCAAACTTCTAATAAATCATATTTAGCTTTATCAATGGATGCCATTTTAATATCCATTATATTATATATGTTTTCATAAGTAACAAATTTAGAATGTAAATAACAATATTCGTCTTTTTATTCTATTCATAATATTTCTGGAATAAATTATATTATATCTTATGGTAATTAATTTATTATTTCTTTATAGAAATTTTCTTCTTTTTTGTTTAATCTCTTTATAATTACATCTTTTTCTATTCTTAAAGAATCCCAATGACCTGCCAATAAATCATTATTTTTAATAGAATTATCATAAACTCTATTAAAATATTTATATTAATCTTAAGATATATCAATTAATTAATATCATTACTATTTATATAGAATTGTTTATAAATATTCAATTATACTGGGTACTAATATTACATCATTTTTTAATTATTACCAAGTAACAATTTTTCAATTATATTTATTTGGATAACAGTTTCCTCATAATAAAGATAAAATACATTTTAAATAATTACTATCATTAATAATTAAACTATTAATTGTAATGAATATATTTCTTTGTATAATTTATTAAAATCTAAATATTAAATAACCAATTGAATCTTAAGAGAATTTAATAACTTTATTATTAGTATTAATCATTATTGAAGTTCATTCAAATTATTTTGTTTTTAAAAGCTTTTAAATAATTGGAAGAATAAATATCTCTGTAATAAATATTAAAATATCATCTTCTATATAAAGACTTTTATATGATTAGAAATTAATTGATAAATAATCTATATCATTATTCTTTATTAAAATTTTTTATATATTATCCTAATCAATTATTGAAATTTATAAAAAATTCTTAAAATCTATTAAATCGTTAACATTTTAATTTATTAACAAAATATTTGTAAGATTTTATTTATTATCCTATTAAATAAAGCTTTAGAGTTGTTAATAAGATAATATCTAATAATCAAATAGAATATCTTTATTATCTAAACTTTGTTAAATATTCTTTAAATCTTATTATTCATTTTCTTAAGCAAATACTAATAGTTAGCTTTTACATTGATATTTATTATTTGTAAACATTATAAAATTTAAATATTAAAATTATAATTATTATTCTGATTTAATTTTCTTAAATAATGTATTAATGTAATTCTATGTCTTTTCACTAAAATTTAAAGCTTATAATTTTGTAACTATATTAGTTTATACTTATGATATGAATTCCTTACATTAAGGATTAACAATTATTTTTAACTTTAAATACATAAAAAGAGCAATTGGGATAGTAAAGCTAATAAACTTTATTCCAATAATAGAATATACTAACAACATTATCTCTAGAATAAATCAATAGTTTTTTATTGTTTAGCTTTATTATATTATAAAATCAATAGTGTGTTTTACTTTAGATTATTTTATCTAATTTTCTTTTGTTATATTTATAAATTAAGCAATGCCTTAAATATACTACAAAGCAACTGGGAGTAAAAATACTAAAGTTCTTTATCAAATAGAAATTATTAATAAAAAATAGAAAATATTTTATCCGAATTCTTTAGTTAATCCTTTTTATAAATAGACATTATTTAACTATATCTTACCACATTGCCTTTATAATCCATATAAACTAGCAAATATTCCAATGAAAATAGTAATGTGTCCGAATAGAAAATATTTTGAAGGTAAAAGCATAAAGAAAATATAAATAATTTTTAATATATTTTCTATGTAATATTGACTGTTTAGTTAAACCTTCTCTTAGTTGCTCATTTTTATAAAAATAAAATTTTAATTAGATTTAATTTATATTTTAATTATTTAATAAATAATATTATTAGTTTTATTTTGTTAAAATTCCTTTTCTTTTTTAAAATTCTAATAATCTTTAATCAAATCCATTTTTTTGTAAAAACTCTTCATACGAGTTTTATTAAATTCCTTCGTTATATAAGTCATTAATTTTATATATGTTTTAATATCTTTCTTTTAATATATCTAAATGTCAAATATTATTTAAATGCTTTATTTATCTATTACAAGTATTGTTTAGGTTTATTAATTAAAGTTTATCTTTATAAAATACACTTGATGGGTTCTCCAACTCTTCTTAGTTTATCCTATATATAAATTCTTAAGGATTATTATAAATCTCTCATTTTACTAATATTTGATTTTTTTATTATTTGTTCTAAGTCTAACTAAAAGTAGAACCTCCAAATTTAATTATTCTTTCCTCAGAACCATTTTTTCAGCTATTAGAATGTTTGTTTTAAAGTAATTAAATTTATTAATTTAGCTTTTCAATATTATCAGCTTCGAAGTCATCCAATTTTAAATCATATTCATTTAGTAAAAAAACAGTGCTTGAAACTAAATATTATAAATCTTTAGGAATATCGACTTTTGGTTTAGCTTACTAAGTTTCCAAATTTATTTGTTTTTCTTTAATAATAGGTTATTATAAAGTTTATTAATTTTAACTTTTTTCAATTACAGGTTTTAATATTAAATTTTCAACTTATTTAGGAAAGAATTATTCAATTTAGATTTATTTTTTATTAATTTCTTTCTGAATTGTTTCATATTTTTAAATTAAATCTGTTTTAAAATTTAGCTAAGATTTTAGCTGTAATAATTATAGTTTTTCCCTAAGTGTTACCATTTCTTATAAACATAAAGCCATTTGATTTTCTTAGTAAAGATTATATAAAATTTCATATTTCGATTCATAAGTAATTTAGGTTGATTTTCTTGTATTTAATTATTTTCTTCTTTCATGAAAAGCCTTGTATAAAGGATTATAAGTTCCATATTTCTCATTCTCTAAAATCTCTTTCCAGTTTTATCTTAAAAGTGGTCATTTATAACGAAAGCACTTTTGCTGCCAATAATTTACGATTTCCGCTTGTTAATTTTAATTAAAAAGTGTTGGTTTATAACTAATTAAATATCGATCATTTTTCTCTTCTAAAGCCTAAATGACTTTTTAAAACTATTCTATATATTAATTTTCATTTATTTCTTAATGATTATTGTTAATCAAGTCTATTTTTAGTATATTTTACAAAAATTCTAAGTCTTCTTAATCGCATCAATATTCATTTTCCAAAGGATATTTATCTTTGAATATAAAATATCAAATAAAATGATTTTTCTATTGCTAAATTTGATTCATTTTATTTTTATTCATTTTTATCATTTTTTAATATTTTTAAGAATCTTATTCAATTTAAGGAATTATAATTTTTTTCTTTTACACAATCTTTTCTTTATCAACTTTTTAAATTCTCTTTTTCTCTTCCAAAGTCTATTATCTTCTTCTTGTTAATGTTTCACCTTAGGATAAAGGATAGTTTGTTTCATCATCATCTTCTATCTTATTAAATTCCTATAAAGAAGGAATAATGTTTAGAACCAATTATACGTTGTATTTTCTTTTCTTCTTTTCTTAACTCATTATAAAATTTAATCTTTATAAAATTATAATGAGTTTAGTTTTATGAATATAAATGAATAAATTAAT
>JACCDV010446163.1_pt1 | contig 13794 bp, 15 predicted proteins | sample 7446131 | NCBI WGS metagenome assembly JACCDV01 (sample SAMN15323448, study PRJNA562643) | freshwater metagenome | isolation source: river surface water | place: USA:Blue River Watershed | collected 2017-08-17 | reverse complement strand
GGTCATGACGTTTTACTTGAAGATGACGGTCTTGTGGCCGTTCAATAGCACGCGGTGTTCGCTGTGCCATTTCACAGCGCGGGCCAGTACTTGGCTCTCGGTGTCGCGGCCTTGGGCGGTGAAGTCTTCCACGGTTTTGCTGTGGTCCACGCGGGCCACGTCTTGCTCAATGATGGGGCCTTCGTCTAAATCGGCGGTCACATAGTGGGCGGTTGCGCCAATGAGCTTCACGCCTCGGTCATGCGCTTGGTAGTAGGGCTTGGCGCCCTTGAAACTGGGCAAAAAGCTGTGGTGAATGTTGATGGCGCGGCCAGACAATTTCTTGCACAAGTCGTCGCTCAAGATTTGCATGTAGCGAGCCAACACGACCAACTCAGCGCCTTCAGCTTCGATGATTTCAAACTGCTTGGCTTCGGCTTGTGCTTTGGTGGCTGCCGTGACGGGAATGTGATGGAACGGCACGTTGTAGCTGGCCGCCAGTTGGTAAAACTCGCGGTGGTTGCTGATGATGGCGCGAATGTCCAAAGGCAGTAGCCCGCTTTTGACGCGGAACAACAAGTCGTTCAAACAATGGCCTTCTTTACTCACCATCAGCACCGTGCGCATGGGCTGGGTGGTGTCGTGCAATGACCACTTCATGTCAAAGGCCGTGGCGAAGGTGGCCAACTGTGTGCGCAACGCGTCTTGGTTGACAGCATCGCAGGCGAACTGCACGCGCATGAAGAACAAGCCCGTGTCTGGGTCGTTGTACTGAGCCGCTTCTTCGATGTTGCCCTTGCGTTCTAGCAAAAAGCCAGATACGGCGTGCACGATGCTCTGGCGGTCGGGGCAAGACAAATTAAGGATGTATGCAGTCATAGCGGCTGATTGTAGGTTTGACTGAGCATGAAAAAGGGCGCATCAAGCGCCCTGGTGTCGTGTGTGGCGCAGGTTCAGTGCACCACGACTGGGTTTTGAGCCAGCTCGGCGTAGCCAGCTAAGGTGTCTTCCACCTCCTCTTGGGTCGGGGCTTTTTCTTGCCAAGCGCGCAAATGGGCTTGAAACTGCTCGGCCCATGAGCCTTCTAGGTAAATCTCTTTACCTGAGCGTTTGTCCACAATTTCAAAGCCATGGCGGGCCAGTGCGGGCACGTCGGGGCGGACAGGCGTGACGGCATCATCCACTTGCAGGTGCATGACCGAGAACGTGTCGGAGTTGTAGAGCATGTCCATAGGAATCTTTCGGCGGAAAACGAATTGCATCCAAGCATATCGGATCTAAAAAGCCAAATTCAAGGGTTGGGCTTTTCGGCTTTGCTTAAAAGTTGGTCCACCACATCGCCATTGGCATTGGTGATGCGCAAACGCACAGGCAAATAGCCCAAAGTCGGCGCAAACCACAGCTCAATGTGTTGGTCAAACTCGCGACGGGGCTTGCGGTTGAGCTTGATGGCGTTGATCTCGCCAAACGGCAACTGCAGCAACTCTTCTTTTTCGACCAAAAAATGCCAAACCTCCGCCTCACGCTGCGACACGGTTTGGAACGACAGCATGGTGCCCAGTGGGAAACGCGTGGGGTCGGCGGCAAACAAGCTGGCGATTTGAATCACCACGCTCAAGCGGTCTTGCGCGCCTTTGAGCAGTGGTGCATCGGGCGAATTCGCGCTGAAGCTGATGATGCCTTTGTCGCGCTGAAAATGCGCGGCCAACTCGCTGCGGCTTTTGTCACTAAAGCGAGTTGGCATCAGGCCCTCAGACCCCAAAGTACCCTTGCTCAGCTGGGTGCGGGAGCCCAGCAAAAATGCGCTGATGCTCAGGCGCGATTCGTAGTTTTGCCCGTCTTGCTGCCACGCCAGTTCCGCATTGGCCCAGTAGTTGAGGCCCTTGACTTGACCTTGCACTTGGTATTTCAGCAGCGCAGATTCGGGGGCTTTGAATGCAGTGGCTTGTGTCAGCCCATCGATGCCTGCGCGGTTGTAAGGGGGCAGATCTAAGCCCGAGGCGTTGCGAGGCGGCAGCGTGACGGGGGCGGTTAAGTTCGCACCGAAATCATCGAAATTCAAGGGCTTGGTTTTGGCCGTGCTTTCTACCGTGGCTTGTGCATCGTCGGTTGCTGCAGGTGTGCTTGGCGCTGGCTGCACAGGCTGGGGTACTTGCGGGGCGCGGGGTGCGGCAAGCTGAATTTGGCGCGTCACCATCGCCTGTGGGTGCAAGGGCTCGCCGGGTTCAGGCGTGATCCACATGGGGCCACCGGCCAGCAGCCACAGATGCAGCACCAACACCACAGTCACGAGCAGCACTGCGTGCTTGCGTTGCAAATGCGGCGGGCAAACAGTGGGCGTGGTGACGGCAGCAGCTACCTGCATGGCGGGCGCGTGTTCTTTCATAGAATCGTGGCATGAAATTAGCCACATACAAAGACGGTACACGCGATGGTCAACTGGTGGTCGTCTCGCGTGACTTGAACACCGCGCATTATGCGACGGGCATCGCCTCCCGCATGCAACAGGCGTTGGACGACTGGGGCTTCATTGCCCCCCAACTGCAAGACTTGTCTGAAACTCTCAACAACGGTAAAGCGCGCCATGCCTTTGCGTTTGACCCCGCCATGTGCATGGCGCCGTTGCCCCGTGCTTACCAGCGCTTGACAGGTACAGCTTACGCCAACCATGGCGCTTTGCTGGGTGAAGGCGAGGGCGAGGGCGAGGGCGATTTGGCGGTGCATCAAGCTGCCAGCGATGCATTGCTGGGCGCACACGACGCTGTGGTGTGTGCCAACGAAGATTTGGGTGTCGATTTCTCTGCCGAAATCGCCATCGTCACAGGCGATGTGCCTGTAGGTGCAACACCTGACGCCGCCTTAGAAGAGGTGCGTTTGGTCATGTTGTCCAATGCCATCACTCTGCGCAACGTCGCACATAAGGTGCAAAGCCAACCCGCTGCATCATTCAGTCCTGTGGCCGTGACCCTCGATGAACTGGGCGACGCGTGGGACGATGGACAAGTGCACCTCACGGTGCAGGTGGCATGGAACGGACGCAAGGTCGGCATGTGTGACGCGGGTACTGACATGACCTACACCTTCGGCCAGCTTGTGGCGCACGCCTGCAAAACGCGCGCCTTGCGTGCGGGCACGGTAGTGAGCAGCGGCACAGTCAGCAATGCCGGCTTTGAGAAAAACGGCCAAACCGAATGGCCCAGAGGCTACAGCTGCATCGCTGAAAAACGCGCCATGGAAACCGTGCTTGACGGCAAAGCCACCACTGCGTACATGAAGTTTGCCGACACCGTGCGCATTGAAGCCAAAGGCAAAGATGGGCAGAGCGTGTTTGGTGCCATTGAGCAAGAGCTCGCCAACCCTCACGCTTAAGCAAAACGCTTCCCCAAAAAAAGCCCGCTTGTTGTTTCAAGCGGGCTTTTTTGTGGGCGACGGGTAGGTCGTCGCAGCGCTTACTTCAAGTGTGCGGGGTCAGCGCCCATGGCGTCAAACTTCTTGAAGTATTGACGCGCCATGGCCACCACCTGTGCATCGGTGGGGTGGTCGCTGGCCACGCTGCCGACCACGTTCACATGGGCGTGGTGTTGTTTGCACCAGTCACGGAACTCATCGCGTGCTTTGCCTGGGCCGGTGACCAACACCTCGTGTGTGCCTTCAAGCGCTTTGGCAATGTCGGCGTACAAGTGTGCGGTTTCGTTGGGCTTGCCTTGGTGCTTGTGGTGGGTGCGTGATTTGACGCGTTGGCTCTCAACGTGTTCGCGGTCAAACATCAGCACATGGGCTTCGTGGTGGTCCATCCAAACAACGGCGTGAAAAGTGCTCATGTGTTTTCTCTTTCTTTCTTAGTGGTGGGTGTGTTCAGCTTTTTCTTGGCAGCCAATGCAGCGTGCCGCTTCGGGCGCTGCGTTCAGGCGGGCTTCGGGAATGGTGGCGTCGCAATCAATGCAATGGCCATACGTGCCAGCGCTCAAACGGGCCAAGGCCTCGTCAATCGCGGCCAGTTCGGCGGTTTCGTGTTCGTTGATGGCGAACTCCAAATCGCGCGCGGCGTTGACCTGTGCGTCGGAGTCTTCGTTGTGTGCAAAGTGCTCGGCAGCTATTTCCACGCGACTGGCTTTGCCGCCACGTTGCTCGGCAATTTGCGCCAACAACTCGGCGCGTTGGTTCTCAAGCCTTTGCTTGAAGGCGGTGGCGTGTTGGGCGTCCATGTGTGCTCCTTTTTGTGATGTTTTCATCTTGCGCTGATTGGTGCGACAGATGTTTGATGCGGGTCAAGCTCTGGTGAGAAGTTGGGCGCGTTGCAATAAACATTGAGCCAAGTCAGTGTTTACCTAGGTGAGGATGGCCGTCATTTGGCCGATAGAATTTCGACCATGCAAACGCTTCGCCACTCGCTCCAACTCGCCCGCTTCGTGCTGGTGTGGTTTGCGCTGTCTGTGGGCGTGGCCATTGCGTCACCCATGGTCAACCCCAAAGGTGTGGACATGGTGTGTTCAAGCGCTGGCGCGATGAAGCTGGTGGTGCAGGGGGATGACGATGGTGTGGCCTCTGGCCTCACCATGGACTGCCCCTTGTGCGCTGGCATTGGCGCGCCGCCCACTGAGTTCAACACCTCGTTGACTCAGCCTTCACCTCTTTCTTTTGCAGTGCTGCCCCTTGAGGCTGCACGCATTGCCTCGGCCACTGCGCCACCTTTGCCCTCTCGCGGGCCACCTACTTCGATCCGTTAATCCATCGCCAAAGCTTTGCTTTGGCTGCATTGCATGGCTTTGCGCTGCGCGCACTAGGCCATGCAGGTTTGATTGACTTTCGAAGAGGTGCACATGCAAAACACCACCCGTTTAAACCATGGTCAGCTACTGGCCTCTGCTGGTGAGTCGGCCACACTGTGGCGCGTTCAAGAAGGCGTACTTCGCTTAGACCAAATCACCCACGACGCCACCATCTTGGTTCAGCTGGTTTTTCCAGGTGACTTGGTGGGCGTAGAGGCTTTGTGTGCAGAGCCCTATGCCTACACCATCACAGCCTTGACCACCTGCGCATTGGCTGCTGAATCGGTGGAATACGACTTCAACCGATTTGCCGCTGTTGCCCAAGGCTTCATGCAACAGCAAGACCGCACGCGCGACATGATGCGCATGCGCACAGGCCCCGTGCGCGAACGCTTGGCCTACTTTTTAAAACTCCTCTCACAAAACGCCGACGGCTCAAGCCGCAAGCTAGATCGCCGCGACCTGCCCACACACAAAGAAATTGCCGTCATCTTGGATGTGGCTAGCGAAACCGTGTGCCGTGAACTCAATGCGTTTATGCCTGCCAAGGTTTACAAGCGTGCGCCTCGTGGCGAGGCTGTGGGTGGCTTGGCGATGTCGGTTTAATTAATTTCAGTTGAATGTTTTTATAAGGTTGAAAAAGTGAAACAAAGTAAATTTGTATTGACTCCGATTGCAGTGTCAATTGCTGTGGTGTTTTCAAGCGCATCGCTGGCTCAGCAGGCAGAGAAGCAGATTGATGAGGTTGTTATATCTGGCTCACGCTCTGCCACAAAACTTTCAGAAACTCCAGTCTCAATTGGTGTTGTCCGTAAGGAGCAATGGGAGCAAGATAAAGCCAAATCAGTAGGCGAGATCATTAACCGTATTTCAGGTGTGCATTGGAATGATTTGGGTAATGAACAGCACAGTATGGGCATTCGTCAGCCTATCAGCACGAATAACGTCTACCAATACCTAGAAGACGGCATCCCGATTCGGCCGCTGGGCGTTTTCAATCACAACGCACTCAATGAAATGAACATGAATGGTGCTGGTAGTGTTGAGGTCGTTAAAGGTGCTGCCTCATCACTTTATGGCAGCAATGCTGTGGGTGGCGCGGTTAACTTTTTAACTGAGCGCGCGTCACGTACGCCGACAGCCACTGCAGGCATACGCCATGACAGCAAAGATGGCTTCACTCGAATTGATACTGGGGCCAGCAACACTTACGGTGACTTGGGTGTGCGTTTTTCCCATTACAGCTCTAAAAGAGATCACAACAATTGGCAGCAATATAGCGGCGGATCGAAAGACTCACTCACTTTGCGTGGCGACTATGTGATCGACTCTAAATCTTGGTTGCGTGCTTCATTTGTGCAAACTGATTTGGTTTCAGACATGACAGGGAGTTTGTTTGAAAACGACTACAGAACTAATCCTGGCAAAAGTATCAATACCTTCACTTATCGCAAAGATAAGGCCACGCGAGCTAATTTGGCGTGGGAGGGCGAGACTTCTGTAAATGGGCTAACAGCCGTGACGTTGTTTGCACGTAATAACGACCATGGGCAGTTGCCTTCTTACACCATTACTGGGAATGGCGCTACTTCCCGCAACGGCACAATTAACAATAATCATGTTGAGTCTATAGGGCTCGACATCAAGCATGAGGAAAATTTTGGGTGGCTTCGATCTAAGCTAGTTTCGGGGGTGTATTTAGATAAAAGTCAGAACAAATACGTTTCGGACAATATTGCAATTACACGAGACAGTTCAACAGGTGTCTACACGAGCTATACGCTAGACCCAAATCGTGTTCGTGGTGTGCGTGACTACCAAGCTGACATTAGCAACGAGGCAGTATTCAGCCAGTTTGAGTTTTCACCTACAGACAAACTAAGGCTAGTCGCCGGTGGCCGCTATGACAACATTACCTACGATTTTGTAAATAACAAACCAACTGCTACTGCAGCTAACCGCTTGGACTATGGGGCGCCGAACGAATCGCGTAGCTTTTCTAAATTCAGTCCCAAAGTCGGTGCTACGTATGTATTAGGTGACGCTGCCAATATTTATTCAAATGTCAGCGACGGTTTTGTTCCGCCTGAAGTAAGTCAGTTGTATGGCAAATCATCCATTCCAGATTTGAGGCCTGCTTCGTATCGGAGCATTGAGGTTGGATATCGCAATACATTTGGCAATTCAGGGATTAAGCTTGATGCGGCTCTATTCCGCTTGGAAGGTAAAGATACTATTGTTAGTTACACCGTTTCGCCAGGCAATTCAGAAAATCGCAACGCAGGTAAAACACGAAGCCAAGGTTTAGAGTTTGGTTTAAGTCAAGTGACGTCCCGCTTTGACTGGCGTGTTGGTGCAACTGTTTCATCTCACCGCTATCTTGAATATCTTGCGACTTCTACATTGGATTACTCGGGTCGGGAGATGTCGGCGGCGCCTAGTCATGTGCTTAATGCACAGATCGGTTATCGCGTAGTTCCACAAGCACGCATTGCACTTGGCTTAACAAGCCTTGGTTCATATTGGATGAACGATCTGAACACAGTTAAATATGCAGGCCATGATGTATTTAGCTTGCAAGGCAGCTACGACTTTGGACAGGGGTGGGAAGGCTGGATGCAAGTTCGGAACTTGTTTGATAAATCTTATGCGAATACAGCATCCTCTTCTTACAACGGATCCGTTAATTATGACGCCAACACCCAGAATCAATACGGACCTGGCTCACCTCGCAGCATCATGGTTGGGGTAACTTGGATGATGGGGCGTAAGTAATTTAACCCCAATCGAATCCAGGGCGCTTATTGCGCCCTTGATGGAGAAGAAATCAATATGTCAAATACAAATCAAATCTCACCTGGTGTTATGCGCGCCCAGCGGCGCAGTTTGTTAATTCGGATCCATTTTTGGTCCGCATTGATTGCTTCGCCGTTTGCGTTGATCGCGGCCATTACAGGTTTGATTTACGTGTTTGTGCCGCAGGTCGAGCAGGTCATGCATGGCCATTTAGACAGCGTGGCACCTGCTGCGCAAGTACGTTCATTGGATGATGCGATTAGCGCAGCGAAGATGGCAGCGCCTGAGGGATGGCGTTTGCATTCTGTTGTGCCCATGCATGCACCTACCGACACCACAAGGGTTGCATTTATGCCTCCTCCGGCAGATCATAAAAAAGAGGGCGGTGGCCATGGCAGCCACGGTGGTGGGGCTACCCCAGCAGCAAAAGACAAAGCTGAGTTTTTGCGCCCCAACTTTGGCATTCCCATGAAGGCGGTGGTGGTTTATGTCAACCCCTACACCGCCGAGGTATTGGGAAGCTTGCCGCAGTCAGAGCGCTTCAGCAATTGGTCTCGCAAGCTGCATTCCAACTATTTGCAAAACGATGGCTGGCGTTGGCTGATTGAGCTGGCTGCAAGTTGGCTCATGGTGATGTTGGTGACAGGGTTGTATTTGTGGTGGCCACGCACACCTCAACCTTTTGTGCCTCAAGCCAAAGTCAAAGGGCGAGCTTCTTGGATGCAGTGGCACACATTTATAGGTGTGTCCCTTAGCCTGATGAGTGCGGTGATCTTGACGACTGGCTTGACATGGAGCAAGCAAGCGGGCGATCAAATTCGCTGGGCACGTGATATGACGGGGCAAGCATCTCCCCGTATTCCAGCGAGTTTCAAGTCGAACCTTGTCGAGGGTAAGCAGGTGTTGTCTTGGGACGTGGCCATGCAAGCGGTGCGCAAAGAAGCGCCAGATGTCCAGGTGCAACTGATGCCCCCCAAAGGGCCTGAAGGTTACTGGCGTGCCAATCAAGTGGACCGTGATCAGCCCGATCGTCGTTTTGATTTGTTGTTAGATGCCTATTCAGGTGAGCGTTTGTATTTCAGCGGTTGGGCTGAGCAAACAGTTTTTGGTAAAGCAACAGCCATTGGCATTCCGTTTCATCGGGGTGAGTTTGGTGTGTGGAACCAAGCACTCCTGTTTGTGTTTGGTGTGGGCGTTATTTTCTCCATCGTCTCTGGTTGGGTGATGTATTTCAAGCGCGGTACTCAAGGGTTGAGTGGCATCCCGACCGTGATGAAGGGCGCTTGGGCTTCAGTACCAATCGGGGCTTGGCTGGGCGGAGCTTTCATGTTGGTGGCGATGCCTTTGTTGGCGATCTCGGCCGCTGTTGTTTTTGCATTTGAAGTCGGATTGGCGTTTCGTACAGCCAAGACGAAGGTGGTTTAAGCGATGGAATTCAAAAGAGTTATTGCGTGGACGGTTGCAATTCTTGTTGCAAATATTGCTTTTACTGCCTTTGCCCACGACTTCAAAGTCGGCAACATGGTGATTGATCACCCCTATGCCACGCCAACCTTGTCGGGCCAATCCACCGGCGCGGTTTACTTCCGTAATTTGCGCAACCGTGGCACAGAGGCCGACCGCTTGCTGTCGGCACAAACCCCAGCTGCCGCGCGTGTGGCTTTGCACCGCATGCAGATGCAGGGTGAGGTCATGCGCATGAGCGCTGTGCAGGCGATTGAAATTCCCGCCAAGTCTGAGATGCGCATGGGCCACGCCAGCACCGACGGCTATCACCTGATGCTCGAAGAGCTCAAGGCTCCGCTGAAAGACGGCGACAGCTTTGCCCTCACCCTGCGTTTTGAAAAAGCAGGCGAACGCACCGTTCAAGTTCATGTGCAAACCCCGCGCAAAGGCGCGGCGCACGAACACAACCATTGAAACTAAGGAGAACTCTATGAAACTTCAAACCCTTGTCGGCCTGACGGCCGCCACCTTGTTGTCTGCTTGTGCCAGCCTTGGTGATTTCGCTTCCAACCAATCTGTAGCGATTCAGTTTGCCGGCGCCATCAATGGCCAGCCATTTGCGTGCGGTCAAAGCTACGCCAATGTGGGCACCACCAAATCCACCATCACTCCCAGCGATTTCCGCTTTTACGTGAGCGAGGTCAAGCTTGTGCAAAAAGACGGCACAAAAGTGCCGGTGAACTTATTGCAAGACGGCCTGTGGCAATACCAAAACGTCGCCTTGATAGACTTTGAAAACGGCACAGGCCCTTGCCGCAATGGCACAGCTGCCACCAACACCAGCGTGCGCGGTGTTGTGCCCAAAGGTGAATACATCGGTGTTGAGCTGACGGTGGGTGTGCCTTTTGCGCTCAACCACCAAGACCCCACAGTGGCCCCATCGCCCCTCAACTCAACCGCCATGTTTTGGAACTGGCAAGGCGGCTACAAGTTCATCAAGTTTGATACCGTCAGCAGCGGTGTGAGCGAGCAAAAGCCTGCTGCCCCCAATACAATGGGCCCCGTGACACGCTATTCGGTGCACTTGGGTAGCACCATGTGCGCCAGCCCAAGCAAAACGCAAGCGCCGCAAGCCTGCCAAAGCCCCAACCGTGTGACCGTGCGTTTTGACGCATTTGATATCGCCAAAGGCGTGGTGATGGCCGATATCGGCGCAGTGCTTTCGCATGCCAATGTGGATGTGAATGCACAAGGCACTTCCCCTGGCTGCATGAGCTTTCCCAAAGATGCCGATTGCCCACCAGTGATGGGCGCTTTGGGTTTGGCGTATGACGGCGCAGCCGCCACAGGGCCACAGCGCTTTTTAAGTGCTCGATAAATACACAAGATGAGTTTGCGCAGCGTCGTCTCTTTGGTGTTGGTGGGCCTGGGCTGGTGCGTGCTCAGTGGCAGTGCGTTGTACCGCTACCACTGGCAACTGCCGGCGTGGGTCCCTATTCCCGTGGCGCCCGCTGACAACCCCATGACCGAAGCCAAGGTGGAGCTAGGCAGACACTTGTTTTACGACAAGCGTTTGTCTGCCGACCAAAGCATGTCGTGCGCCACTTGCCACCAACAAGACAAAGCATTCACCGATGGTTTGTCTGTGGCAACCGGCGTGACGGGACAAAAAGGCACGCGCAGTGCCATGGGTTTGGCCAATGTGGCGTATCTGCCGGTTCTCACTTGGTCAAACCCCAACCTCACGGCGCTTGAGGTGCAAGCCTTGGTGCCCATGTTTGGTGAGCATCCTGTCGAGATGGGCATGGCCGGGCGCGAAAAAGAAATGTTTGCCTTGCTGCAAACCGATCCGGTGTATCAGCGCTTGTTTGCCCAAGCCTACCCAGAAGAGGCCAAGCAAGGCAACGCTGTGCTTTACAGCTTGGCAACGGTGACGCGTGCCATTGCGAGTTTTGAGCGCAGCCTGTTGTCGTTTGACAGCCCCTACGACCGCTACACCTATGGCGGTCAAAAAAACGCCATGTCAGCCGCTGCCCAGCGTGGGCAAGATTTGTTTTTTGGCGAAAAGATGGAGTGCTACCACTGCCACGGCGGATTCAATTTCACCGACAACGTGCAGCACAGAAAACTGCCCATGGCTGAGCAAGGTTTCCACAACACGGGCCTCTACAACCTAGACGGCAAAGGGGCTTACCCCCCAAACAATTCAGGCATTCGTGAACTCACGGGTGACGCCGATGACGAAGGCAAGTTCAGAACCCCCAGCTTGCGCAATGTGGCGCTGACTGCGCCTTACATGCACAATGGCTCAATACCCACGTTAGAGGCCGTCATCAAAGACCACTATGCCGTGGCGGGGCGCGCTGCCAAAAGTGGCAAAGGCCCAAGCCCCATGCGCAGCTCGCTCATTGCTGGTTTTGAAATCACACCACAAGAGGTGAGTGATGTGGTGGCGTTTCTCAACAGCTTGACGGATGAGAGTTTTGTGAATAATCCCAAGTACTCAGATCCTTGGGTGAAAAATTCGAAGTCGAAATGATGGGCTAGATCATGCACGTTCTTCTAAAACCTAACTGTTCATCCACGCCACATGTGTTGATGGCCGTGCTCGGGCTGATGGCTGGCATGTCGATTTTGATCAGCTTGGTGTTTTGGGTCATGGGCGCGCCTTTGATCTTGCCATTCGCGCTGATGGAGTCGTTGCTGCTGGCTGTTGCTTTTGTGTGCCATGCCAGAACGCGGGGTGACTTTGACGAAATTACGTTGAATGACAGTCATCTGCTGGTGCGTCAAGAGCGTCAAGGCCAAGCTCAAAAGTACCAATTCACACGAGGTTTATTTCGTGTGTCAATGACCGACGGACCATCCCCACTTGTACGCATAGCCGAGCTTGGCAAGCAAGTTGAGTTGGGCGAGTGGTTGCTGCCACAAGAGCGGCTATCGCTATGCCAAGAATTAAGATCATCAACAACCTAAGGAGTATTTATGAAATTTTCAAAACACCTCATCGCCGCTGCACTCACCACCGTGTGCGCTGTGAGTGCGTTCGCCCAAAACGTGACCGTCACCGACGCATGGGCACGCGCCACTGTGCAGGGCCAAAAGGCCACGGGTGCGTTCATGAAGATCACGGCCAAGGACAACGCTAAGTTGGTGTCGGCCAGCAGCCCTGCGGCGGGTGTGGTGGAAATTCACGAAATGAAGATGGAGAAAGACGTGATGAAGATGGCAGCCTTGCCAAATGGCTTAGAGCTGCCAGCGGGTAAAGCCGTTGAGCTCAAGCCCGGTGGTTACCACGTGATGTTGATGGACCTCAAAGCCCCCTTGGCCAAAGACAGCACGGTGCCTTTGACCCTGACCGTGCAAGACGCCAAAGGTGTGAAGTCCAACATCGAACTGCAAGTGAAAGTGGGCATGCAAGCGCCCATGATGCAACACCAAAAGCAGGGTGAGCCCATGCCAGGTGGCCATCACCACGGTGAGCACAAGCACTGAGCCACGCGCTGACAGCTTGTCAGCCAATGCCGGCTGGGTTTTGGTTTAATGCGACCTATACATATAGGAGACGCCCATGACTAATCCAGCCGGTTTTGATTTCACCAAGTTCGTTCCGGGCTTTGACTTTTTAAAGAACCTCACGCCGGGTGCAAACGCATCTGGTGCTGCCGCTGCGCCAGGTTGGGTGGCGCCTACCCTTGACCCCGAAGAGTTAGACAAGCGCATTCAAGAACTCAAGACCGTGCAGTTCTGGTTGGAGCAAAACACCAAAGCGGTGGGGGCCACCATTCAAGCACTCGAAGTGCAGCGCATGACGCTCAATACCCTGAAGGGCATGAACATGAGCTTCAACGACTTGGCCGAGTCGCTCAAGGTCAAGCCGCAAGAGACTGCTGCAGAGACAGGTAAACCCAAATACACCTTCACCCAAGCCGAGTCTGCACACGCGGAGCCAGAGGCTAAGCAAGCACATGCGGCTGAACCCAAAGCGGCCAAGGCCAAAAAGCCCCGCAGCAAGAAAGCATCTTCGGCGGCGGGTGCCGTCGATCCATCGCATTGGTGGGTTGCGTTGACAGATCAGTTTCAGCACATTGCCACGCACGCCATGAACGACATGGCGCACCGTGCCAACGCACATGCTGAGGCACACAGCGCTCCCAAAGCGTCAAAGCCTGCAGCGAAAAAGGCTGCTGCCCGCAAGCCCGTGGCGCACAAAGCTGCGCCTCGCAAAACGGCGACTGGTAAGACCACGGCTAAATCTAAGCGATGAAACTGTTTCCGTACGGTCACGCCACCCACCCGAAGTGGGAAATGGCCGCAGGCCTCGTGCTCGCGCAGCTGCGCGCGCACATGGCGTTGCCCGAGTACGCGGATGCGCCAACACTTGGGCTGATTTACATCACCGACCACTACGCCACGCATGCGCAAGACATCTTGTTGCACCTGAGCGATGAGCTGCCCGAGGTCACCGACTGGGCGGGCACGGTGGGCGTGGGCATTGCCGCCAACAACGTGGAGTACTTTGACGAGCCTGCGCTGACGGTGATGCTGTGCGACATTTCGCCCGAGCATTACCGCGTGTTCAGTGGGGTTGCACCTCTGACGCAAGCGGGCATAGGCGCAAAGCGCGGGAGCAGCTTTGTGCCGCACACGGCGCTGTTGCATGCCGATGCGCAAACGCCAGATGTGCCGGAACTGATTGCCGAGCTGGCTCAACGCACCGCCAGTGGCTATGTGTTTGGTGGCTTGTCGGCCAGCCGAACCGAGGTGGTGCAGTTTGCTTTCAGTGGCGACGGCAATCTCGCAG
>JACCDV011045647.1_pt1 | contig 13800 bp, 2 predicted proteins | sample 7446131 | NCBI WGS metagenome assembly JACCDV01 (sample SAMN15323448, study PRJNA562643) | freshwater metagenome | isolation source: river surface water | place: USA:Blue River Watershed | collected 2017-08-17 | reverse complement strand
TCACTACCGCCAACGGCTATGTGAATGGCGACGTGTTGACGGTGAACCGCACCGCCAACTTTGTGGACAAAAACGTGGCCTACCTCAACGGCAACGTGGTGCCTGTGAACATTGACGTCACGGCGGTGAGTTTGGGGGGCACTGATGCTGACAACTACAGCGTGGCTACGACAGGCAGCACCTCAGCCAAGATCACGCCTAAGGCCTTGTCTGTGGCGTTGACTGGCAGCATCACCAAAACCTACGACGGCAACACCGATGCCACGCTGGCTGAAGGCAACTACAACCTCACAGGTTTTGTCACGGTGGCCGGTGTGACCGAAGGCGCCACCATCACCAAGACCACCGGCAGTTACAACAGCCGTAACGTGCTGGAAGCCAACAGCGCTTCCACCACACTGGCTGCATCTGACTACACCGCCAACAACGGCACCACACTGACCAACTACACCTTGCCCACCCATGGCACAGGGGCCGCAAGTCTGGGGCTGCGCACCTTAATCGTGGGCTACACCGGAGATAACCGCGTGTACGACGGCACCGATGTGGCCACCGTGACCACCACCGACAACCGTGTGACGGATGACTCGTTCACCATCAACCGCACGGCCACATTTGCTGACAAGAACGTTGGGGCAGGCAAAACCATCAGCGTGTTTGGCGTCTCGCTGTCAGGCACCGATGCCACCAACTACTTGGTGTCGGGCACGGGTTCTACCTCTGCCGATGTGACACGTTTGGATTCCGCCACGCGGGTGGGCGGCGCATCGGGCGAGTCGTTCAACCCCGCCACCTGGGCCGTGACGGGCAACTTGGGCGTCACAGGCGTGGTGCCCGATTTGAACAACGTGCGTGCCGTGTTGGTGCCTAGCGGGGTGAGCGGTGCGGCCATCAGTTTTGACGACAGCGTGGCAGGCCGCAGCGCGGGCACCATGTCGGGCATTGTGTTGTTGGACAGCATCACTTACCAAGACTCGCTGGCCTTGAGTAATTTGAACCTGAAAAACGGTTCTTTGGTGGTGAGTGGCAACGCCACCTTGGGTGGGTTTGAAAGCGCCGCAGGCACGAGCCTCACCGTAGGCGGCACGCTCAGCACAGACATTGCCTCGGGCAGCCAAACCATGGCCGGCTTGCTCAATGGTGCAGGCAACTTGAGCAAAGCAGGCGCGGGCACTTTGGTGTTGACCGGCGGCAGCGCCTACACAGGTACCACCACCCTCAGCGCGGGCACCTTGCAAGTGGGCAATGCGGGTACCTCGGGTAACTTGGGCAGTGGCAACGTCATCAACAACGCCACCTTGGTGTTCAAGCGTTCCAACGCCATTGGCATTCCCAATGTCATTTCGGGCACGGGTATCGTCAAGCAAGAGGGCACGGGCGCTTTGACCTTGAGCGGTGCCAACACCTATACCGGCGCCACCTACGTGAACGCCGGTAGCTTGGCCATCAGCACCGATGACAACTTGGGCGCAGCGCCCGCCAACAGCACCGCGGCCCAGTTGGTGGTGAATAACGCCACGCTCTATTTCTACCCAGCCTTCACCACGGCCACCAGCGCGACCCGTGGCTTGACCTTGGCGGGCAGCAGCACCCTCAACGCCGCCACAGGCAGCAGCGTGACTTGGGCTGGCCCCGTGACAGGCACAAACCTGACCAAGATTGGCGCAGGCACCTTGATTCTGAGCGGCGCCAACAGCTATGCCGCTACAGCGGTAGATGCAGGCACCTTGCAAATTGGCAGCGGCGGCACCACAGGTACTTTGGGCACGGGCGCTGTCACTGTGGCAGGTAACTTGGCCTTCAGTCGTTCGGATGTTGTATCGGTCAGCAACGCCATTTCAGGTGCAGGCACGTTGAGCCAGTTGGGCAACAACACCTTGACGCTCACAGGCGGTCAAACTTACACCGGCGCCACAGACATTGCCGCAGGTACCTTGGTGTTCCAAAACGATGTGGCGCCCTCCACACCGAGCTTCACGGGGGCAGGCGCAGTGGTGATTGAGCCCAGCAGCACCAGCTTCAACCAAGCATTGACCAGCAACTACACCTTTGCCAACACGCTCACAGGCGTGCGCTTGGGCAAAGAGGGCAATGCCAAAAACATCACCAGCACGTCAGCCATCAGCATCGCAGGACCTGTGGCGTTGTATGGCGATGTGCTGGCCATCAACAACAACGTGCAAAGTTCTGCCTTGGGTGCCAAAGTGTTGTTCAAGGCGGCCGGCAACATCACGTTGGATGCCTCACGCTCGGTGCTGACCAACGGTGGCGACATCACATTCTGGGCCGACAGCGATGCCTCGGGCGCTGGCGGCATCATGTTGAAAAACGGCACCACATTGGATGCGCGTCGTGCAGTGGATCGCACGGCCAGTTTGACTTCTAACGCCACGAGCGGTGGCGTGATCACCTTGGCCGGTGGCTTGGATGATGGGGGCGTGGCCGCTGGTACTTCTGGCTTGATCGCAGGCTTGGTAGCCAACGATGGGCGGCCTGACGGCTACGCTGTGAACTACGGCGGCACAGGTATTCAGTACGGCATCATGTTAGGTACCGAGTTGATCAACGGCGCTCAAAACGCCAACATCAAGCTGTACTCGGGGGGCGGCGACATTCGCATGCAAGGTTTGGTGACCTCGGTGGTTGGTAATGGTGACAACGGCCCCACAGGCTTGATCAGCTACCAAGGCGTGAACATGGACGCGGGTGTGGAAGGTGACCTTCGTTTGTTGGGCTACGCCGATGTGAACACGCGATATCCGATTGGCATTGACTTGCAAGCATGGCGCAACACCACAGGCGTGGGTAGCGCCTTGCGCACACAAAACGGTGACATCCAAATCGTGGCACGTTCTGTGGGCTCTACCGCTGGAGGTGTGGGCTTGTCAGTCTTGGCGCAAGACACCACACGACGCGTGGTGATTGCAGCCACAGGCACAGGTTCAGTCACGATCGACAGCAAAGCCACGGGCACATCGACCACCGACTTTGCTGTCAGCTCGGTGGATGTGTTGGCCGCCAGCGGTGACATTCATTTGACGGGCCAAAACACGGGGCTCTTGTTCCGCACTTGGCCAAACCCTGACACCATCTATGTGGGCAGCTATGCCACGGGCTTGGTGCAAAGTTCAACGTCCAATATTTACTTTGACGGTAACAAGCTGGATTTCTCATCGCCTGTGGCGGTCAAGACCACGGGTGCTGTGTATGTGCAGCCTTTTGGTAACAGCTTCTCAGCGGCGGTGTCGTTGCCTTCCACCTTCACGGTCAATGCTTCGGCGACGGGCTTCACCTTGGGCAAGTCCACCAACACGGCCAACATCACGCAGGCCTCAGCATTGACCATCGACGGACCGATCCGCATCTATGGCGGCAATATCACGCTCAATGCCGCGTTGGCCACCACCAACACCACCACGGGTGATGTGTTGCTGCAGGGCGCAGCCATCAACAGCGCCTATGGCATCAGCTTGGCCGACACGCGTACATCGACAGTGAACAACACAGGCAGCAGCTTGATGTCGGGTGTGATCTCCGGCACAGGCGCAAGCCTTGCTAAGCAGGGCGCTGGCGTGTTGACGCTCACCGGCACCAACACCTACACCGGCGGCACCAGCCTTGACGCCGCCAGCACCTTGGTGGTGGGCAATGGCACCGCCGTCGGGGCTTTGGGTACGGGCAGCATCGTCAACGACGGCGTGTTGATTTTTAAGCAGTCCGATGCGATGACCATCGCTGATGTGATCTCTGGTGCCGGTATCGTCAAACAAGAAGGCTCAGGCACCTTGACCTTGAGTGCGACCAACAGCTACGCAGGGGGCACACAAGTCAACGCCGGCACCTTGGCCATCAGCACCGACCGCAACTTGGGCGCAGAGCCAGCAAGTTTTGATGCAGACAACATCAGCCTCAACGGCGGTACTTTGCAGTTCTCAACAGGCTTCACCACCTTGCACGCCAATCGTGGCATCACGCTGGCAGGCAACGGCACCTTGAGCACCGATGCGTCGGTGGCGGTTCACTACGCCGGTGTGATGGCAGGCACCGGTGGCTTGACCAAATCGGGCTCTGGCAAATTGACCTTGACCAATACCCAGACCTACACCGGCACCACCACAGTGTCGGCAGGCGCTGTGGATGTGGGTGACGGCAGCAACACCACAGCGGCCTTGGGTCCCAACACGATCAGCATTGGCACAGGTGCTACGCTCAACTTCAACCACAGCGGCAATGTGAGTGTGGCCAACGCCATTGGCGGCGCGGGTGACTTGAACAAGCTCGACACACACACGCTCACACTCACTGGCGTGAACAGCTACACCGGTGCCACAGGCACGGGCTCTGCAGGGGCGGTGGTGTACACCCACGACACAGCACCTGCGACATCAGGTTTCACAGGATCTGGCGCGGTGACCATTCAACCCGCGAGCGCTAGTTTTGCTAGCGCGCTGGGCGCCAACTACAGCTACGCCACAACGCTCACTGGGTTGACCTTGGGTAAAGCAGGCAACTTGACGGATATGACCGTGGACAGCTGGGTCAACATTGCTGGCCCGATCACCTTGTACGCCCCACACATCACACTCAACAACGGCAACATCAGCACCACAGGCGGTCAGACCTACAACGGCGCCGTGATTTTGGGCGCCAACACCACACTGAGCAGCACAGCCTCGGGCGACATCACGTTCGGCAGCACCTTGAACGGTGGCAAAACCCTCGTCGTCAACACGTCAGGCGCGACCACATTCTCCGGCGCTGTGGGCGGTACAACTGCGTTGACCAGCCTCACCACCGATGTCACAGGCACTGTGGCGATCAACGGCGGCTCGGTACGCACCCTAGGTGCACAAAGCTTTGGCGAGTTGGTCAGCTTGGGCGCTGCCACCACTTTGACGGCCTCTGGCGTGACGTTTGATGCAGCCGTGTCAGGCACCAGCTTGGCCGTGACAGGCACCACCGCCATCAACGGCGGCAGCGTGACGACCACCGGCGTACAAAGCTACAGCAGCACCGTGACCTTGGGTGCAGACACCTCGCTGAGCGCCACAGGCGTGACATTTGGCGGCGCGGTGTCTGGCAACCACAGCTTGGACGTGACGGGCACCACCGCCATCAACGGTGGCAGCGTGAACACAGGCAGCCACGCGCAGCACTACGCTGGCACAGTGAGCCTAGGGGCGGCCACTACCCTGACCGCCTCGGGTGTGATGTTTGATGCCGCCGTTTCCGGCACCAGCTTGACGCTCAATGGCACCGCCGCCATCAACGGTGGCAGCGTGACGACCACCGGCGCACAAACTTACAACGATGCCGTCACCTTGGGCGTAGCCACCACCTTGACGGCCTCTGGCGTGACATTTGAAGACGTGGTGTCGGGCACGAGCTTGGCGGTGAATGGCACGACCACGATCAACGGTGGCAGCGTGATGACAACCGGTGCGCAAAGCTACAGCGGTGCTGTGATTTTGGGTGCAGACACCACCTTGGCCAGCAGCAGCTTGGTGGCCGCCAATGCAGGCATCACCCTCAGCAGTACGGTCGATTCAGCCAACAGCACCACAGCCCGGGCACTGACCATCAACAGCATCGGCGCCACGACCTTGGGCGGCGCCGTGGGTGGCACACATGCCCTGCGCAGCATCACCACCAACGCCGGGGGCAGCTTGGCCATCAACGGCGGTTTGGTGCGCACCACAGGCGCACAAACCTATGGCGAATTGGCCACCTTGGGCGCAGATACCATCTTGCGCGGCGTGAATGTGGCCTTTGCCTCTACCGTGGACAGCGAGGGCAACACGCCTTACAGCCTGACCATCAGCGACAGCGGCACCACGGTGTTGGGCGGTTCTGTGGGGGCGTTGCATGCCTTGAGCAGCTTGACCACTGACGCGTTGACCACCGCAGACGGCGAGACACACATCAAAGGTGCCCAAGTTGTGGCGGGCTCAGTGGTGTTCTACGACATCGTCAAGGTGTTCACGGATGCCACTGTGCAAACGCAAGGCGAAATGACGTTCATGCAAACGGTGGATGCCGATGTGGCCAACACACGCACCCTCAAGCTCAATGGCGGCAGCAACGGCGCCATCAGTGTGTACGGTGCGTTGGGTGGCAGCGTGGCGTTCAAGACACTGGAAGTGGTCAACAGTGAGATGACGGCTTTCACGGGCAAGGTCACCACCAGCGACAGCGTGGTGCTGACCGACACGCGTGACAACAACACCATTGCCTTCCATGGTGGTTTGAGCACCGCCACACTCAGCGTGGCAGCAGAACCCTTTCACCTCATCTTGCGAGCCGAGGTGAGCGTGACCCACGCCACCACCTTGGCCAACACCGGGACCTTGCAATTGGGTGGTGTGGAGTCCGATCACCTGTACTTTGCAGGCGGCTTGGTCGCGACAGCGCCGAGCGCCATCACCACGGCAGGGGTCATCCGCAGCGACAACGCCAGCATCACGCTGGGCAGTGACAGCAGCAGCCTAGAGTTGCTGGAGATGACCGACATCAACAGTGGCACAGGCAGCTTGCGCGTCGCCAGCACAGTGACAGCCCATGCCTACCGCTTGCGTTTGTTGAGCACAGGCCCCATCACTTGGGATGGTGATTTGACCAGCACGGCAGCCCTGCGATTTGCAGGCCCTGTGACTTTCACCAACCCAGCCACGTTGACGGCTGCTTCGTTTGACTTTGTCAGCAGCGTGGCGTTTGGTGGTGCCACCACCGTCGCAGCCAACACCGTGACTTTCGGCGGTGCCGTCACGGCAGCGGGCAACCTCACCGTCAACGGCAACACCACCATCTACGGCGGCAGCGTGAACGCAGGCAGCCACACCCAAACCTACAACGGCACCGTGACCGTGGGTGGTTTGGCCACAGACACGACCACTTTCACTGGTGTTGGCATGACGTTTGGCGGCGCCTTGAACGGCACCAGCCGAGTGGTGGTGGCTGACAGTGGCGCGACCACCTACAACGGTGCGATTGGCGGCACAACCGCTCCCGCGCACTTTGAAACCGATGCCGCAGGCACTAGCCCCTTCAGAGGCGGCTTGGTGCGTACCAGCAGCGCTAACTCGATCAACATTGCTGATGATGCCGTGGTGACCGCAAACACGACGTTTGACACGACCAACAACGGTGGTTTGAGCACAGGCGCCAACATCACGTTTGGCAAGACCTTGAACAGCGATGCCGTGGGCGCGCATGCGGTCACTTTGAACGCAGGTACCCACGGTGTGGTGTCGGTGGTGGGCGCCCTGGGCAACGCACACCCCTTGAGTACCTTGACACTCACACATAGCAACGGCGCAACGTTCAGCAGCGCCGTGACGGTGGACACCGCTGTGGTGTTGACGGACACCAGCGAGGGTCAAACCATTCGCTTCGCCGACAACCTGAGCACACCCGTGCTCACCACCACGGCCAACGGTTACCACTTGGAGTTGTTGGGCACAACCACCAACGTGAGCGACAACAACACGACCACCACGTTCTTGAACACCGGTAACTTGATACTGGGCAATGGGGCAGGGGACAGCTTGACGTTTGCAGGGGGGCTCACCGCCACATCACCAGCCGCCATCAGCGCCGCAGGCACGATCAACACCAGCAATACAGCGATGAGCTTGGGCGATGCAGGCACAGCGCTGACGCTGACAGCCAACCTCACACTCAACACCACCGGCGGCAATGCCAGTGCCGGTGCTAACTTGACCTTGGGCGGCGCCGTGAATGGCAGCACAGCCAATACCGAGTCGTTGACCTTGAATGCAGGCAGCACAGGTGCCGTCAGCGTGGTGGGCACAGTGGGCCACACCACGCACTTGAACACCTTGACACTCACACATAGCAACGGCGCAACGTTCAGCAGCGCCGTGACGGTGGACACCGCTGTGGTGTTGACGGACACCAGCGATGGTCAAACCATTCGCTTCGCCGACAACCTGAGCACACCCGTGCTCACCACCACGGCCAACGGTTACCACTTGGAGTTGTTGGGTACGACCACCAACGTGAGCGACAACAACACGGCCACCACGTTCTTGAACACTGGTAACTTGGTACTGGGCAATGGGGCAGGGGACAGCTTGACGTTTGCAGGGGGGCTCACCGCCACAGCGTCCACCGCCCTCAGTGCCGCTGGTACGTTAAGCACAACGAATGCGGCCCTCACTTTGGGCAATGCCCCGATTCAGTTGCTAGGGGACACTGTGTTTGACGCAGGAACGGCTACCATCACCTTGGGCGGAGCGATCACAGGCGCTTACCACTTGCGCTTTGACAGCCCCTTGGTGCTGAGCACGGCGTCAGGCATGACCGTGACCAGCGTGACCTTTGAAGCCCCCGTGAGCGGCAACAGCAGCCTGAGCGTGGTGGGCACCACCACGATGAATGCGGGCAGCGTGACCACTGTGGGCGCACAAAGCTACAGCGGCGCCATGACCCTCATGCGTGACACCGTGTTGGATGCCGGTGCCAGCGATATCACCTTGGGAGGCACTGTCGATGGAGCTAACGCCCTGACCGTCAACACCAGCGGCACCACGCATTTCAATGGCGCTGTGGGTGGCACAACTGCACTCGCCAGCCTCACCACAAATGCCTCGGGCATGGTGTCGATTGCAACAAACACCATTCGCACCACAGGTGCACAAACCTTCCATGACATGGTTAGCGTGATGGGCGATGCCACTTTCACCGCCAGCCAAATGACTTTCAATGCGGCGGTGATGGGCTCGGGCGATTTGAATTGGGTAGGCCCTGTGACGCTCAATGCTGCTAGCGTGACCAGTGCAGGAGCCCAGTCCTACAGCGGTGCCGTACTGTTGATGCGCAACACCTTGATCGATGCAGGCAGTGACGATGTCACGTTCAGTAGCACCGTGGATGGTGCATATGCCTTGAACATTCAAAGTGGCGGCACGACGACTTTGGGAGGTGCTGTGGGCGCTGGTACCGCATTGACCAGTTTGACCACGGATGCAGGCGGCAGCGTGTTGATCAGCGGCAGCGGCGTGACCACGACTGGCGCTCAGACCTACAACGATGCGGTGAACTTGGGCGCTAACGCCACGTTGACCAGCACAGGCGCCGGTGACATTCGCTTGGTGGACGCGCTCAATGGTGCCTATGCCTTGACGGTCAATACCGCAGGTGTCAGCCGATTTGAGGGCGTGGTGGGGGGAGTGACCCCGCTGGCTGCTTTGACGACCGATGCGCCAGGTTCGGTGTGGGTGAGCGGCGGTGCAGTGACCACCACCGGCGCGCAAACCTATAACGACGCCATGGTGTTGGGTGCCCATGCCACCTTGATGTCAACTGCTAACACGCTGAATTTTGTGAGCATCGCAGACGGCGCCTCAGCATTTAACTTGAACCTCAAATCGGCCACGGCTTTGGTGCTGCACGATGTCGACATTGGTGGTGACTTGCATGGCACCACGCAAGCTGGCGGTGTGTCGCAACACACGGGCACCAGCCTGAACGTGGGGGGCGCCAGCACCTTCACCGCTGACACGGGCACACACCAAGTGGCGGCGTTGAGCAATGCGGGCAACACCTTTGCAGGCACGCTCACGCTCGACCAAATCAACAACGGCTCATGGGCCGATGTTGCGGTGACCACCGATTCAGCCTTGACCTTGGGCGCCTTGCAAAGTGTCTACTCGATGAATTTGCTAGCGCAAGTCGCGTTGTCCACCACATCGCCCTTGAGCGCTTCCGGCGACTTGACGGTCAACAGCCACGGTGGCGCCGTGTCTTTGGGTGCTGCAACGGTGACTGGCAGCATGACCGTGCTCAGCGGTAACGGCAGTGTGGCTCAGACTGGCCAGTTAGTGGTCACCGGCAGCACCTCAGTGACGGCGGGCACAGGCACCATCACTTTGTTGAATGCACTCAACAGTTTTGGTGGCACTTTGGCGCTGCAAGGCACATCGACATCTGTGGCCACGAGTGGTAACTTGCAATTGGCCAGCGTGACCAACACCGGCCCAATGTTGTTACGCGCACCCAGCGGCTCAATCGACCTAGGCTCAGCGTTCATCACTGGGGGTGACTTGACACTGGAGAGCCGTGGCAACATGAACCTAGGTGGAGCCAACATCACCGGCGACTTGAACATGAGCAGCACGCAAGGCTCGGTGTCTTTTGGTCAAGCCACGGTGACAGGTGATTTGTTGGCCACCACCAACGGTCAACTCGTCGACTTGGGCTCTGCCAGCGTGGGGGGTGACCTGAATGTGCAAACGAATGGGGGCCATGTGGTGCAAAACACAGCCCCCGGCGCGGCCTTGCAAGTGACAGGGGCCAGCACGATCAACGCGGGTTCCGGCAATGTGACCTTGCCCAATGTGCCCAACCAATTTGGCGGGGCGATCAGCCTCCAAGCCAATAGCGTTGAGTTGGTGGCCAGCAGTGATTTGATTTTGGGCAACAGCACGGTGACAGGTGATTTGAAGGTGACCTCTGTCACCGCAGACGTGACACAAACGCCAAACAGTGTGATCAACGTGAGCGGCACCACCAATTTGACCGCCACGCAGGGTGATGTGGTGCTGGGTAATGCCAATACCTTCACACAAGCGGTGACCTTAGACACCACCAATGCGACCCTCAACAACACCCGCGCATTGACTTTGGGTACCAGCGTGGTGGCAGGTGATTTTCAGGCCACGGTCAATGCTGGCGACATCACACAAACGGGACCTTTGACGATCACTGGCACCAGCAATTTGGTGGCCACGGCTGGCAACATCACGCTGACGGATGTGGCCAACAATTTCGGAGATCGTGTGTCGATTGACACCCCTCAGGCCCTGAAACTCACTGCCAATGGACCACTGAGCATGGGCGAGGTGAACGTCGGTTTGACCACTGATTTGCAAAGCCAAGGCGTGTTAGACCTAGGCACACAAGCGGTTTACAACGGCAAGCTCGTGGCCAAGAGCGGTGGCTTTGACATCATCCAATCTGGCCCCTTGAAGGCAGGCAAAGACACAGACTTTGATGCCGGCAACGCCAAGATTGATCTGTTCAATCCGAAAAACCTGTGGCTGGGTGCGCTGTACTTCAAGGGCGGCATCATCATGATCAATCACCCACAGTTGCTCAATGCCGTGAACTCGGGGGTGTTGATGGTGCGTACTGAAACCACGTTGGTGGTATCCAAGGTGGGCGGTACTGTTTCGCCAGCACCTGCCGCAGCGGGCAGTGGCGGCGGTTCATCGGCTGTGTCTGTGGTGGTCAACCGCGCACCGAGCAGCAGCCAGAGCGGTATGATTCAAGTGCAAGTGGCGCCAGAAGCCGCAGCACCGGGCAAGACCTTCAGCTTTGAGCTTGACCCCCACGCGGTGGCAGGCCATGCGCCTGATGCGCCTGTGAAAGTGTCGCAAATCGATGGCAAGCCACTGCCCAACTGGCTGCGCTATGACCCGACCAACAAAACCTTCACAGCCAATGATGTGCCTGCCGGAGCCTTCCCGCTGCAGCTCAAACTGGCGGTGGGTAACACCGAATCTGTGGTGGTGATTCAAGAAAAGCCACCCGGTAAGTGATGGTGGCGGGGCCATAGAATTTCAGCCCTATGACCGAAGCGCTGTTTATTTTGTATTTCTTGGTGTTGGTGGCCACGCTCATCATCAAGACGCCCATCATCAAAGGCCCGTGGCTGTTTTTGTTACGGGCTTTTTTTCCAAACTGGAAGTTTTTCCATGCCGTGGGCTATGTGCCGCATTTGTATGCGCGTTCCGCGGTGGCGTTGGCTTCGGGTGAATTGCAATGGTCTGATTGGGTGCTGATTTACCCGCGCCGTGTACGCCGCTTGAGCCACCTCGTACACAACCCTGACACCAATATTGGCTTGGGCCAGCAAAACATGGTGGACCATTTTTGGGCTGACTTGCATGACTTGCCTGAGGGGGTGGATCCACGTGGTTTGGTGAGCTACAAGATGATGCAGCGCCTGAGCGACCAAGTGCTGCGGGCGCGTGATGTGAACTTCACACACCGCCAGTTTGAGCTGCGCATGGTGCTCGATGGTCGCGACGGCCATGTCGATACGCAGGTGATGATGACCTCACCGGTGGAGACCTCCGCATGTTGAGCGCCGCCTTCATTCAAGCTTGGGTGGATGCACCCATGCTCATGGCCATTCGTGCCACCGAGTTGGTGTTTGCATGGAGCTTGACCCTTCAAACGCTGGAGTATTTGCGCATGGGCAAATACACCGCCAACGATGCGTTTTGGTCATGGCAGTTGCAACGCGACGACATTCCAAATGCCTCCGTGCGTGCCTTGTTGGATGTGTTGTTCCAACCGCGCATGCATCAATGGCATTTGTGGCTTCGCTTGGCTGCGGCTTTGGTGTTGGCGGTGCAGGGGGCTTCTCTGCCCTTGATCGGTTTTTTGTTTGTCGGCAATTTGCTCATCCTCATCCGTTGGCGGGGCGCGTTCAATGGCGGGAGCGACTTTTTGACCTTGGTGGTGCTCACCGGCTTGCTGATTGCGCAAGTGGTGGGCGCCTTTGGGAACATCCAGTTGGGGTGGCAAGCGGGCTTTTGGTACATCGCCATTCAAGCCATTACCTCGTACTTCATGTCGGGGGCGGTGAAGTTGTTGCGCCCTGAATGGCGCAATGGCTCGGCCATGACCATCTTTTTGAATGGCGCGATTTATGGGCCCTTGTCTGCCACGCATCCGCTGCGCAACAAGTGGTTGACCTTGTTGGGCTCGTGGGGCTTCATCGTGTGGGAAATTTTGTTCCCCTTCAGTTTGCTCGACCCACGCTTGGCTGCCGTGTTTTGCGGTGTGGCCGCGCTGTTTCACTTCTTGGTGTTTTGGTTCTTTGGCTTGAACCGGTTCTTCTGGGCGTGGATCTGTTCGTTTCCCGCCATCATTTGGTGCAGCGCACAGTTCAGTGCGCGCTTTGTCTGAGCCCCTGCGTCGTCAAGCTATTTCGGCTTCAATCGCTTCTATGGCTTCGGTCAACTCGAGCCAACGCAGCTCCAGCACCGCCAATTCATCTTCCACCGCCTTCAAGCGTTTGCCCGCTTCGGCAATGTCTGCTGGGGGCAGGGGCGTGGCGAGTTGGTCGTGCAGCGCGGTTTTCTCGGCTTCGAGTTTCGCCATTTGGGCTTCCACGCTGTCTTGCTCCTTCTTTAACGGACGTTTTTTCTCATTGATGAGTTTGCGTTGTTGCGCATCGTCTTTGCGCTGCTCACGGGGCACGATGGCGGGTTTGGCCTCTGCCACCTTGGTGGCCTGCGCCTCTGCGGCTGCTGTTGCCGCCGCTTGTTGCACAGCGGCGTTGGCGGCCGCCACAGCCTCGGCGCGCAGGCGTTTGCCTTCGTCCAACAGATATTTTTGGTAGTCGTCCAAGTCGCCGTCAAACGGCTCCACGCCGCCGCGTGAGACCATCCAAAACTCATCGCACACGGCACGCAACAAGGCGCGGTCGTGGCTGACCAGCATGACCGTGCCTTCAAACTCATTGAGTGCCATGCTCAGCGCTTCACGTGTCGCCAAGTCCAAGTGGTTGGTCGGTTCGTCCATCAGCAAGAGGTTGGGGCGCTGCCACACCAACATGCACAGCACGAGACGCGCTTTTTCGCCACCACTCATGCTGCCCACCGCTTGCTTGACCATGTCGCCGCTGAAATTGAACTGGCCCAAGAAATTGCGCAGGTCTTGCTCGCGCGTGGCTTGGCCGCTCAACTTACCCTCTGCCGTGAGACGTTTGCACAAGTCAATCATGTGCTGCAGCGGGTCATCTTGCGGGTGCAGCACATCGAGTTC
>JACCDV010061693.1_pt1 | contig 13800 bp, 14 predicted proteins | sample 7446131 | NCBI WGS metagenome assembly JACCDV01 (sample SAMN15323448, study PRJNA562643) | freshwater metagenome | isolation source: river surface water | place: USA:Blue River Watershed | collected 2017-08-17 | reverse complement strand
GCACAGGCCGCACCGCCAATCGCAAGACCCCCCATGGAACAATCCAGAGCGAAACCGGCTTTGCCGTGACTTCAGCAACGATGCGCGCAAGGTCCCTCTGGCTGTGTGGGCCATCGCTCCAGCTGATATCGATCGTCTGGTTTAGAATATCAGGATCGGAATGAATGGCCGCTTTGGCCAGACATCCGGCGAGATCATCGCTCAGAACATAGGACCAGCGAATATCGCGGTCACCGATGCCGTAGAACCGCCCTTTCCGCAGCCCATTCGCCAGATAGTCATCGGCCTGATCCAGAAATGCCGGGGCGCGGATGAAGACATAGGGAATGCCCGACGCACAGAGCAGGTCTTCAGCCACTTTCTTGGCATGGAAATGCGGCACGTCAGGGGCTTGATCGCAACCCACGACGCTCAGGAAAACGAACCGCTTCACCTTGGCCCGAACCGCCGCCTCGATCAGGTTCCGGTTTCCGGCGAAATCGGCGACGATGCTTTCCTTCATATAGCCATTGGCGGAACTCACCACCACATCCACCCCGCGCAACGCCCGATCCAGCGAAGCCGGGTCCATGAGGTCGGCCTGCACCCAACCCGCTTCAGCCTTCGCGCTCCGGGACATTGCACGAACGTCGACGCCGGACTGCCCCGCCATTGCCTTCAGGATCTTTGCACCCAAGAAACCGGTAGCTCCCACGACAAGAACTGTCGGGGTCTTGGGCAAAGCAGCATTTTCGGATTGTGTCATGGTTCACTCCAGTCCTTGGCGTCCGACAACGCGCCGCCGCAGATGTGTCACGTTTATTGCTTTATGGAACGACAATAAACCGCCATAGATGGACCTTACTGATCCACTGACGGGGCAATCATGGATGTCTTCCGAAACATGGAACTCTTCATCGAAGTGGCTGCTTGTGGCGGGTTCCGGGCCGCTGCCGACAGCTTGGGTCTGCCAAATTCCTCGGTGTCGCGGCGGATTGCCGATCTGGAGCGCGACATCGGCCTGCGGCTGTTCAATCGAAGCACACGACGCGTGGAATTGACCGAAGCGGGGCGGCTTTACTACGATCGTTGTCGGCGCATCGTGGACGAGGCCCGCCTTGCCCATGAAGCACTGTCCGATATGGTCAGTCAGCCCAGCGGCGTTATCCGCGCATCCGTCCCCGTGGACTTCGCGCTGATCTACCTGTCTGACCTGCTCAGCGATTTCACGCGCGCCTATCCGGGCATCACATTGCATCTGGATGTGTCGCCAAGGCAAAGTGATCTTGTTGCAGAGCCGCTTGATGTGACAATCCGCATCGGCCTGCCCGCAGAGCCGAACCTCATCGCCCGGAAGCTGGTTGAGGTGCCTGTGGGTCTATATGCATCGCCAGCCTATCTGGCAGCATCGGGTCAGCCCACGGACCCGCAGGACCTGTTGTCACATACCTGTTTACGCATCGCAAACCGGCCTTGGCACCTCCAGAGGCTTTCGAACGCGATGCAAGTTGCTGTCACCGGGCCGGTCACGGCGAACAATGTCGGTCTGCTGCACCGCCTCGCCCTGAGAGATGGCGGGATCGTTTCGCTGCCGACAGCTCTCGCCGAGCCGGAAGTGGCGGCGGGAAAGCTCGCTCCTGTCCTGCCCGAATGGCGTCCCCCGAAGGTCGCTGTATATGCCTTGACCGAAACCGAACGGCTGCCGGCCAAAGTCAGGGTCTTGATCGACTATCTGACTGCCAGATTGAACTCTGACGGGTTCAAAAGATCAGGAAACGCGAACAGCGCCTAAGGGCGGAAGGCGGACGGTCGGTGGGCCTCCGATCTCTCCCAAAAAGCAGTCAGTCAAGGTCTCTGCCCGCCCCTGCGAGGACAGAGGCGGGCATGTAGCGTTCGAGGAAGAAGTAAGTGGGCTTCGCGCCCGTCACGCCTGCCGTGTTCGACTTGAACACACTGTGTTCCAGCATGTTCTGCGCCTGCAAAGCCCATCGGCACCAAGAAGCTCTACCCTCTGGTCATTGCCATAGACCGCGCGGCGGCTGTTCTTGATCACAGCGATCCGCCCGTCGGTATAGATCAGAGGTAAAGTGTCACGCCGTTGATCTTCACAAACACTTCGTCGAGGTGCCAGCGCCAGTGTTTGCGCCCACGCATTCGATCCACCCGCTTGCGACGGAGTTCCGCGGCTAACATCGGACCGAACCGGTTCCAACAGTAACGCACCGTTTCGTGGCTGGTCTCGATCCCGCGTTCGTGCAGTAAGTCTTCGACGTTGCGCAGCGATCACGGGATACGGATGTAAAGCATCACCGCAAGCCGGATGATCTCCGGGCTCGTCTTGAAGTAGCGGAAAGGGGAGCGTTTTGTCATCTAAGTAGGCTAGTGGCCCACCCTGCCCCGCGGCAACCCAAGTTCCTCTGACGACACCGGGTCGCGCGCGTCAGCGGGCGATGCATCGGAACCTTGCTCCGAACCGGGGCATGGGCAGACGCGCCACCGCTTGCCCCCACCCAAGCGGATCACGCAAGAACCCGCCGCTACAGGCTGACAGGACGTTTGCCGATCATGGACAGGATCGCCGCCTCGGCGATTTCCGAAGCGCGCAGACCGTCAACGGCATCGGGCGTAACGGACTTTCCGCACGCAACGGCGTCAGCGAAATTCAAGATCTCGGTCCGATACGCCTCGGCATAGCGCTGGAAGTAGCTGTGATAGGGTTTGTCACCCAGCACACCCTGAGCGGTGGAAAGCACCACCTGCGATCCCGCCATATTGCCGACGGCCACCTGTCCCAGCGTCCCCAGAACCTCTAGCCGCTGGTCATAGCCAAAGGCCGCCCGAAGGGAATTCAGCACCGTGACATGAGTGCCGCGCGACATGCGGATGGTGGTCGTCGTCGTGTCGATCTGGCCCACAGTCAGGTAATCCGGATTGATCAGGGCATCGGCCATCACATAGACCTCTGCCACCTCATCCTCCAGCAGCCAGCGGATCAGGTCATAGTCGTGGACCGCCGTTTCCTTAAGCAGGCCGGAAGAATGGATGAACCCTTCGACCGGCGGCGCCTCTGCATCGCGCGACACGATCAAGACCTGCTCGGGCGTGCCGATCCTGCCTGCGCCAATAGCCTGTTTCAGGGCAATGAACTACGGGTCAAAGCGGCGGTTGAAACCCATCTGCACAAACCCCTCGCGCCCATTCAAGGCAGCAAGGCAGGCTCGGGCGCGGTCGATGTCGTGGTCGATGGGCTTTTCGCAGAAGATATGGGCCTTTGTCCGCGCGGCACGCTCCAGATAGTCGGCATGGGTGCGCGGGGGGCTTGCGATGATGTAGGCGGCGATGTCGGGATCACCAAAGGCCGTGTCGATATCCACCACCTGCGCGCCCGTGGCCGCCGCCAGCGCCGCCGCACGGTCAGCCGATGGATCGACAATATAGGCAAGTTGCATGCGCGGGTCGGCGCGCAGGTTCATTGCATGTGTGGTGGCCATCTCACCCGCACCAAAAAGGCAGACGCGGAATTGGGTCATGGGGTGTCTCCTGCGGCGGTGCGGTCGGCGTAAAGGGTTGCATCGGGGCAACTGGCCCAGACGGTGGCCGGCCAGTCCGGATCATAGACCGTGGCGGATGCCAGATGCCGAAAGGCATTCCGCTTGTCCGCCCCCCAGACCAACATGGCCGAGGCGCGCGCTTGGGCAATCGTGGCGATGCCTACGGTGACGCCATGGGTCGGCACCTGTTCGATGCCCGAAAAAACAGGAAATGTCGCCAGATTGTCGCGGCGGGTCTGATCGGCCAGCGGCACGATACGCGTTCGACTGTCCCGGCCGGAACCCGGCGGGTTAAAGGCGACATGGCCATCGCCTGCCCCGCTTGCCAGCAGGAAAAGATCAATGCCGCCCGCCGCCAAGATCCGCCCGTCATAGGCAGCGGGATCGGCCGGATCGGGGAACCAGACATTGCTGTCGGGAATGCGGTTGCTCGGGCCAAGACCCGCGTTCAGGATCGACACAATCTCGTCCCTTGCGAAGCGACGGCAGGAATAGTGGGCTTCGATGGGGACATGTTCAAAATCGGGCGTCAGGTAATCGTCCATCATCACGATAACAAGGCGGCCAAGATCCATGGCGCGTGCGCCCGCAAGGCGGGCAAGGGCGGCATAGACGGGACGGGGGCTGCGGCCACCGGGACAGCCCAGAAGGAACGGGCCGGGACGCGCTGCCAGACGGGCGGCGATGTCCTGCGCCACCGCATCCCCCAGCGCATCGGGCGAGCCAAGGATCAGGACACGTCGGCTCATGACAGCGCAGCCTTCAGGAAGGCGAGGTTTCGACGCGCCAAAGCTTCGGGCGTTTCGATGGAGTTAAGGGGGGGGTCCTGTTCCACGATGACAGCGCCGTCATAGCGGCGGTCCACCAGAAACCGCACCACCGCACCGATATCGATCGCGCCATCCGGCAGGGCGCACATCACACCCTGATCAAAGGACGCGTTGACGCCGACAGCGCCCGCAAGAACACGGGCTCGGACAACGGGATCGACATTCTTCAGATGGACCATGCCGATCCGGTCCCAGACCTTGTCCATATAGGCCAAGACGTCCTGATCCCAAAAGGCGTGGTGCCCGGTGTCAAAGCACAGGCTTACCTCGGTCTCCCCCAGCATCCGGTCAATCTGCGCTTCACGTTCAAGACAGGTGCCGACATGCGGATGGACATGAAGCGTTATGCCATAGTCGTCGCGCATCACCACACGGGCCTGCCGGATCAGGGTCATCGCGGTCCGCCAGCCAGTTTCGTCCACCACGCCTTGTGTCGCGACAGGGTAGAATTCGCTTTCATCCATCAAGATCAGATCGCGCGACCCAAGTGCCGACAAAAGACGTCCAAGGCGGTGAAGGGTTGCGGTCAAAGCGGGTGCACTGTCGGGGTCGGCAAGGGTATGGACATGGGCGGCACCGACAAGGGTCAGGTTGCGGGCGGCAAGCGCCTCGGCAATCCAGACCGGATCCTCGCCCAGAAAGCCCAGCGGACCAAGCTCGGTTATCGGGTAGCCCGCGCGGGATACGGCATCCAGATAGGCCTCGGCCGTGATGCTGTTGCCCTCCGGGTAGAAGACGCCCCACGAACAGGGCGCGTTTCCGATTTTCAACGCGCGTCTCCCTTTCCCGGCGTGTGCACGGATCAGGCTAGCATGCGCCTCGGGCCGTGCAATTGTGCCCAAAGTCACGTTGCTTTCGCTGCTGTGCATGGGACAGAGTGCAGGCGGGGGGGGAATGATGGGCCAGCGCGAAAGTCAATCCGAACTGGAATACGCGGCGCGGGCGGTGGACCGTCTGGGCACAAGCGGTTTTTACGACGCGTTGCTGGATCTTCTGGGCACCGCCGCATCGCATGATCTGGCCGCACTCGTTCGCTATTCCCGCGCGTCTCCGCCCGATCTGATCATCCCGCGGATCGAACCGACCGAAGCGATCATGGCCTATTACAGCCACTACTATGCCTTCGACCCCTTCTATGCCCATTGGAAGAACGGTGGCGAAACCGGCGTCTACCGCTTGCTGGCGATCGAGTCGGGGATAGGACGTTCGGCCTATGCGCGCGAATTCCTGACGGCGATGCACATCCATGACGAAATCGCGGTCTTCCTGCCGGCGATCGGGGATGCCTCGCCCACTCTGATCCTTGACCGTGCGAAGGGCACCTTCCTGGCCGCCGAGGTGGCGCGTATCCGGCGGCTTTTTCCTCTGCTCGCGGCGCTTCATCGGCGCCATCTCGGCACCATCGTGACAGCGGGCATCGACCCCGGCAATTCGCCCATCGGACCCGAGCGGCCGCTGCGCTTTGTTGACCAGCACGGACACCAGATCTTTTCGACCGCAGCTTGGGCCGAACAGTCAAGGGATGCCGAAGTCGCCCAAGCCCTGCAGGTCGTCACCGCCCGCGGTCCCTGCACCGTGCATCTGAAGGGCCATATGGCCCTGCGCCGGACCCAGTTGCCACCCGACTTCGGCCCCGCGCCCGGCGGCTATTGCGACGAAATCTCGCCCGACCGGCAGGCTGGCGCGGCTGCGCCCACAACCGACGACCTGCCCGCCCAAATCGCCGCCCCACTGAGCGAGCGGGAACGAGAGGTGGTTTTGCTGACCCTGCAGGGCCATCCAGTAATCGAAATCGCCCGCCGGATGGGCCTGTCGCGCGGCACGGTGAAGAACTACCGCGTCGCCATCTATCGCAAGCTCGACATCACCACCGAACGCGAATTGTTCGGAGAGTTCATGGCCGCGCAACGCAGAGCCTGAGACGGGGCATGACCAAAGGCACTATTTGCGAAAACGGCCACCCGCCGCATCATCCCCCGTGACCCGATGAAGAACGGGCCGCATGGGAGGTCGTTATGGGCAAGACGGTGCGGGTTGGCGTAATCGGTCTGGGATCGGTGTCCGAAAAATATGTCCCGCATGTGCGCAGGCTGGCCCTTGAAGGCACCCCGTGCGAAATCGTCATCGCCTGCGATATGCGACCGGGCAAGGCGGAACGGGCACGCGACTGGGGCATTCCCGCATTCACCACGGATTACCAACAGGTGCTGTCGCGGCCCGATGTCGATGTGGTGCTGATCCTGACCTCGATGCAAAGCCACGGGCAACTGACCCGGGATGCGCTGAACGCGGGCAAGCATGTTCTGGTGGAAAAGCCCGTATCGATGGATTTGGCCGAGGCAGCCGAACTTGTGGCACTTTCCAAGCAGTCGAAGGGCCATCTGGTCTGCGCCCCGCATGTAACCCTGTCGCGCACGTATCAGGACATGTGGCGTCACATCCATCAGGGCGATATCGGCAGGCCGCTGACGGCGCGGGGCTTCTATGGCTGGGCCGGTCCGGACTGGGACCCGTTCTTCTATGAACCGGGCGGCGGGCCGATGTATGACCTTGGCGTCTACAACGTAACCACGCTGACGGGACTTCTGGGCCCATGCAAGCGCGTCATGGCGATGACGGGCATCGCAATCCCCGAAAGGATCGTGAACAACAAGAAGATCACCGTTCAGACCGACGACAATTTCCAGCTTCTGATGGATTTCGGCAACCAGTGCTTTGCCGTGGTCACGACCGGTTTCACCATCCAACAATACGACGTGCCTGGGATCGAAATCTACGGCACCGAAGGCTCGATCACCATGAAGGCCGAAGACTGGGACCCGCGGGGCTATCGCCTCTGGCGCAACAAGGACGGCTTTTGGCAGGATCACGACCAGCGCAACCGCTGGCCCTGGACGGATGGGGTGCGCGATCTGATCCAAGCGGTCCACACAGGCCGCGACCCGGTCAACGCGCCTGACCATGCCTACCATGTGCTTGAGATCATGGTGAAATCCATGGAAAGCGGGCGGACCGGACAGGCGCTGCCGATCGTCAGCAGCTTTACACCGCCGCGGTTCGATCAAGTGACTGAACGCGTCGCCCCCCATCTTGACCACGCGCCGGAGTGATCCATGGCCTACAAATCCTCGCCCCGTCCTGTGTTCGATGGACCGACGCCCATCCCCTATTCCAAGGTGACAAGGCACCTGTGGGGCGATGATGCGGCAGGGCGGATCGATGACTGGATCTATGTCTCGACCGACAAGATCCACCAACTGGTCTTTGGGATGCCTCCGGGTCAGGGATTTCGCCATTCCGAAAGCTTCCGCACGGTCTTTGGCGCCGACGAGGTTCTGACGGTGCTGATGGGCACCATGGTGATCGCCAACCCCGAAACCGGGGAAGTCCATGTGGTGAAGTCAGGCGAATCCGCCTTCTTTCAAAAGGATACATGGCATCACGCCTTTGCCTGGGGAACCGAGGAATGTCGGGTGCTGGAATTCTTCGCCCCACCGCCTTCGACTGGGTCATCGGGGAAATATGCCGCGACCCGGCCCTATGTGGCCGATTTCAGATACGAGCGCAGCGAATTGATCGGCCATTGGCCCGCAGCCCGCGAAACGGCCGAGGCGCAGGCAAAAATCACGGTGATCCGTGAAACGGATTGGCTCTGGTCGATGGACCGCGGCGACCCCCGGGTGCTGACGGCCATAACGGCTTCGACCGACCAGTTGACGGCGGGAACCTGCCGGATCGCGCCCGGCGGTCGCAGTGACGAACAGGTGCATGGCGGGGCCATGGGCATCTATGTCACCAAGGGGCGGGTCAACATCCTGATCGAGGATCCCGAGACCTCTCCCGTCTGGTTCGAATTGCATCCCCAAGACGGGTTCTATGTGCCCCCGGATGTCCGCTACCGCGCCTTCAATATGGGGGGTGAACCGGCGGAATACCTGTTCGGCGTGGCACCGCACTATCACGCGGGGGGGACATGAACACCGCCCCACACCCCGTCGCGCAGCCCAACGCGCAAAGGGCCCCGCGCCGATTTGCCTTGGGTATCGATGTGGGCGGCACCAAGGTGGCGGGGGGGATTGTCGACCTTCAAACGGGTCGCATCCACGCACGACGCCAGTTGCCGACCGAATTTGAACGCGGCGGGGCGGCGATCCTTGCCGATACGCTGACCTTGGCGCGCGAATTGAAAGATGAAGCACGTCGTCTGGGGTTGGACGTAGAGGCACTGGGCGTCGGCGTGGCCGAATTGGTGGATGGGCAGGGTCGCGTGTTTTCCGACCACCGGATCCGCTGGACGGGACTGGACGCGGGCGGACAGCTTTCCGCAGTCCTGCCAACGATCATTTCATCGGACGTCCGCGCGGCAGCCTTGGCAGAAGCGCGGCTCGGCGCCGGACAGGGTGTCGGTGATTTCTATTTCGTCACCATCGGCACGGGCGTGGCCGGGGTGCTGGTGCTGGACGGTGTGCCCTATGCCGGGTCGCGCGGCGCGGCTCTGGTCATCGCCAATTCGATGGAACGCCACCGCTGCACCGCCTGCGGGCATGAACATCGCGGGATGATCGAAGATGTTGCCTCTGGACCAGCCCTGGCGGCAGCCTTCGGTGCAAAGACCGCAGAAGAGGTGCTGGCCGCCGCCCTTGCGGGCGACAGACGGGCGTTGGCGGTGATCGACCACGCGACGACACAGTTGGGACGGGTTCTGGCCCTTTTGGCCGACAGTCTGGACCCCGGGATCATGGTGATCGGCGGCGGGCTTGGCTGTGCAGCGGGGCCCTATTTCGATGCCCTCAGCGCGCATGTGCGCAACGGGCTTTGGGACGGGGTGCCAAATCCGATGAAGATAACGCAGGCCGTCATGGGGCCGGATGCCGGACTGATCGGCGCGGCGCTTGCGGCAGAGTTCCGACAACAAGCGGCCAAAGAGCCGCAACACTGCAACTGATACCAGGGAGAGAAGACATGTCAAAAACGACCTTCGCTGCGCCTCGACGGATCAGTCGGCGCGGCTTCTTGGCGGGAAGCGCGGCACTTGGCACCGCAATGACCCTGCCCGCAGGCGCATTCGCACAACAAGAGGGCCAGCTTCTTCTGTGGCTACCCGGCGGGTCCGACCTGTTCTGCAAGATCCACACCGGTCTGCTCGAAGGCTTCAGCACCAGCGCGGGCCTCGGCACCGCCACCACGGTCTGTGGTCTGGGTCAGGACACTGAATTCACGCAGGCCCTGATCGGCGCGATCACAGCAGGCAACCCGCCCGATATCTCCATGCTCTGGGACAGCCCGGTTTCCCTTGGGGCGCAGGGGGCCTTCATGCCGCTCGACGACATGATGAAGGACTCGAAGATACCGATCGACACGTGGCCCGCAGGTCTTTTGTCCTCGTGCCAGTTCAAGGGGGTGACCTACGGCCTGCCCGTCACGGCAGGGGTCTATTCCATGTGGTACAACCAAGAGATGTTCGAGGCGAAGGGACTCGCGTCCGACCGCGCCTCCTTCCCCAAGACCTGGGTGGAAATGCGAAAGCTGTCGAAGGAATTCACTGTCTGGGACGGGGACAAGCTGGTTTCGGCCGGCTTCATGCCGAACCGCGTGCCCGAGACGATGGCAATCTGGTCGGCACTGAACGGCGGGATGATGTTCGACGAGGCCAATCTGAAGTACCAGATCGACAGCGAACAGAACGTCGAGATGATGAACTTCTTCCTCGAATGGCTGGATGAGGAATACAAGGGCGACTTCAATCTGGTCGACCGTTCGGGCAACTTCCTCGACGGGTATCCCAACCCGACGACAGGCATGGGTCCGGCCTTCCGCGAAGGTCGACAGGCAGGGATGCAGTCGGGCAGCTGGCTTCTGGGTGACATCTTCGCCGATCCGGTGCCAAGCTTCGAACGCTGGAACCTTGCCGCCAATCCCGTCGGCCCTTCGGGCAGCGCGTCGTTTTCGGGCACATGGCCCAACTGGTTCGTCATTCCCGTCGGATCGAAGAACCCGCAGGCGGCCTTTGACTACCTTAGCTATCTGGCCATCGAAGGCTCGGTCGAATGGTACCAGCAGATCCCCGACGTGCCCACGAACAGCCAGGTGCAGCGCAAGGCACCCGCAGGTCTGGTCGAAAAGCGCGGCCAAGAGGTGGCCGATGACATCACGGCCTTCCTTGGCGAACAGGCCGCGGTTGTGACGCCGATGTGGAATTCGCCGGTGCAAAGCTTCTACACCGACCAGATCGCGCGGGCGGTGGAAAAGATCTACACCAAGGCATCGCCGGTCAAGGACGCGCTGGGCGAAGCGCAAGCCGCCACCCAGGCCGAACTGGAGCGGGTATTGGCAGGCTGATGCCGGGCAAATCACCATCGGTCGGGGCGGCACCGCCGCCCCGGCGCAACCGCAAGGCCAGGCGCGGCGAAGCCCGTGCCGGGCTATTGTTCGCGCTGCCTTGGATTGTGGGTATGACCCTGTTCGTGGCCATTCCACTGGTCCTGACCTTCTACATAGCCCAGACCAAGTTCCAGATCGTCGGCGCGCCGAAATGGGTGGGCTTGCAGAATTACGAAGCCTTGTGGACCGATCCCGCCTTCTGGAAATCAGCCCAGAACACGCTGCTTTTTGCCGTGATCTCGGTGCCGCTGAAATTGGTCATCGCCTTGGGGCTGGCGCTTCTGCTGAACCGCGCCACCGCCCTTTCGGGCTTTTACCGCACTGTCTTTTATTTGCCTTTCCTGATGCCTGCCGTCGCCGGATCGGTGGTCTTCATGCTGCTTCTGACCCCCAATGCAGGGCCCGTGAACATCGCGCTCGAAGCGATGGGGCTCAATCCGCCCGACTGGCTTTTGGACCCGAAGGCCGCGCTCTGGACGCTGATCCTGCTTAGCCTCTGGCCCTTGGGGGTGGAGACGCTGGTGTTTCTGGGCGGCTTGCAGAACATCCCCAAGGACGTGTCGGAAGCGGCCGATCTGGACAGCCCAAAGCGCTGGCATAAACTCGTCTGGGTCACCCTGCCGCTGATCACCCCGATGGTGCTGTTCAATCTGGTGATCGGGATCATCTATTCATTTCAGGTGTTTACACAGGCGATCGTCATCGGCGGCACGACTGGCACACCGGCTGAAGCGACGCTTATGTATATGGTCGTCCTCTACCGGGCGGCGTTTCGCTACTTCAACATGGGCCTCGCGGCGGCGATGGCCACGGTCTTGTTCGTGGTCGTGTTGATCCTGACCCTGCTGATCTTCCAGACCGCACGATCCTGGGTGCATTACGAAGGGGGCGAACGATGAGCGGACAGCGTAAGCCAAAGATCGGCACGCGCTTTGGGATGCTGGCCTATCACGCGCTGATGCTGGCGATTTCGGCCGTGTTCCTGCTGCCGTTCTACTGGATGACGATTTCAGCCTTCAAGACAAACGCCGAGATCTTCTCGGATCCGGTCACATGGCTGCCAGATCCGATCCGCTGGGAAAACATCGCCTCGCTTCTGACGCGCGATGATTTTCCATTCGTCCAGCAGTTCGTGAATTCGGTCTTCTACGCGGGATCAGTGGCAATACTGGTTTGCCTGTCCTGCTCGCTTGCCGCCTATTCCTTCGGCTGCCTCCGCTGGCGGGGGCGCAATCTGGTCTTTGCCCTGACGGTCTGCGCGCTTCTGATGCCCACCATTGTCACCTTCCTGCCAGTCTATCTGGCTTGGTCCAAGCTCGGCCTGACCGGAACCTACTGGCCGCTGATCACACCCTTCCTGTTCGGGGATGCCTTCTTCATCTTCATGCTGCGGCAGTTCTTCATGGGGGTCCCGCGCGAGTTGCTGGATGCCGCGCGGCTGGACGGGGCATCGGAATTCCGCATCTGGTGGCAGATCGTGATGCCGCAGGTCCGCACCCCGCTGATCATCGTCGGGCTCTTCGCCACCGTCTACACCTGGAACGAATTCTTCCTGCCGCTGATTTACCTTCAGGACCGTGAGTCCTTTCCCCTGTCGGTGGGCCTGTTCACGTTCCAGTCGCAGCGGGCGGTGGAATGGTCGGTGTCGATGATGGGCGCCTTTCTGACAGCCTTGCCGATGGTCGTGCTGTTCCTGTTCACGCAAAGGCTGTTCCAACGGGGACTAAGCTCGACCGGGTTAAAATAGGAAGGGACGCGGATGGCTGCGGTTAGACTGTCAGGTGTGCGCAAGCTTTACGGCGCGATCGAGGTGATCAAGGGTATAGACCTGACGGTCGAGGCAGGCGAACTTGTGGTCTTCGTCGGCCCTTCGGGCTGCGGAAAATCCACGCTTCTGCGGATGATAGCGGGTCTCGAGGATGTCGATTATGGGCGGGTCGAGATTGCGGGCAAAGACGTGACCGAAGCGCCCCCCGCCCAGCGCGGCGTGGCGATGGTGTTCCAGAACTACGCGCTTTATCCGCATATGACGGCTTATGACAATCTGGCCTACGGACTCCGTCGGGCGGGAATGGCGCGGGATGCGGTGGATCGGCGGGTGCAGGAAACCGCAGCCCTGCTGCAAATAACCGAGCTTCTGCCGCGCAAACCCAAGGCCATGTCCGGCGGCCAGCGCCAGCGCGTCGCGATCGGGCGGGCCATCGTCCGCAAGCCCGAGGTGTTTTTGTTCGACGAACCTTTGTCGAACCTTGACGCGGCCCTGCGGGTCGAGATGCGCAGCCAGATCGCGCGGCTTCATCAGGAACTCTCAGCCACGATGATCTTCGTCACCCATGACCAGGTCGAGGCGATGACGCTTGCCGACCGGATCGTGGTCCTGAACGGCGGACGCGTCGAACAGATCGGCACCCCGCGCGAGGTCTATCACAGCCCCGCCAACCTCTTCGTCGCCGGTTTCATCGGCAGCCCGGCGATGAATCTGCTGCCTGCAATCCTTGGTCCGAACGGGATCGCTCTGGCCTCGGGGCCGGTACTCGGCGGGCCCACGGGAACGGGTGAAGTCGTGACACTCGGTGTGCGCCCTGACCGGGTGACCCTCGCCCCGCCCGAAGGCGCGCATCTCGCTGGCGAGGCAAGGTTGATCGAACATCTGGGTGACGAAACCATCCTTCATGTGCGGCTCGCGGATGGTCGGGCACTGACGATGAAACTGCCCGGCGATGTCACCTTGGCGATCGGGGATCGCGTCCATGCCCGCATCGACATGGTCGGCGCCTGCCTTTTCGACGCGGATGGCCGGGCTCTCCGCAGGCCCGCAAGGGCCGCACGGACCTGATGGCACGCAGCACGGCAGGCGACGAGGACTATCCCGTCTGATACAGCCAGACAGATGCGACCTGACTTACGCCCCACAATCCTCCACACTCTGCGGCTGCTCTGATCTCTGGCAAAGGCGACTGGGATGCCGCGCAGCAGGGTCACGAAAGAATGCATCCCTGCTGTCTGGACGGACAGCCAAACCGGGTGCTGTCAGACTAATGCGAACCAGTCTCCGTTCG
>JACCDV010439717.1_pt1 | contig 13802 bp, 9 predicted proteins | sample 7446131 | NCBI WGS metagenome assembly JACCDV01 (sample SAMN15323448, study PRJNA562643) | freshwater metagenome | isolation source: river surface water | place: USA:Blue River Watershed | collected 2017-08-17 | reverse complement strand
GACTCAAGTTGGCTATCTCCCACAACCCAATTTTCAATCAGGCCATGGTCACCGGTGTAAAGAACGCCGAATTGGACCAGCAGCAGGTTGATCAGGAGTTTTCTCGCCTTACCGCAACCCCGATGACTATCGAGGGAACCGCGTCAAAGGTCTTGGGATTGTTTGTAGTGCTCGCTATCTCAGCGGGTGCTACCTGGATGTTCAACCTAACCGGCCTATTGCTTCCAGCAATGCTGGTTGGCCTCGGGCTGGGACTTTGGGCCACCTTCGGTAAGAAGGTTCGCCCAGCCGTAATGATCGCCTATGCGGCAGCGCAGGGTGTCTTCATCGGTGGATTGTCGATGATCTTCGAGGGAATGTATCCAGGTATTGCTCAGACCGCGGTGCTAGGCACCTTGGCCACCGCTGGAGCTATGTTTGCCGCCTACCGTTTTGGCTGGGTCAAGGTCGATGCTCGATTCACCAGAATCATGATGTTTTCTCTGATTGGCTACGGCGTCTTTGCGCTAGTGAACTTCGGTTTTGCAATGTTTGCCGGCATGAGCGTCTACTCTTCGCCATTCGGCTGGCTTATCGCCCTGGTTGGTGTTGGCTTGGCTGCCTTCACCCTAAACCTTGACTTCGAGGCAATTCGTGAGGGTGCCGCCCAGCGATTGCCACAGGAGATGGAGTGGCGCGCAGCATTCGGCCTTACCGCCTCGCTGATTTGGCTTTACGTTGAGATCTTGCGCTTGCTCGCAATCTTCAACAGCAACGACTAACTAGCTTTAGATTGCCACTGCGACCACAGTTGTCGCAGATCCCAGGCATTCTCAGCCAGGACAGAGACCCCTCGCACCCCGGTGCGGCGGGTCTTTCCTGATATCAGGAGCAGTCGGTTGTGGAAAAGCACCTGACTCGCTCTGCGCTGAGCCTCATCAAAAAAGGTCGCATCCGCGCAACCTGTGCCATCGTCGAGGCTGATGAATACCACTCGCTTACCGCTTCGCATCGGGGGAGATTGGGTGGCGACTCGAACTCCCGCTATCAACACCTCGGTATTGCTTCTAAGCGATACCAATTCGCTGGCCCGAACCACACCCATCTCATCCAGCATCATTTGGAACTGCTCGATTTGGTGGCCGGTAATCTCCATTCCGGTAATCGAAAGCTCTTGGTCTATCTGTTGCTGTCGTGTCGGCTTCGCTTCACCTTTGCCAAGCGGAGCTTCGGCGTCAAAATCGAATGTCAACTGGTTTAGATCTAGCTTTGGAGCCGCCTTGGCGCTGAGTTGTCTAATTCGCACCATCAAATCGCCACGATTGCTATCGGTTTGCAAATTGATTTTGGCCAGGGTGTCTAGTGCCCCAATTAGCGCCAGTCGGCTGAGTGTTCTTCTGGAGGGTCTGGCCCTGAGGTAGAAGTCGCTGAGATTCACAAACGGCTGATTTGCCTTGATGCGCTCCAGTTCTGGCTTTGATATGCCAGCTATGTCGGATAGCGCCATTCTGACCCCGAGTTGCTCTCCGCTGCGCTCAACCCGGTATTCATCGGTTGAATAATTCACATCTATCGGCAATAGCTTTACTCCGAGCCGTCTTGCCTCCGCCAGTAGCAACCGTCTTGGATACATGCCCGGGTCGTGGGTCAGCAGTCCCGCGATGAACTCGGTGGGGTGGTGGGTTTTTAGCCACGCTGATTGATAGGTGGGGAGTGCAAAAGCTGCCCCGTGAGCCTTGCAGAAGCCAAAGGAACCAAAGCCCTCGATAATCGACCAGACTCGCTCAATTACCTCCTTTTTGTAACCCCGGGCGGCGGCCGATTTTTTGAAGTATTCGGCTATCTTCACCGACTTATCAGGCTTTGCCAGTTGCCTGCGGTATTCATCGGCCCGGGCCAGCGTGCAGCCGGTCATGACCTGCATAATGCGCATCAGCTGCTCGTGAAACACCACCACTCCGTAGCTTTCCTCAAGAATTGGCTTTAGGTCTGGGTGAATGTAATCCGGCTCCCGAAAGCCGTGGCGGCCATCTAAATATGGCGAAATCATGTTGCCCTTCATTGGCCCCGGCCTAAACAGCGAGATCTGCAGGGTTAGGTCATTGAACTTGGTGGGTTGATGCTTGCCGGTTAGCTCGCGTTGGCCAGGGGATTCAATCTGAAACATCCCAAGGGTGTTGGTGGTGCGGATGGTTTGGTAGACGGCAGGATCGGCTCGATCCACCGAATCTAGATCCACGGTCTTTTCGCTTACCCTGGCAATCTCTTGAATCGTGTAGGCCATCGCGGATTGCATTCTGACCCCGAGTACGTCGAGTTTTAGAAATCCCATCGGATCCATGTCGTCTTTATCAAACTGACTCATTGGCAGTCCGACTCCGCTTGGTTCGGTTGGGGTGAGGTTCAAAAGCTCTCGGTTGCCAAGTATCACGCCGCAGGGGTGCATTGAGATATGCCTTGGTAGTCGATCCAGGCGCTGAGTGATATCAACCAGCAGGTTTAGTCTTCGGTCTTCTGAGGACTGCTTTGCAAAATCTTCCAACTCTGGTTTTTTAGCCATTGCCTCGCGGAAGCTCCTGGCTGAAAAGCGCCAGATGTTTTTTGCGATTTCATCAATCTGATCTTCCTCAAGTCCAAGGGCAAGGCCCGAGTCTCGCACCGCACCGCGTCCGCGGTAGGTGGACTGCATTGACAGCAGCGTTACTCGATCGCCGCCGTAGCGACGAAAGATTGCCTTGTAGATATCGTGCCTACGGGCAGATTCAACGTCGATATCGATATCTGGCAGCGTGGAGCGCTCGGTGGAGAGAAACCTTTCGAATAACAACCCCTCGCTGATCGGGTCAACTCCGGATATCCCCAGCAGGTAATTGATTAGCGACCCAGCACCCGAACCTCGAGCCGCAATACGAATTTTCATATCTCGAATCATTTGGGCAACATCAGCAACGGTGAGAAAGTAGGTGGCAAAACCAAGCTGGTTTACCGCAATCAGCTCTTTACTCAGCCGGTGTTGAATCTCTGCGAGCTTGGCCGCCGGGGCATTTGGATAGCGCCACTGGATGGCACCGTGGGTCTTTTGCCAGAGCACCTCAAATGGATTGCCATCAATCCCAAGTGCCGATTGTTCCGGAGTCTTTGGTTTCCCCCAACCGCAATCGGATTGCGGTTCTAGTCGGCAGCGATCAGCGAGCTTTGAGCTGGTTTTCAAAAGTTCAATCGACTGCTTTGGATCTTCGGTAATTTCCAGTGCCAACCTGACCATCTCGGCCTGTGGCTTTAGCCACGCTTGCGCATTTGGTTGCGGGGCAAATAGTCCCAGCGGCTCTAAGTTTCTCGCGGAATCTAAGACGTCTGCGGTTACCGCATCATCTGGTTCCAGGTATCTAACGGCATTGCTCAGCACGCTGGGTAATTTGCTAACTCGAGCAAGTTCCAGCATCGCCCTAGCGTGCTCTATCGAAAGTGCAGTCCCCGGTTCGGTTAGGTGAGTTACGACCTCAATTGCTAACTGACCCGGGGCGTTCAGTTGCTGGTGTAGTTCACCCAGTCGGGTCAGGGCCAACTGCGGGTTGGTAAGTACCGATTCCGAGACAATGTTCTCGGGGCCAACCAAAACTGTGCAGTGGCTTGCTAATTCAGACAATAGCTTTGGCTCGATGGCGATGTTCTTTTGTTTACCCCTGCCGGCCTGTGCGGCCGAGATGATTCGGCAGAGCCCGGCCCAGCCTTTTCCCTTATCGTGACCATGGGCAAGGATTGTCACCCTGCCAAAATCAACGATCCGTAAATTCACCCCGATGATGGGGGAGATGCCGAGTTGAACGCAAGCTCCGATGTGCTTTATCGCACCGTAGAGGCCATCTCGATCGGTTATCGCAAGCGCGTCAAACCCCATTGACTTTGCGGCGATGGCTAAGCGCTCAGGTCGGGTTACTCCATAGTGGGCAGAAAAGGCAGAGGCTACGTTGAGGTGAACAAAACTCATTGACTGTTGAGCCGGTTTATTTCCCAGCGACCTTCGGGCTGCTGGTGCCTTAGCTCAAAGAAAAAGCGCAGTTCTCCGCTTGCTGCCCACAAGCGCCACATCTCAACCTCAAGTAGGGCTGCCCCCGCTCCCTTGGGGGCCGCTTGGGCTTCTTCCCACCAGAGTCTTCGCGAGTACCAGCGAACCGGTCTGGAGGCCACCAAAAACGATCTGCCCTGGTAGTTAAAGCCAACCGGAGCACCGTCAAAATCCAGCATCACGCCGGTAATTTCCTCTAGTCGCATTCCCCAAACCTCTCGCAAATCGAACAAATGTTCGAATACTTAGAAGTGTATTGGTGGCACCGACATTTTCAAAATGAGCTAGTTGACCCTGGTGATAAGTTCGGCCGAATTATTCTGAACTGAACCCACCGCACTAGAAACCGGGTAGAACTCCAGCGCTGCCGCAACTTCATCAGACTCCTCACTAAGCGCCGCTAAAACCTCTGCGGTGGTCTGGTAGTCCGGCGCTAACCATGCGCTTAGGTTTTCCTCGGAGAGCATTACCGGATTGCGGTTGTGAATCTGGCTTAGTTCCGGTGCCGACTCTTTGGTAAGTAGCGAGCAAGTCAAAACCCACCTGGTTGGATCATTAGCTGCCTTGGCGGGATTGCGCCACCAGGAGTAGATCCCGGCAAAGGCCAGCATGCCATCGCTTGGGTGAATGAAAAAAGGAACCTTGCTATCTGCAATGGTGCTTTGCCACTCGAAGTAGCCATCTGCCGGAATAGCGCAGCGCTTAGAGAGAGCAGCTTCTTGAAAGCTCGGCTTATCAAGCACCGATTCGATTCTGGCGTTTATCAGGGGAGTGCTGGAAACCTCTTTGGCCCAGTTCGGAATCAGGCCCCAGCGAGCAGCGTGCAGCTGCCTAGATGGCATTCCATCAATCTCACGCTCCACGATCATCGGGATCTGGGTTGTGGGTGGAACGTTGTAGCTGCGGAAATCTAAGTCGGTCTCGAGTTCATCGATTTCGAAAAGCTCAGTGATGAAATCAGAGGTTTTGGCAATTACAAATCGACCGCACATCTCTCGCCTCGCCTCCTTTGACCAGTAAGAAGAATCCTGTCACATGAGCCTCAAAAAGAATTTAGAAACTAAATCTCATAAATGCTGAATATCGGTGTCAAAAAGCTATAGGTTGGTTATGGAGGGGCTGGAGAAACCCTCCGGAAAGAAGAAAACCGTGTTAGCGAATGCGCCGGTGATTCTGACAGAACTAGATGCGCTCTCTTTAGCGCGTTGGCAATTCGGGCTCACCACCATCTATCACTTCCTTTTTGTTCCGCTAACCATCGGATTGGTTCTGATGGTTGCTGGAATGCAAACCGCCTGGTATCGAACCGGGAAAGAGAAGTACCTCAAGCAGACCAAATTCTTTGGAAAAATCTTTCTGATCAACTTCGCCATGGGCGTAGTAACCGGAATTGTCCAGGAGTTTCAGTTCGGAATGAACTGGTCTGACTATTCAAGATTTGTAGGAGACATCTTTGGCGCACCATTGGCCATGGAGGGCCTACTCGCCTTTTTCTTCGAGGCCACATTTATTGGCCTTTGGATTTTTGGTTGGGACAAGCTTTCCAAGGGTGTCCACCTGCTCACCATCTGGATGACCGCGTTTGGAGTAATAGCTTCCGCCTACTTCATTCTCGCCGCCAACGCCTTTATGCAAAATCCGGTGGGCTTTGAAATTAACGAGGCTAAAGGTCGCGCCGAATTGGTAGACATCGGTGCCGTCCTCACTAACATCGTGGCGGTCAATCAGTTCCCACACACCATCACTTCAGCTTTGATGTTTGCCGGTGCGGTAGTTGCAGGCGTGAGCGCCTATCACCTAAAGCGCAGTCAGTTCGTCGAAACCATGCAGTCATCACTAAAGATTGGCCTTTGGACTCTTGTAATAGGTGGCATTGGTACGGCGATCTCGGGAGATGGCCTGGGATTGGCAATGGTTCAGACTCAGCCCATGAAGATGGCTGCAGCCGAAGCCCTCTACGAAACCAGCGCGCCAGCCGCCTTCTCGCTGTTTACCCTCGGCACTCCCGATGGCAAGAGCGAATTGTTCTCGGTGAAGATTCCCTACCTGCTTTCGTTCCTGTCGACCCACACCCTTGACGGTGAAGTTGAGGGCCTAAACGATCTTCAGGCGCAGTATGAAACCCTATGGGGACCTGGAGACTACATGCCAACCATCTGGATCACCTATTGGGCTTTCAGATGGATGATTGGACTGGGGGCTTTGAGCTGGCTGATCGCGGTTGTCGGGCTGTGGATCACCCGACGCAACAACCTCAAGGTGCCGGCCTGGGCATGGAACGTTGCGATTTGGAGTGCTCCAATTCCAGTGCTTGCCAGCTCGATTGGCTGGATGTTTACCGAAATGGGCCGTCAGCCGTGGATTGTGTTCTCGTTGATGAAAACCCAAGATGCAGTATCTCCTGGGGTAACCGGGCTTGAGGTTTTAGTATCCCTCATCGGATTCACCGCAGTTTATGGCGCATTAGCGGTGGTCGAATTCAAGATTCTGCTGGCGGCCATCAAGCAGGGTCCAGAAGAGCAGCTGATCGCGGCTGACTCAAACAAGCTAGCTGTTGCTTACTAGGAGGTAATGAAAATGCAACTCAATGAAATCTGGTTTGTAATCGTTGCCTTCTTGTTTGTTGGCTACTTTGTCCTCGATGGTTTTGACTTCGGAGTCGGAATGTCGTTGCCTTTCCTGTCGAAAGACGATACGGATCGCCGAGTCATCATCAATACCATTGGGCCAGTTTGGGACCTGAATGAAACCTGGGTGATTGTTGCTGGTGCAGCGCTATTCGCAGCATATCCCGAGTGGTATGCGTCGTTATTCTCAGGCTTCTATTTGGCGCTGTTTTTGCTGCTGATCTCGCTTATTGCTCGCGGTGTGGCATTTGAATATCGCGGCAAAGGTGAGAGTCTGCGCTGGAGGCGAACCTTTGACTGGATGATAACTGTTGGCAGTGCACTGCCGGCGCTGCTGTGGGGAGTTGCATTTGCAAACATCGTGCAGGGTGTCCCGCTTGACCAAGATCACGTCTTCCGTGGCTATGACATTCCGCTGGTGGGCAATCTGCTCGTCTTGCTGAATCCATACGGGCTGCTGGGTGGATTAGTTACCTTGACCCTGTTCTTCACTCACGGGCTGATCTTCCTGACGTTGAAAACAGAAGGTGAACTAAAGCAGCGTGCTCGAGCTCTGGCGACCAAGGTCGGCACGCTCGCCACACTATTTGCTGCTGCATTTCTGATCTGGACTTTGATTGCACACCCAACATTGCCTGGGCTCGTGCTCTCCGCAGTGGCGGCAGTTTCGCTAATTACCGCGCTGGCGTTGAACTTGGTCGGCCGTGAGGGGTTGGCCTTCAGTTCGATGGTGCTCACCATTGTGACTGCCGTATCCAGTTTGTTCGTGGCGCTGTTCCCAAACGTGCTGCCCTCGACAATCAACGATGCCTACTCGCTGACTATTGAGAATGCTTCCAGTTCCCAATACACCCTTGGAGTTATGACCTGGGTCGCCGTGGTGATGATCCCACTGGTGCTGGCCTACCAGTCATGGACCTACTGGGTCTTCAGAAAGCGAATTCGACGAGAGAGCATCCCGGCCCACGCGCACTAATGAAACCTATCGATTTCAGATTAGTTTCTAAGGCCAGGGCAACCGCTGGATATCTAGTCCTTGTGGTTGCCCTGGCTGCAATCGCCACAGCCTCAACAGTTGCAATTGCCTGGTCGCTGAGTTCCTTTGTCGTGGGGGTCTTTGTTGACCAGCGAAGCATCGAAGATCTTGGGCAATTCTTAGTAGTGACGTTGGTCGCCGGAGGCGTTCGTGCTGTCGTGCACTTTGCTCAAGAGTTTGCGGGATTCTGGGCGGCGGGTCGAGTCAAATTTCAACTTAGGGCCCAGGCTCTAGATGTAATTGAACGCGATGGCAGCCCTTTGGTGGCCAAGCATGGCAGCGCAGAATTAGGTCAATTACTCGGTCCAAGCCTTGATTCGCTTGATGTCTATTTCGCAAAGTATTTGCCTCAGCTGGTTTTCACGGCTCTTGTGACTCCGGCTTTGACTTATCTGATTTGGTTGTTAGACCATGCCTCAGGAATCACAGTCCTAATGACCTTGCCTCTGATTCCACTTTTTATGGTCCTGATTGGGCTTGCAACCCGCAACGTCCAAGAAGAGCAGCTGGAAGCACTTCAGCGACTAAATGGTCACTTCCTGGAGATCGTAAAGGGAATTGTGACCCTGAAGGTATTTGATCGCACTCGACTGCAAAATCAGATTCTTGCCGAGGTTGCCGACCAGTATCGAATCCGCACCCTGCGAGTGTTGCGGCTGTCATTCCTTTCAGGTTTTGCTCTTGAGCTGGCAGCCTCATTGAGTGTTGCGCTAATCGCGGTTGGAATTGGTCTTCGTTTGGTGGAGGGTGGAATCACGCTATTTGTCGGGCTATTCGTTCTGATAGTCGCCCCTGAGGTTTACCTTCCGCTTCGAAATGTCGGTGCGCAATTTCATGCCGCGGCCCAGGGCGTTGCCGTTACCTCAAAAGTTTTGGACTTGCTGGAGGACTCCGCAACCAAGCCAGCTGCTGAGCTTGAAATCGAACCTCAACCAGGTATAACGGTCATCGTTGGCAAATCCGGTATCGGCAAATCGATTGCACTAAAGCGACTAGATCAACCGCTGGCAACTTGGATGCCGCAGCAAACCCAACTAATTCCGGGAACCATTCGCTCAAATATCACCGGTCCGAATCCGGGCGATGATGCCGCGGTGAATCGCGCCCTAGAACGTGCTCAGCTAACCGAATTGCCCCCAGAGGTACTAGTCAGCGACACGGACTTGCTTTCCGGTGGGCAACGTCAGCGAGTGGGCTTGGCTAGAGCTTTTTACCGCCTAGCAATCTCCGGCGGCGATCTGTTGCTGCTGGATGAGCCGACCAGTCAATTAGATGCAGATACTGAAGCCAGAGTCATAAGCGAACTACGCGAGCTCGCGACACAAGGCATAAGCGTGGTCGCGATATCTCACTCTAGGCAACTGATTGGCGCTGCCGATAGGTTGGTGAATTTTGACTAGCGAACTAAAGCTGCCGCTGACAAGGACCAGCGTCGTAGGTTTTCTCTTCGCCGCCCTTGAGGCGATTAGTGCGGTCGCACTGCTTGCCACCAGCGCTTTTTTGATTTCCAGGGCCTCTCAACAACCCCCAATCCTTTACCTGATGGTGGCTGTGGTGGGAGTAAGAGCCTTCGCCCTCGGTAGAGCGAGTTTCCGGTATTTCCAGCGCTTAGCTCTGCATGCGGCCGTGTTCAGAAATCTCGGTGCTCTCAGGCCCCTCATTTTCGAAAAGCTGGCCGCTTTGGCCCCTGGTGGGCTCAGTGAGCGCGGGGAGTCGCTGGAGAGATTCACCTCAGATGTCGAGAGATTGCAAGATGGACCGCTGCGCGTCTTCACGCCCTTACTTCAGGCTGCTAGCGCAACGGCCGCAATGTTTGTAATTGCTAGCTTGGTGCTCCCGGAAGCGGGGATTTGGCTGCTCTTGATTTCATTACTGTCTGCTTTGGGAGCTATTTGGCTAAGTGCCTCCACCTCAAAGAATGTCGAAGCACAACGCCTTGATGCCTCGCAACAATTGCGCTCCAAAATTCAAATTCTTCTGTCTCATGCTGATCTAATCTCAAGTTATGGCTGGGCTTCGCAAATGCGGTCGCAGCTCGCAGAATTGGAGAACCGATTATGGAGTCTGGACCGTCGCCGAGTGTTGCCACTCTCGTTAGCCGGCGGTGTGATAAGCCTCGGCGGTGCTGTGGCGGCCGTGGCGGCAGGCTGGGTAGCGCTTGCTCAAGCTGGAAGTTTTGATCCTGTTCATACCGCAGCACTTTTACTGCTACCACTTGCGGCATTCGACGTATACAGTCAGCTTCAACCGATAGCTGGGGCCTATCGGGGGTATCGCATTTCAAAACTTAGACTGCAGGAACTTCTCGGCAGGGAGGTTTCTGAAGAGCTGTTGGTTTCGGAAGGGGCTCGAGATCTGGAGAGCGTTAGAAGCCTTGAGCTTGAGAATCTCTCGGTGACCAGAACTGGCAAACGGGTGCTGCAAAACATCAGTTTGAGATTCAAAGCCGGAGAGCTAACCGCAGTGACCGGAGCTTCTGGTTGTGGTAAATCCACCTTGGCTATGGTGATCGCCTCACTGATATCCCCAAAATCAGGCATTTATAAGATCAACGGGGAGTCAGCCCAGCAGTTCTCTCTGGTCAGCAGGCGAAGCCATATCGTTCTGATTGAGCAAAATCCACACCTTTTCCGCGGAACGCTCAGGCAGAATCTAGAGATCTCAGGTGAGGTCGACGAGATAAAAATGCTCCAGGCTCTTGAGAAGGTTGGGCTGTTGGCTGAGTTTGAAAACAGGGGCCTACTCGAAGCAGAAATTAGTGAAGACTCAACAAATATTTCAGGCGGTCAAGCTCAGCGATTAGCAATTGCTCGCGGCGTGCTTGCAAAGGCCAGCGTTTTGATTCTTGATGAGCCAAGTTCGGGATTGGATCGCCAAAATGCAGCTGATCTGTTTGCACTGCTCAGTCGACTCTCAAAAGCCGGAATGATTGTGATTGCGCTTACGCACGATCATGAGCTGGCAAGAAGTTGTGATCAGCAAATCTCGCTAGATCGGCTGAGCCAATAGCTCGAGGCGCTTTGCAAAGGAGCTGGCAAATCTCGCAGGCGCAAGTTCAATACCGTCCCAGGCTGTGGCATAGCGGATCCCCTGCAGCGAGCTCAGGCTCCACACTTCGCAGCCAGCTAAATCTGCGGGCCTGGCTCGCTCGGTGGCGGTTTTATAGCCGGCTTGGTTCGCTAGCTCGAAGACTAATTCGCGGGTAATGGAAGGAAGCCAGTTGGTGCTGTCATCTGGGCCGAGCAGCACTTCATCCCGCCACCAAACTATGGCGCTCAGCGCACCGTCGGCAATGTGACCCGACTCGCTTAGCAGCACCGCTTCGTCAGCTCCGCTGAGGTTCGCTCGTCTTCTAATCTGCTGGCCGATCGACAGATCTGGGCCCTTGATTCGATACTGCCTTCTTGGATCTGGTTCGTCGCTAGTCCAAAGCGTCAGCGATTCGCTGCGCTCCGGTGCCTCGCGGATTCTAAAGACCAATCGCTCTCCACGCGGAAGCTGATCGCGGTATTCCATCCGGGGAAACCAATCACCCTGCTTAGGAATGATGTCTTTGAGCGCATCGAAGTAGCAGGCCAGTTCGCCCTGAGTTTGCTGATCTTGAATTGAGGACCGAAAGCGGGCAAAGTGTCGCTCGAGCGCTCTGACTCTGCCGCTTCGGACTAGAAAGCTGTCCGCTACGGTTAGAGATTCACTGAGTGTGACATCTACGCGACGGAGTTCTCCATCGCGGAATTGGAAGAAATCACCAGCTACGCTCACCTGAACTAGATTAGGGTGCCGAAAGGAGGTCCAATGCCGCTCTACTGCGAATCGTTGCAATCCTGGACCTCCGCAAAAGACATTTTTTGTTCGATGTTTGCCCATCAACCAAATGCATTCTGGCTCGATCGCCAGCATCACCCGACCGCGCCATATACCGTGATGGGGGTGGGTCTCCCAAGTTCCGAGATTTCACTTGATCAGGAATTTGATGATTTGGATTTGCCATTTAGCTTTCGCCCGATGCTGATCGGCGTGATGCATTACCTCGGTTCCGGTGAATTCAGGGCGGCAGGGGATTGGCTTAGGGTTGACCGCGCGTTTGTCTATGACCACACCGATCGACGGCTTTATTTCATCGGGAGGTTTGCTTCCCGTGCCGAATTCGAGCAGTGGCATCACGCGGCCCTACTCAGGCTTGCCCTAATTGGCGGTGATTCGGCCAGGTATGAGCTGCACAATCCGGCTGCTACCAGCCCGGAACTGGTTTGCCTGGATAGCAAAGCCGAGTACCTTGAGAAGATCAACACGGCCAAGGGCTTTATAGCAAAGGGCGATGTTTACCAGCTGTGTCTCACAACTCAGCTGGTTGGCGAATACCAGGGCGATGAACTCTCCTACTTCCTAAGGCTCCGCAAAACCAACCCCGCCCCTTACGCCGCTTTTATTCGAGTCGCAACCAAGACCTACGTATCGATTTCTCCAGAGCGTTTTATGGCCATCGACTCCTCGGTTGTGACTTCCAGTCCGATCAAGGGGACAAGGCCCCGCTCTGAAGACCCTGGGGTAGATGCCAAATTGGCGACTGAACTCAGTGAAAGTGAAAAAGAACAAGCCGAGAATTTGATGATCGTTGATCTAGTGAGAAACGATCTCTCGGTAATTTGCGAGCCAGAAACCATCGTGGTTACTGACCTTTTGAGGGTAAGAAGTTATTCAACCGTGCACCAATTGGTTTCTGATGTCAGCGGAAAACTTCGCCCAGGCGTTAGTACCGAGTCGGCTATTGCCGCACTATTTCCAGGTGGCTCAATGACTGGAGCGCCAAAGATCAGGGCCATGGAGATCATCAAAGAGCTTGAGTCGGCCAATCGCCTGGGTTATTCCGGTGCTATCGGTTTCATCTCCGGAAACGGCAATCTCGACCTTGGGATGGTTATCAGGACCGCCTGTTTTGATCAAGGTCGGGTAACCATCGGTATTGGCGGCGGCATCACATCGGATTCAGACCCCGAGACAGAGCACCAGGAGATACAAATCAAGGCTCAAGCCCACGTAAGCGCACTATCTGCTGCTGTGCGTTGGTAACCTTTTACCCTAAAAGTTTTGAGGTTTCCATTGAGCACTGAGTACAACTTTCACGCCATTCAGCAAAAGTGGCTTCCGGTTTGGGATGAGCGTAAGCCATTCAACTCCTCAGTGCCGGGTGACACTCGCCCCAAGAAGTATGTCCTCGACATGTTTCCATACCCATCGGGTGACCTGCACATGGGTCACGCCGAGGCCTATGCCCTAGGGGACGTGATTGCCCGCTACTGGGCTCAAAAAGGCTTCAATGTCATGCACCCAATCGGCTGGGATGCCTTCGGACTACCTGCCGAGAACGCGGCCATCAAGCGCGGGCTGGATCCGCGTAAGTGGACCTATGAGAACATCGAGCAGCAGAAGTCTTCGATGCGCCGCTATGCCTCCAGCTTTGACTGGGATCGTGTACTGCAGACCTGCGACCCGATTTACTATCGCTGGAACCAGTGGTTATTCCTAGAGTTCTATAGGCGAGGTTTGGCATACCGCAAGAATTCAAACGTCAACTGGTGTCCAAGTTGCCAGACTGTTTTGGCAAACGAGCAGGTAGTTCAGGGGCTTTGTGAGCGCTGTGACTCCCAGGTAACCAAGAAGGCACTAACCCAGTGGTATTTCAAGGTAACCGAGTATGCCGACCGACTGCTGGATGACCTAGACACCCTAGAGGGAAACTGGCCAGCCAAGGTGCTCACCATGCAGCGCAACTGGATTGGTCGCTCTCAGGGCGCGAACGTAGCATTTGAAATCGAAGGCCGATCTGAAAAGCTAACCGTTTTCACAACCAGACCGGACACTTTGTACGGGGCGACCTTCATGGTTGTGGCAGCAGACAGTGACCTTGCCCTTGAGCTCGCTTCGATGGCGGAGCCGACTACTCGTATGAAGTTTCAGGACTACCTGGAGAAGGTAAAGCAGTCCAACGACATTGAGCGCTTGGCCACCGATCGCGAAAAGACCGGTGTGTTCCTAGATCGCTACGCGATTAATCCACTGAGCGGCGCTCGCATTCCAATTTGGGCATCCGACT
>JACCDV010126721.1_pt1 | contig 13803 bp, 8 predicted proteins | sample 7446131 | NCBI WGS metagenome assembly JACCDV01 (sample SAMN15323448, study PRJNA562643) | freshwater metagenome | isolation source: river surface water | place: USA:Blue River Watershed | collected 2017-08-17 | reverse complement strand
TACGCATTTTGGCAATATCTGCAGAGGTATAGCCTTGAGCTTTTGCTGCTTTCTCTAATTGTGCCTCTGTCATCCCACTTGATTGTGCACGTTCAAAGAACATGGCAATTTCCTCATCACTTAAATCTTCCACTTTTCGTTTTGCCTGGCTGAAAGCCGCATGTACCAAAACTAAAAAAGAAAGGGTTAAAAGAATTCGACTGAATAATTTCATGTAGTTGAATGGAGATTTAAATAATAACAATAACCGTAAAATTAGCTATTTTTTCCTAGATGTATTGATTTGTTTGAAGGTATTTATTTAAGGGTACGAGCCTAAAATTTAGGACAAGCTAAACTTCTGCTTAGACTTTTATCGTATTTGTTGGGAAATAAATTAAATCCAAACACATAAGATAGGGTGATTTCGTGTGCACCACCTGATGGAGCAAGGTTTGAAAGGGTGAAATCATAAGAGTATCCTATCGCAAATTTATCTTTTCTAAATCCAATTAATCCGGTCATTGATTCACGCGTATCTAATTTTTCCACGGAGGGAGGACTTATAGGGAAATTTCGATACCAAACGCCTATTACTAAGGGTGCAAGAGTTAAATAGGTCCCCACATCTAATTGACTAAACATCCCTTGCTTTTTGAAGTGAATGATAGGGCTAATGCTTTTCTCATAGTTTAATGCATTCTCTGGATCATTACCTTCGTAGCCAGAATTTCCCAAAGCTATTTTGGTCCCCATTTGTACACTTAATCTCATGTCAAGTGGGGCAACCGAATTGTTTACTAATGATTGATTGGGTTGGTTTAAGTGATGGGCACTGACACCAATCCAGTGTTTTCCAGAGTATAACATGGATCCTACTGATAAATCAACATAGGAGGGATTTGTAAAATTGGGTGTTAGGGGAATTACATCGTTCGAAGTGGCATTAATCCCTCCAGATCCTAAATATCCGGCTAATTGATCTCCAAAAACCAAGTTTTCTGGCGAAAGACTTCTATTAACGTAGGCGCCTTGCATTCCCATGGATAAGGAATAATTTTCTGTTAGAGAGATATGATAGGCGTATTGTAACGCGAGGCTGCTGGTTGTTAAGGCTGAAAACTGAGAATCAGAAGTGATTAATAAGCCAACACCACTTTTGTATTTTTGTAAACCAATATCTACTGACATAGCGGAAAATTGGTAATTGCTCGTTAAATTAGGCCATTGATTACGGTGCATTAAATTAACGTTCACATTATTTGAAATTCCAGCGAAAGCTGGGTTCATGTTTAACGGTAATGCATAGTTCTGAGTTACTTGGGGATCTTGCGAATACCCCATAAATGGAATGAAAACAGCTAAAGTGAAAAAAAACAGTAGTCTCATTTTTTGAATACCTCTTGGGGTAACTCATGAGCAAGCAATTTACGTTCAAGTAGTATGAAAAACAATTTTTGGCAATTTAAAATAATGAATAGCAAAATCTTTATTTGCGTGCTCCTGCTCTTATTTTCATGGAGTCTAGCTGCTCAAGATATTGTGATTCGTAATACGTGTATTACTAAATGTGCAACTTGTAGTCCTAAAACGACTGTGGAATCTACGGTATTTGAGTATACAAAACCTATTTCTTTGTCTTCAACCGTTAAGTTTAAGTGGCAATTTAGAGAAGCAGGAGCTGACAACACTTATTCAAAAATTATAGGTATTTCAGAGAGTAGAACAGGGGAATTTAAGTTTTGTGATCCTGGGAATTATGCGGTTGACTTATTTATAAATGGATCAATTCTTTATACAAAGGTTCTGTTTAAAATAGGATCCATTGATCCCAATGTGTTGGTAGAAAATCAAGAGAAAAGTGATACTTCAACGATTTGTGTTGGTCAAACCGAGACCTTAAAAATCAAAAACCCTTTATCCACCTACTCCTATTTGTGGTTTCCGAATGGAGAGACAACTAATTCTATAACTGCCAACAAGTCAGGATGTTATTCTGTCAAGGTTACGGATTCTAATTCTGGATGTAGCGTAGAGCAGAAAAGACAAGTTATCGTTTGTGGTGAGACTCCTCCTCCAGCCAAAGAACCCGATAATACCTGGTATTTTGGTGATAAAGCCGGTTTGAAATTTGGAGCTTCTGGTAATCCTACTCCTAAGGCAGGCAATCCGATGACCTCAACAGTTGAGGCAATAGCAAAATTGAATGATACTAAAGGTAATTTATTGCTTTTTTCAGATGGCAAGAAGGTTTTTACGCCGCTACCCTCTGCAACGGCCTCATTTTTGGATTTACTTCCAGGCAAGACTTTAGCAGCCGAGGCTAATTCGCAAGGTTTAGTCATTATTCCTAAATCGACATGTAAAGGATGTCAAGCTGAATATTATGTAATTTATACCAAGAAAAATACTTCAGGAGAGAGGCAAATCTTTCAATCAACAATTGATTTTAAATTAAATGGAGGTAAAGGAGAAATGAGTGATTTTGATCAAATGATCTCTTCAACAAATACTTCAACGAGGATGGTGACTACCGCTTTATCTGATAGTGCTTCTCTTTTAATAACGCAAGATTTACCAACTGGTCAAATTCGTACCTTTAAAATTTCAAATACGGGCATTTCAGCTCCTATTTTAAGCTTGTCTACAGCTAGTTTTACCGCTGCCAGTTTAGCAACCTCGACGATGAAGGTGAGTCCAAATAAGCAATTTTTAGCCATTTCAAATGCTGGATCGCCCCTAAATAAAGTAGAGTTATATAAGGTTGATACTGTAACGGGTAAGGTAAATCACCAGTTTTCCATTTCTTTAGGATCATCCACAAAACAGCGAGTATATGGACTGGAATTTTCGAAGAATAGCAAACTTCTCTATGCATCCTTACAAGGTATCACATCAGCAGACAAATCATCAATTGTCCAATTAGATATTTCTTCCACTGATGTTACAACCATTGAGGGTACACTAAAGCCGGTTCATGGAGCATCTTCTATAACACAAAAAATAGGTGCTATCCAAGCAGAACCCGTAAAAGGATTAGAACTCTATGTCGCTGTTTTAGATCAACCAGCCTTGGGGAAAATTACTTCTATTAATGAAGTAGTGGTGGCTCCCTCAACAGGTGCTACATTTACATTGAGCGGGGTTAGCTTGCCTGCTGGAGCTAAAAGTAAACTTGGTTTGCCAGCTTCTTACACTAATTTATCTAATGAAGGAAATGGAGTTTCTATAAAACAAACATGCAATGGATTATCGTACAATTATAAACTAACAGGAAAGATTTGTGATCCTTTTGAGAATACGAAAGTTATTTGGACAATTTATAAGACAACTTTAGACCCTGTTAGAGATGCGAATGGTAAAATTATACCCCTCAATCCAACTTCAACCCAGATTTTTACTAAAACTGGTGAAAGTGTAGATTATTCTTTTGCAGATAATGGATCCTATGTGGTAACAGCAAAAGTTTCAAATAAATGTGTGACTGATCAACTCTTAGATGCGCAGCAATTTGAAATTGAATTGTTAAAACCATTTACACTTCCGAGTGAATTCACCGTCATCTGTAAGGAAAATACGGAAATTAAAGCAGATGATGTTCCAGCTATCCCCGGTTTAACGTATTTATGGAATACAAATGCAACAACAGATAAAATAACAGTAAATAAACCGGGGGGAGCCTTTGATTTAACTATTAAGGATCCCAAAAGTGGGTGTAGTTTAACCAAGGCTACTAAAGTTAATTTTACAACCAATAGTCAGTTCGACCCACCCAAGGATTTATTTATTTGTGATGACAATGTCAATGCCGCGGCCTTTAAGGAGAATGTCACTTTTGTCGTATTACAATTGCCTGTTCCTGCTTCTAGTTTGAAATCTATTGATTGGGTTGGAATTCCTAGTGGGGCTAATAAGGATAATGTTCAAGTTACAAAATCCGGCAGCTATGTTTGTAACATTAAGGATCGCGATGATTGTGAACTAAAAATCACCTTTGAAGTAAAGGATAAATGTGCTCCTATCATGCAAGCACCATCTGCCTTTACTCCGAATGGAGATGGCAATAATGATTATTTTAGACCGGTTGGAAATTTTGAAACGGTGTCTTCTGGGTCTGCTACTGTAGTAAGAGCCAGAACCGTAATTGAATCGTTTGAGATATTTAATCGCTGGGGTGAGATGATTTATTCTAATAGTGCGATAGACTCTTCTTGGCTAGGTTGGGATGGGAAAATTAACGGAACCGCAGTTCCTCAAAACACCTATGCCTATCGAATTAAGTATTCTTCCATTGATATGCCTGAGTTAGGGCCGCAAGAGCTACGAGGTACAATTGTAGTTACGTATTAATAGGCTCTCACTTCGATCCCTTTCATGAAGTTAACGAATGCTTTGTTAACTACTTGATTTCCACCAGGAGTAGGGAAGTTACCTGTGAAATACCAGTCACCTAGGTGATCAGGGCAAGCTACATTTAAGTTAGCTACTGTTTGGTAGACAATTGAAAGTTCAGCTTTTAAACCTTTAGGACGAACGATTTCCGCGATTTTATGTGAGATTTCTTCGTCTGAGAAAGGGGCATAAATGGCTTTTACAAAGTTTTCTTGCTGAGCAGTTCCATTTTCAAGTGCCTGTAAGCAACGTAAATTCACCTCATCTAAAATGTTCTCTAAGCCGCGTTCTTGTAAAAGAGCTAATGCTGCACGGAATGCAACGAATTCCTTCATTTTAGACATATCGATTCCATAGCAATCAGGGTATCGAATTTGAGGAGCGGAGGAAACTATGACGATTTTCTTGGGGGATAATTTATCTAATAATTTTAGGATACTCTTTTCTAAGGTCGTTCCACGTACAATGGAATCATCTATGATGACCACTGAATCTACTTCTTTATTGATTACCTCGTAGGTCGTGTCATAAACGTGTGCGACCATGTCGTCACGCTGATCGTCCGAGGTGATAAACGTACGTACTTTTACGTCTTTGGAGATTAGTTTTTCGACGCGCGGACGGAAGGTTAAAAGCTCTTCTAATTCTTCTTCGAATAGAATGCCATCCATGATGGCTTTCTTGCGTTCTTTGGCCAAATGGTCTTCCAATCCATCAATCATTCCAAGAAACGCTGTTTCTGCCGTATTCGGAATATAAGAGAAGACCGTATTCTTTAGATCATGATGTACCTCGTCTAAAATTTGAGGGATCAATAATTGACCTAATTTTTTGCGTTCATGGTAAATATCTGGATCGGATCCGCGAGAGAAATAGATGCGTTCGAAAGAGCAAGATTTCTGTTCGAGGCGATCGATGAACGGAACTTCTTTTACATTTCCATCAATGTCAATAATAAGGGCGTGACCTGGTGTGATCTCCTTAATCTGATCGTAGGCGCAATTAAACGAGGTTTTGATGGCCTGCTTTTCAGAAGCTACAACTGCCACTTCCTCATCCACATAATAATAGGCTGGACGAATTCCGGCTGGGTCACGGGCTACGAAGGACGCTCCGTATCCGGTCATTCCAACCATAGCATATCCACCGTCGAAATCTTTGCAAGAGCGTTCCAAAACACGTTTCAAATCAATTTCTTGGGCGATAATATCGGATAATTCGGGATTTTCGTATTGGTCTTTGTATTTGCCAAACTGACGTTGATTCTCTTCATCTAAAAAGTGACCGATCTTTTCCATCACGGTAACTGTATCCACTTTTTCTTTCGGGTGCTGACCTAAGGAGACTAATTTGTTAAACAAATCGTCCACATTCGTCATGTTGAAATTACCTGCCATTACGAGATTACGGCTTCTCCAGTTGTTTTGACGCAACATGGGATGGCAGTTTTCGATTTCGTTTTGGCCGTGGGTTCCATAGCGCAAGTGGCCTAAAAGAACTTCCCCTGTAAAGGCCACATTTTCTTGCCACCACTCCGCATCATGTACGGCATCGATGCCCGTTTCTTTCGTGACTTGCTTCGCTAGTTTTTGTGCTTTACTGAATTTTTTATTGATTTTTCCAAAAATATCTGCCACTGCTTGTGGCTCTACCGAACGGTATCTGGAAATGTAACGGTGCCCTGGTTTTACGTTGATTTTGATGTTTGCCACCCCGGCGCCATCTTGTCCTCTGTTGACTTGCTTCTCCATCATCAGATAAAGTTTGCTCAGTCCGTAAGTAGGTGTTTTGTATTTGTCTAAGTAGTGCTGAAAAGGCTTTCGTAGGCGGATGAGGGCAATTCCGCATTCGTGCTTAATAGAATCAGACATGGAAACGTGGGGCTATTTTAAAAATCAAGATCAAAATTAGCCAAAATAAATGACCAACAAGCTGATTTTTTTAATTTTTTATTGACTATTTCCAAAGGTTTGTCAAGACTGTTGGAAACAAGATAGATGCAATCAAAATCGCTGTTAAGAATCCGTAGGAGTAGATTTCAAGAGATGTTACATTCTTCCATAGTTCCGATTCTTTGGTCGATTTTTTAAAATACAATTGGAATGGAATCTTTATATAATAGAAGAGCGAAATCGCGGTCACTAAAATGGCCGTAATCAGTAAAAAAAGGAGGCCGATGGAGGTGCTTACTTCATAATTTGACCACAATAAACTGAAGTAGGTTATTTTTGCAATAAATGTTCCAGCTGGAGGAAGACCTACTAAAGCTATCAGTCCAGTGAGAAGGAAAAAGGCAGGCAAAGGCTTCGATGTGCCTAGCCCAGAAAAATCAGTTATTTGTTCAGCAGCTATCTCGTCGATTAGGTAAAACACTAATAAGCTAGCTATACTATACAAAAATCCGTAGAACAGGAGGGCATCAAGAGCCTGAATGGGTTGAAAGAACCAAGCAATCGCCAGAAAACCGCCGTGTGCAATGCTGGAATAGGCGAGGAGGCGTTTGGTTTTGTTTTGGCCTAATGCCCCTAAATTCCCTACCAATAGCGTCAATATCGCTAAAACCGCTAATTCATTCGCAAATGAAACTGGCAAAGTAGGTAGCAGATGTATCCCAACGAAGGCAATAGCTAACTTAGGTGCGGTCGAAATCCAAGTCATCCAGGCGGCCGGCAAATTCTCCATCACATCCGGATTCCATGGGTGAAAGGGTGCCCAAGACATTTTAAACAACAATCCCACCGCAAAAAGTCCTAGCGCAAATCCACGCAAATAAGGATCGGCTACGGAAATTCCCCTAGAGAAATCCACGCTCGTAAAATCCAATGTTCCTGTCAAACCATAGATTAAGGAGATGCCATAAATGAACAAAGCGGAGGATCCTAAGCCGAATAAAACATAGGGTAGACTGGCCCGAGAGGATTCTTTTCGAAGACTAACTAACACATAGGTGCCCATCGACATAAATTCGATGGATAAAAACAAGCTTAAAACGGAAGTGCTCATGGTCGAAAATAGTGCACCAAGTAAAATGGATAGAAATCCAATCAGTTCTTCAAATGTGAAGGATTTCTGGTGGATTTGGTTCATCAAAACGAGCAAGAATCCAATGCCTAAAATCAGGGTATTGATCGAATCAGAGCCTAAATTTGCTTCAAATAAGCCTGACGCAAATGAACCAGTTAACCCTAGTTCTGTGCGTTGAAAACTGAGGGATAGGGCTAAAAGAAGTGGAATTTGGCAAGTAAAATAGCGCCAGGAAGTACTAAATTTCTCTGTCTTGCCATGTAAGAATAATTCAATCAACAAACTGAATAAGATTGTTCCGGCTATGATCAATTCAGGAATCGCAAGGTGAAGTCCGGCCGTGATGGACTGGATTCTTTCTACGAGCTGACTGATATTTGCGAACGAAGACATGTGCTAAATTAGAGTTTTTGGCTTAAATAATGGGCAGTTGGGTTATTTTTCAAGCCTTTCATCTCTTCTGGAGTGCCTTGGAAACAAATGTAACCTCCATTTTCACCACCTTCCGGCCCTAAATCAATGATGTGGTCGGCACATTTAATGACTTCCATGTTATGCTCGATGATCACGACAGAATCCCCTTGTTCCACTAGATCATTCATTGCCTTTAACAGCTTTTTGATGTCGTGAAAGTGAAGACCGGTGGTAGGTTCGTCGAAAATGAAAAGTGTCCGACCTTTGTTCGGGTTCCCCTTGCCTAAGAAGCTGGCCAGTTTCACACGCTGCGCTTCCCCACCAGAAAGGGAATTCGAGGATTGACCTAATTTAATATAGCCTAAACCCACTTGGAAGAGAGGATCGATCTTGTCGGCAATGCGCGGTTGTTTTTCGCTAAAGAATTCTACTGCCTCTTCGACAGTCAAATCTAAAATTTCCGAAATATTTTTATCCTGGAATTTTACGTCCAAAATTTCCTGTTTAAACCGAGAACCACCACATGATTCGCAAGGCAGTTTGATATCCGCCATGAACTGCATTTCGATGGTGATTTCCCCTTCTCCTTGACAAACCTCGCAACGACCCCCTTCTACATTAAATGAGAAGTGTGCGGGTTTATAACCGCGAGCTTTTGCAACGGGTAATTCGGAATATAATGCCCTAATGGCATCATAGGCCTTAATGTAAGTCACGGGATTCGAGCGAGATGATTTTCCAATCGGCTGTTGGTCGACCATTTCGATGCTCGCAATTTTGTTCGTACTTCCTTTGATTTCGCGGAAACGGCCGGTTTCTTCAGTGCCTTGCTGCAGTAAACGCAGCATTGCCGGATACAAAATTTTGCGGATCAAAGTAGATTTTCCTGAGCCGCTGACACCTGTAACCACGGTCATGATGCCCAAAGGAATCGCGACGTCCACATTCTTTAAATTATTTTCTGAAGCTCCTGTAATTTCGATCTGAGCTAATGCTTTGCGTCTAAAATACGGTACTTCGATTCTGTCTTCTCCGGTTAAAAAGCGCAAGGTGTGGCTATCGGTTTTTTTGTCTGCCAAAGCCTCTTTTAAATTCCCTTGGAAGATCAAATTTCCCCCATGGCGACCTGCCTCCGGGCCGATATCGATGATTTGATCCGCTGCGCGCATCACTTCTTCCTCATGCTCCACCACAATAACCGTATTCCCCATGTTTTTCAACATTTCCAATACTGAAATCAATCGTTCTGTATCCCGCGGATGCAGACCGATACTCGGTTCATCTAAGATGTACATCGATCCCACTAAGGCGCTGCCTAGGGAAGTGGCTAATTTTATTCGTTGAAATTCACCTCCAGAAAGGGTAGAACTAAGACGGTTTAAGGTTAAATACCCTAAACCAACCCGATCCATATACTCTAGGCGATTATTGATTTCGATTAAAATGCGTTTTGAAACCTTTTGATCATGCTCGTTTAGCTGTAGATTTTCAAAGAAGGCCTTGGTTTTCGATAGGGGCCAAAGTACCAAATCGACAAGTGAGGTCCCTTCTATTTTTACATAGCTAGCGTCCATCCGCAAGCGCGATCCTTGGCATTCCGGACAATTTGTTTTGCCGCGGTAACGGGATAAAAGAACACGGTACTGAATCTTGTAGGTTTCCTTTTCTAGATGATCAAAAAAGTGGGTTAAACCTGCGAAATATTTATTCCCGGTCCATAAGAGTTTTTTCTCTGCCGCTGTCAGATCCTTGTAGGGACGGTGAATAGGAAAGTCAAATTGAATACCATTACGTAATAAGGGGCTGAGCCACTCGCTCATCCGCTCGCTTCGCCATGGAGCAATTGCCCCTTCATAAATAGATAGATCGTGATCTGGAAAAACTAAATCTGGATCTAACCCCAGAACTTTACCATAGCCTTCGCAATTTTTACAAGCACCATAGGGATTATTGAAGGAGAATAGATTCAAGCTAGGCTCCTCAAAAACCATCCCATCTAGTTCGAATTTATTCGAAAATACATCTCGCTTTCTACCTTCGATTTCAATCCAGCAAACTCCTTCGCCTTCAAAATAGGCTGTTTGGACGGAATCTCCCACTCGGAATTGCGTTTCCTCGTCGTCTTTTTTAGAGACCAATCGGTCGATCAAAATCGCGATTTCAGCAGGTTTTTTGGCTAGCTTTTGAAGTAGCGTAGCGTCTTCCACTAATTCCTCCAAGGCAATGATTTCCTCTTGAAATTTTAACCGGGAATAGCCTTTCTGAATGAGTAATTGACATTCATTTTCGAGACTTCGTTCTACGTGGTGAATTAATGGCGCTAGAATAAGTACTTTTTTGCTGTCCGCTTGAGCGATGAAATCGACGATTTGGGAGACCGAATCTTTGCGAACCTCTTGACCTGAAATAGGCGAATAGGTGCGTCCGATGCGGGCAAAAAGTAACTTCAAGTAATCGTAGATTTCTGTAGTAGTGCCTACGGTCGAACGCGGGTTCTTCGTGTTAACCTTTTGTTCGATAGCAATCGCGGGTGAAACCCCTTTGATGTAATCGACGGCAGGTTTTTCCATTCGCCCCAAAAACTGGCGGGCATAGCTATTCAGACTTTCGACGTACATTCTTTGGCCTTCAGCAAACAAAGTGTCAAAGGCTAAAGAGGATTTACCAGATCCGGACAAACCGGTGATAACAACTAACTGATTTCGTGGAATCGCCACATCCACATTTTTCAAATTGTGTACACGCGCACCTTTGATGATGATGTGCGATTTAGGATCACAATTTTCTATGTTATGCTTGGACTGTGGCGTATTCATTTTACAAAAATATCCTTTAATTTTGGTAAATAATTTAAGCCAAATGAAAAAACTACTTTTATTCTTTTCACTCCTAACTTTTGGGGGAATTTCTGAGGTTTTCGCGCAAGAACCGGTGGTCATTAAAGAGGAGGGAGCAGTAGGCGATTTAGACGCGGAAGTAGATGTGCGAGAATTACCATTTCGCAAGCGTTTAAATTTTGGTGGGGGTGTTAGTGGTTTAAGCTTTGGAAACCCGACTAGTATTGGAATTTCACCTATGGTGGGTTATTCATTAACGAATACTTCCATAGTAGGAGTAGGTTTAACTTATCAATATTTTTGGGCTGACTATGGTTCATTGGGGTCCTTTACGAGTAATTTATTAGGCCAAAGAATCTTTTTCCGCCAACAAGTTCCTGCATTGAATCAAGTGATAGGCCAAGCCTATTTAACGGGTCAAATTGAAAACTTTTCTAATGTTTCGGATAATACCAGAATTAATTATTCCAATCCGGTCTTGTTGGGTGTTGGATTAGGGTCTAAACTAGGTATTAATTTATCGATAATGTATGACCTAAATTACTCCTCAGGGCGCTCTCCTTATGGCTCACCGCTAGTTGTTCAAGTAGGTGGATTTTTCTTTTAAAATTTAAAACAATTTTAGCCCTTTTCGAGTCTTGTATATCAGGTAGAATTTCTTAATTTCGAGTTCAATTTAAATTTTTATGTCAACGATAGCAGTAGAACCCTTATTGGTTGAGGATCCCAACCGTTTTGTGCTTTTTCCGATTAAGCACGATGATATTTGGCAATTTTATAAGAAGGCGGAAGCGTCTTTCTGGACAGCGGAAGAGATCGATTTATCTCAAGATATCGCTGACTGGAAAAAGATGAATGATGGTGAACGTCATTTCGTTTCCCACGTACTTGCTTTCTTCGCTGCTTCGGACGGTATCGTAAATGAAAATTTAGCGAATAACTTCTTGAAAGAGGTTCAATATGCAGAGGCGAAGTGTTTCTATGGTTTCCAAATCATGATGGAAAACATTCACTCAGAAACCTACTCGCTTTTAATCGATACCTACATTAATGACCCTAAAGAAAAGGACCACCTTTTACGTGCTATTGAAACAATCGATTGTGTGAAGAAAAAAGCGGATTGGGCTTTGAAATGGATTGAGTCAGATAACTTCGTGGAGCGTTTAATCTCTTTCGCTGCGGTGGAGGGTATTTTCTTCTCTGGTTCTTTCTGTTCTATCTTCTGGTTAAAGAAACGTGGTTTAATGCCAGGTCTATCGTTCTCGAACGAATTGATCTCGCGCGACGAAGGTTTACACTGTGATTTTGCTTGTCTATTGTATGCAGATCACATTAAAAATAAATTAACTCAAGATCGTATCTACGAAATTATCTTAGAGGCAGTAGAGATTGAAAAAGAATTTGTTACGGTAGCTCTGCCTGTATCTCTTATCGGTATGAATGCAGAGATGATGTGTCAATACATTGATTTCGTAGCGGATCGATTATTAGTTTCTTTAGGTTGCAAGAAACACTACAATGCAACGAATCCTTTCGATTTCATGGAGATGATCTCTTTACAAGGAAAGACGAACTTTTTCGAGAAGCGTGTGGCAGAATACCAGAAATCAGGTGTTATGTCAGACAAGGATTCGATGTCCTTCTCGTTAGATGAAGACTTTTAGTCGTATATACATTTAAAAAAAAGGCCTCGATGAAAATCGGGGCTTTTTTTATGGCCAGCAATGACTTGCGATTTTATAGGTTAGCGATTAGGGCCAGCGCTCCAGGATCATAGGTAAAACTAGACCGATAGTAATCCCTGAAACTACTTTTATGTACGCTCCTTGCTTCCATTTTAGTATGTGTAATGAAATAATAGAAGAGGCGAGTATGATGGAAACTACCATGATTTGCCCTACTTCTAATCCAATATTAAAGGCCAAAAGAGGCGTAAAAATGGAGCTTTCTGCCCCCAATAAACTTTGTAAATAATTAGAGAAACCTAGGCCGTGAATCAGGCCAAAAATAGCGACCACCCCATACTTATAGCCTTGTTTAGTCTTAATTAAGTTCGAGATGGCTGAAAGTAAAATGGTGCAGGGAATCAAAAATTCTACCCAAGCCATATTCACCTGGATGATATGTAAAGTGGCAAGGGCTAAAGTAATGGAATGACCTAGCGTGAAAGCAGTCACTAGCCAAAGCAGTTTTTTATAATCGGTCACGACATAAACGCACGTGAGCGATAGGATGAATAACAGGTGGTCTAAGGCAGCCCAATTTAGGATATGCTCTAAACCTAACATAAGATAGACAGAAAAATTGCTCACGTTTTGTTATTTATTGACCAAAAATAGGGATATTCAAAGAGAAAATAGTGACCTGTCTATGAAATTTGATTACATTATTGTGGGAGCCGGTACGGCAGGCTGTGTTTTAGCGCACCGTTTATCGGAAAATCCCATGAATCAAGTCCTGCTAATTGAGGCAGGAGGAGATTTTAGAGATCCCCGAATTTCCATGCCATCTGCGTATTCACTGCTGAATCACACCTATTTAAACTGGAATTTTTTTACAGAACCACAACCGCATTTAGGGGGTCGTAGGCTCTACCAACCTCGGGGTAAAACGGTGGGTGGTAGCTCAGCTATTAATTGCATGGCCTACATTCGGGGAAATAAGGCAGATTATGATCAATGGGCGGCTTGGGGTTGTGAGGGTTGGTCCTATCAGGATGTTTTGCCTTATTTCAAAAAATCAGAGGATAACGAAGATTTCCAAAACGAATTCCATGGCACCGGTGGTTTGCACCGAGTGGCGAAGAATCGGCATTTGACGATTTTTGGCGATGCCTTCATTCAAGGATGCGGAAGCGTGGGGATCCCTGCTAATCCGGATTTTAATGGGGCTAAGCAAGTGGGAGCAGGTTTATTCCAATTCAATATTCAGGATGGTGAGCGTGCTTCCGGAGCGAAGGCTTTCATTCAGCCAGCTCTTTCTCGTAAAAATTTACATATTCAAACTTCTTTTCAGGTGGCTTCCCTAGTTATGCAAGGGGAGCGAGTGACTGGCCTAAAAGGCTATAAATTAGGCTCAAAAAAGGCCATTGAATTCGAAGCCTCTGAAGTGATTTTATCAGCTGGAGCTTTCCAAAGTCCACAAATTTTACATTTGT
>JACCDV010935619.1_pt1 | contig 13806 bp, 6 predicted proteins | sample 7446131 | NCBI WGS metagenome assembly JACCDV01 (sample SAMN15323448, study PRJNA562643) | freshwater metagenome | isolation source: river surface water | place: USA:Blue River Watershed | collected 2017-08-17 | reverse complement strand
TGAAACTCTAAAATATATAAACAAATAATCAGTAATATTTTAAAACAAATTACTAAGCCAAACAGAATTTTAATAGACATTCCCCTAACTTTTGAATCTGAATATAATTAAATTTATAAATCATATAAGCTATTTTAGTAGCAATTATAATGTCTTAATCTTATATATGCAAAAACCTTAACTCCACACTTGAATGTTTATCCGATCTATAAATTCAACTTTAAAAGTAATATTAAAAGATAAGAGGAAAGCAAATAATGACATATTATAAACAATCAAAAATTAGAATAAAAAATACAAGAGCAATTTCAAGAGTAAAAACTCATATCTGAAGAAAGATAAAATTTCTTTAATTTGCAAGTAATTTAATTAGTTGGAAAACAACAAGGAATTATATGAAAGAAAAATATTAAATATTTCCTCTAGATTATGATAATTCGAAGATGAAAACACTTAACTTAAATAATCTATATATTAATTGGAGAATAAAAATACTCAACTTGAGTCTTAATTAAAAACTTAATAAAATTAAACAGATCAACAAAGGTCTTAATATGAAGACAGAGTTTTATTATTAGAGAAAAACATTAGTTAATTTAAAAACATTTATTTGGAAAAAGAGTAATAGATAAAATCTCTTAAAGAAGAAATTCAAATTATCTAAAACAAAGCCTTTTAGTTGGAAAAAGACTTTTTATAATTAAAAAACAATTAAATTCAATTTTAAGAAAAAATATCTTAGAATTAAAAAGACAAAGAGTTGTTATCTTTAGAGTTGTAAAGTCTTAAAGTTGAAAAAGAGGAATTAGAGCAATAAGTCTAATAAAAGTCAAAATTGTTAGATGAATTATAAAAACTAAATAATTATTAAAAAAACAAATTCTCAAAGATTACTAATATTTGTGAATAAAAATGTAACGAAATCAATAACTCAATTAGTTAGCTTACTTTTAATTAAGAAATAAAGCTTTTTGAAGAAATTACAATTTTAAAGAAGGAAAATGCTAGTCTAAAAATAAGTTTATAAAACACTACAGAAAAATAACAAATTTGTGATCTTTGTTATAAAGTTCTATAGAATAATGAAAATGATAATTTAATGGTAATTTTATAACAATAAGAGCAATAAACATATAATTTATTCAAAGAGTTTAATAAGCATTTAAGTTGTTTAATTTTAGAATAAAATCCAACTGCCATTAAGTAAATTCATCCTTAGTAGGAATAGGAAGAAGAGAACTAGCAATACACCCCATTAAGCATATTCGATAATAAAAAAATATAATGCTAGATATGTGAAAAAGATATAATAAGAAACTAATCTATTTCATGCTAAAAATGTGGTAATATTTTTCATCAAAAATGCTTTCCTAAAAAAGGTGAATTATGCAGAGATTGTAAACTATAAAATTAATAATTATAATTATGAACAAATATTAGATAATTTTTTATTTTTTACGATTTTCTATTGCCTTTATATTGATTTATTCTTTTTTAGTTCTATTCGTGATTGTTAGTTAATTAGACAGAAAAAGATTGAAATTTGAAAGTTATTGATTTTTTATTTATTAAAAGCAAAACACTTATATAAACTAATGCTTTGATATGGTTAGTTATATAGACCGGATACATCACTCATAAATTGAACCAAAATTAATAATAAATAATAATTTAAAGTTATAATGTCCTTTTAGATAACTTAATAAACACTTGAAGACTTGTATAAAGAAATACCAAAGTATCCTTAGAACTGGAATTCTGATGATGTAGAAAAATGGCTTTCGTTAATAGGCTTAGAAATGTACTAAAAATCTTTCAAAGAAATGAGAATTGATGGACTTATGATTTTTGAACTTGAAGAATAAGATATTGAATAAGAATTAAAAATAACAATAAAACTTCATAGGAAAAAAATCGTTAAGGCTCTTGAATTGCTAAGAGAGTATTAAAAGTTTTTATAATAAAAGAATAATAATGTATAAACACAAAATCCATCATCAAACACATAGCAAACATCAACATGATAAGAGGTTAGCATTAAAGAATAAAAATAAGGAAATATCAACGCTGTATAATCAGCAACGGAAAACAGAGACTTGTAATAAGTGAAGCTAATAATAAAATCCATTGAAGGAGCCTCTGATATGATTCATGAAGTGGGAGTAAAGGGTATAAATATTGGAAGACATAGTTCAAATTAAATTTCCATATTCGATGAAAGCGTATCAAGATTTCATGCTTAAATATCTTATAATGAAGGAAGATTTTATTTATAAGACATAGGTAGCACAACAGGAACATTTATAAAAATATAATAGGCTTATTGAATAGAAGAATAAACTGTATTTGAAGTAGGTAGCTATTAATTAAAAGCCAAATAAATCAACATTATTTACAAAGAAGATAGAACTACACCAGATGCTTTATAAAGTAACATTTTATTTGAAATAATGGACAGCTCAGAAGATGTTTAGTAAAAGGAACTAATTCTAAGGTCTGGGGAGACAATTGGAAGAAAGAATACAAACAGCTATAGTTTTCAAGAAGATCTTCATATGAGTAATCAGCATTGTAAGATTAACTTAATTCATGATGTTTTTTACTTTGAAGATATTGCAAGTACAAATGGCTCCTGGGTAAGATTATCTTTAGAAAACAAAGAAAGTCAATTGTTTGAATTAAGAGAAAAAATGGTATTTAAAATAGGAAATTCTGCAATGTACGAAGTAGTGTAAATGTATAGTGGATTAAGCGATGATAAACCAAAGATAAAGAATGAATTCATAAATAATGTTGATTAATTTGGAAATAATATTTGTTGCATTTGCCTTGATAATGAAAGAGATGTTTTACTAATACCTTGCAGACATATAATTTCTTGTTTGAAATGTGTTAAGAATTTGGATACATGTCCCTTATGTAGGACTTAGATAACAGATAAAATCCAAGTCTACAAATCTTAATAAAAATTGAAATTATAATTTTTATTTATTTCTTAATTGATCAATTAACTTTTAGTTCTGCTCTTATTATTATTCGATTGAATCTAAATAGCTTTCAATTTCTTAATCAGGTATTGAGTTGTTAAGCTTTTCATAAATATTTATAAGTTCTTATTGTTATTATATCATATTGTTTAATATGTACTCTTTTTAATAGTTTTTACTATAGAAATCATATATTAAATTTATGTTCTAAATATCATCTAAATCAAAATAATTATCTTTTTGCAATAATCACTATTTCTCTTGTACTTAATTATTAATTTCATAAATTGTATCCTTTATGTTTGATATTGTTGCCTTTTTGGATAAAACTGATTATTTGTCATTTAGTTACTGTTATAGTTGTTAATCAAGAAGTTTTAATTAAGAGTATAAAGATTAATCTTTATTATGAATTTCTAAACAATTATCAACAAAAAGAAATTATTTAATCTTTAAAATTCTTTCTTCCAAATCTATAATTTTTGACTTAAATTGGTTTTCTAAATTTATTTGATTATTTTATTCGAATTATATAAGAAGCTCATTATTACCATTATTTGAATATTAATACAATTAGTTAAAAGAGTTTAATGGTTAGTTAATTATTTGATTTTATTATAAATTATTCTAACTTATTATATCATTAAAATCTAATTATTCTTTTACAATGTTATTTTATCCTTAAAATTAAATATTATTTTGCATTCATTCTTTTATATTCTAAAATCAATCTTTAAAATCTTTAATATTTTTAACAATTTCATCTTCTTATTATAAAGCCTAAGTATCTAGTAATGTTGTTTTTTATTCCGAATTCATTTTTTTAATTACTTCGAATAAGTCGATATTTGTATATAAAACACTTTTATGTTTTTGCTAAGTATTTTTAGACTCTTAATTATCCATTATAAATTATTTAGAATTTTAAAGTATTTTTTATATTCGAAAACTACAACTTTAAAGGACTTTTCTGTCAATGACTTAAAATTTCTTTATTTGTCTTAATTGATTCCATTTTGATATTTTTAAATAAATCCTCAATATTTTACTCTAATTTATCCTTTGTTTTATTTCTTTCATCTTTTGGATTATTGAAATATTTTTTAATATTTACATCAATAAAACTTACATTTTATTTAATGCTATCTTTTTATACTTGATTGATTAGCTATAGATCGAATTTGCTTCCCTTAGAGAAATTTATATCTATTTTATTATTCTTTTTATTACTAAGCTATTCTAATGATGTTTATCATTTTTTATATTATTCATTAAGTTCTTAAAGAATTTATGTTTCATAACTTAGATCTTTATTATTAACAATTTATCTTTTTTCAATTGAAACATTTTTAGATTTTGGTTAAATAAATTATTCAATAAAATTATCATATTCTTAATCATTTTAAAACATATTAGTTTTTTAAGGATAAACTTGTTAAGGAGTTTCTTATTGTTTCTACTCTGTTTAAATTTTATTATTCTTCGAATCATTAATATACTTATTATTAAAGAGATCTTTTATACCTATTCTCTATCTTGTATCAACTTATAACATTTAATTTATAATTTCTAATCCTTCTTTTGAAATATTCTTTATGAACAAAGAAAGATCCTATTTTTAGTATTAAGGAAATTTAATGTTGCAATTTTGTAAAAGTTTAAAACTTTTAAACCAATTCTCCTCAGGAGAACCCATTATTTTCAATATTTTATTTAATTAATCGATTTCACTGTTTCCTTTAAATAAAGGCTCTTATTAGAACAACTCTACCATAATACAACCGATTGCAAAAACGTCAACAGGAGAATTATAACTTGGACTTTTTAATAATATTTCTGGAGCTCAATACCATCAAGTGGCCACATAATCAGTAAATGGAGGCTAAGATCATATTTCTCAAACTAATCCAAAATCTGCTAACTTAACCTCCTAGTCATCATTTAACAAAACATTTTCAGGTTTTAAATCTCAATGAAAATATCCTTAAGAATGCATATATTAAATACCTGAAATAATCTAGCTAATTATCTTCTTTATTTCTCTTTCTTTCATTTTGATATTCTATTAAACCAGAGAATAATAATATTTATATAAATTCGTACTGCAGTGCTCAAAAACTAAATAAAGATCAACTCCAATCTTAAAAAACTCAATCAGTTTTATTATATTTTGATGTTTTAATTTTGTTAAAGATTAAATCTCCTTTAATCTTTTACATTCTTCCCAACTTGTATACTTTTTCTTCATTTTCTTTATTGCAACGATTTCTTTCGTTTGAATATTCTAAGCTTTGTAAACAATTCCAAATGCCCCTTCATCTATTTAAGAAATTATTTTATAGTTTTATATCAACATTATATTATGAGATGGAACGCAAATATGAAATAAAGATTTGCAGCTATTGAAAATCAAGAATAAAAAAATAACAATTTAAATAGTTTACTTGAGAAGGGAAAACACGAAAGCAATAAAATGTATTTCAATACAAACTTAATAAAGTAAATTATTGAAAGAAATAAAATATAATTAACTTATTTACTCTATTTTTTTATTATGATTTTTGCTATTTGAAAATTCCTCTTTTATCACTTTTCCTATAAAAATAAACTTTATTAAAATTACGCTTGTGAAAGTAATAACTGCTCTTGTTGTTAGATTTTTAGTGAAGAAAGAAGATATTAGTAAAGATAGCATAGGAACTATTAATATATAGAGTATGAATAAATAGCTTTATTACTCTTTTATAACTTACTTGCAGAATCTCATTGTAAAATTTATAAAATTAAAATTTTTGAATTTTTCGTTATTTTTGAATAAAAGTCTTTTTCTATTTATCTTCTTTAAGATTTTATATATAAGCCTATGAAGCACCCAATAAATATTCTAACAGTTCTTACCCTTCTGGATATAATAAATATTCTTCTACTTATTTTCCTTTTCAAATTTACTAAGCGGGCAATGTGTCTAATAATGGTTTTAATCTTATGTAAAATTAATCTATATTTTTATCATTAGCAAATTAACTTAATTAATCTCCATATTTTTTATGTAAAAACTAAATATATAAATTCTCATTTTAAATCTTTTATTACTTCTAAATGATGCTGATTATGTAATTTTCATGATAATTAAAAAACTTAGAAGATTCATCTTCATTTTGAAAATCAGCATGACTCAACTGACAAGATTATGGATTCAAACAATAGCCTTATATAAAGTAAGTTCAACAATGATATAACTTTTTTCCTTAATTTCATATTTCATTTTACATCATTATAAATCATTAAAATTAACTTTTATTAATTTTTTTCGATTTCTTCAGAATTAGAACCTTCTGATTCTGAACTTTCTTTAGTTTGATATTTTTAAAAGGCAACTTTGAATTGATTCATTTTATCTTTATCAATGTTAATCAGAAGTTTATCTTTTTTTCTTGCAAAAGGAATATAATTTGCTCAATAAAACTCTTTTGATAATTTGATTTTTCCATTTTCGCAGTTTTTACATTTGCAAAAGTCTGAACATTGCGCATTAAGCTTTAAACAACCACAATATTTAGTAATACATTATTTTGAGCATCAGCAACCTTCCGCATTTACCTATTGATTTTCATATGTTAAAAGAATGCTTTCAAAAGCTCTTTTGTATATTTTTTTAGTTTTTTATACTACAAACTCCACTGCTTCTGCATTATCTTCTGTGTTTATACAATTTTAACATTAGCAACTATCATTACATCTTTTATTATTTTTAAAACAATTGCAATGAAGTCTTAAACAATGACTTTTAGAGCATTTACAACCTACTTCATCTGGTGTAATTTAAATACTGTGTTAATTTTATTAATTAAAAACTCTTTAATTATTATTGATATTCGGATGTTATGTATTTTATAATTTCTCTTCTTATATCTCAATTTACTAGAGCAACGCTTTATCAATTTCATAAATCTTGTTAAAATCATTTTATAATTAAAGAAGAAATTCTTTTTGTTCTTTTTTATCTAAATTTTAATCTATTAATTATTCGTTGTTTTAAGGTTTGTTATTCATTGATTCTTTTTAAAAATTATAAAATTTATATTTATTAAGAAATCGTGTGAACTTTTTAATAATCGGAAATATTTTGATCTATTTTTTACTTAATAACATTTCTTAATTATTTCTAAGCAATTAGTTTAATGAAAAAATATACTATTAATAGCAATATGGAAAGAACTAATGTAAAAACAATAATTTCCATTAAACCGAATCATTTTAGATTCACATAATTATCTCTCCATTTTATGTTTTATACGATTTCTTTGCATATTTTAGGTCTTGATAAAAGCTTTGAACAAATTGCAGTTGTAGAAAGATTTGGCTCTAATTCCTCTCTAACTAAAACTCCATTAAGAAACAAGGCAGGTGCTAGAAAGACATTTTGGTAAAATGGAGGATTTTTATCCATTTCTAACAATTTGTTATTAGAGTCATATCTATTCATAGGATTATCAAAACTATCTTAAACACATTAATTTAGTGACATTTAAAAATCATGAAGCCAATCGAGTTTCTTTAGTATTTAAAAATAACAATCTGAACCTTAGTTTTCTTTTTCCAAATTATCTTTTATACAAAAGTAGTATTTGTCTATATAACTCCAATATAATTCTTAGTTTTATGCTTAAGTCATTTTAAATAAACAAATTTAGCGAATTCCTTCATCCAAAAACTCCAAAGGATTAATTTCATCTAAAGAACAAAAATTACCTCTTTAGTAACATCTTGATTATAAATTAAATTATCTATTTTCTGCTTCAAGATTAAAAAACTTAATTTTTGGTTAGAAATTTACATGATGTCCAAAAAGATCTAATTTTGATTTAAATTCTCAAAGAAATTTATAAGATTTTACACTTGAAGGATTTAGCCAAAACTCAACATTAATTTAATTGGATCATTTTCCTTCAATTTCATTATCAAAAGATGCAAAAACTGGTTGCGTTTTTAAGGCTTATAAAATTCTCATTCCTTAATCATAATTTATCAAAATTACAGGTGTTTTTTCTTTATCAAAAAAAGACTTAGAAACAGGAATTATAAAATTAATATTTTCTATGTTTTATTAAGCTATTACAATAACAGCACTAGCTCCCACTTATTCTGCATTATTCGCTTTTTATATAAAAACACACTCACCTTCCATTACAACGAACATAAATCATTAATTTATTGATGGAGCCTAAAAAGGCTTGCAGCCATTAATATTATCTTAATCCGGCAATAACAGCTATACATTTATTTGATTTAAATATGAAATCTCACCGAATGTACTAAGGGAGTAATTAACACTTCCAATTTTATCCATATAGTTAAGCTCTTTTGCTAATTCATAAGGTTCATTAATAACAAGCAATTATTATGTGTATAGTATAAATAATAGGTATGATAACAAATCCATTAAAATTATAAATTAAATAATATATAATTAACTATACATTGATTTTCTTATAACACCGTTTTAAGCATCAATAATGTTTTACTTCATTTTTTCTATATATTCCTTAAGGACTTTATTTTATGAAACAAATGATATTTATGAGATTTACTATTATCCATATGTCTACTTTTCTTTATAATAATTTATCTCTGCTTGAATTTTAGCACATTCGATTTATTTAAACTTTATTTATCATATTAAATCCTCTTTTTTCTTTTTAAGCTAAGATTCAGAGTTGTCAAATTAATGAGATTTTCTTAGTTATCTTATATTTTTATCAACATAAACTGGAATCTATTCAATTATCTCTTTTATTACAGGAACATCAACGATTACCTCTATTGGAACCTCTACTATTTATTCAACAGGAACTTCTATTATTTTCTCTATTGGAATTTCAACTTCTTTTTCAATTACTTTTTCAATATAAACAGGTTTTTCTATAATATTTTCTTAATAAACTGGTCTTTCTATTATTCATTCAACCGGAACTTCAACAATTTTATCAACATAAACAACTTACTCATTATAATCTTCATCCTCAATTTGTTTTTCAACCTCAACTTCGACAAACTTTTCTATAATTTTATCGATTTTTCGTTCAACTATTCTTTCTATTGGAACTTCAACTATTTCCTCTATTATATTTACTTTTTCAATCGTTTGTATTTTTTCAACATAAACTTCCTATTCAACAATTTTCGGTATTTATCTTTATATGATATTCTCTTAATATATTGGATTTTCAATTTAATTGATTACATTCTTATAAGTTATTTTTTCAATTTCCACAGGATTTTCTATTATTTTCTCTATAGGCTAATATATTATTTTTTCAACATAAACTGGTTTCTCAACATATTATGTAATTATATTATCAACTGGTTTCTAAACAACTGTTTCAACATAAATAGGCTGTTCTATTATTTCCTCAATTATCTCTTCTTCATATTAGATTTACTCAACAGGTTTGTAAATTATGTTTTCTTTTGGAATTTATACAACTTTTTCAATAATATTATCAACATATCTAGACTTTCTTATAATTTTTTCAACTGGTTTTTCTATTATATTTTCTATTCAATTTTCTATAATTTATTCAACTGGAATTTCTATTATTTCTTCAATATAATTTGTTATATTTTTAGGAACTTGTTTAATCACTTCTTATCTTTACACTTCTACTCGTGTTGGTAAAATCTAATCATAATTTTTTAGTTTTTTAATTTCTTATTCTTCAACTTCAATTATTTAATCAACAAACACAACATCTTCTATTAGTTTGTCAACATGTTTTTCAGTTATTCTTTATATTGGGATTTCTCTTATTTTTTCAATATATATTGGCTTTTCTATTGTTTTCTCAATTGGAGTTTCTATATATTTATAAGTTGGAATTTCTACAATTTTTTCTATTGGTTTTTCTATTAATATTTCAGTAACAACATCTCAATATATGTTTTTCTCAATTGGTTTCTCAACAACGACATCGTATTAAACCTCCACCTCTTTATATATTGGCATTGGTTTTTCTACATAAATATCAATATTTTTATCTACAAATCACTCGTTTATTATTGCCTCTTCTTATTTTAAGTCAATGTTTATATCTTTGTTCATTTATTATATACTTGGTCAGATTTCTCTCTCTTATAATCTTGTTTCTCTTATTCCATTTGAATTTTCTAAATGCACGGTTCATCCGATTTCAATTGATTTTCCTTCTTTTATGTTAACAACCATTGGTTAACCTTCTGTTACATTAATTACTCTTTATTCAAGCTTTTTCTCTCCAACAACATACGAATTTCCTTCTCAAATGTTAGAAATTTTTAAATTCTAATTTCCTTGAAAATATATTTAATCTTGATAGTATTAATTCTATGCGGAACCTATATTATTCGTTGCATTAATTTAATGACTATTTTATCAAGAATTTTATTATCGATTTTACATTTATTAATTTTAAATAGATTACCTTTAAGCATTGTAATTCTCTTAATTTTGATAAGATTATTATCTTGATATTAAGTTTTAACTTATATTTGCATTAGATACGTTTTAATAATTATTTTAAAATTATTTCATTATAATTTTAATCTTATATAAACTTAATTATTATGAAATAAAATACGAAAGGATTCAAAATTAAAAACGATATACTTAATGATTAATCAGAATAAATATTGTATAATAAATTATTGGGTATTTTTGATAAATATGAAATATTTAATTGAAAATTAAAAGTAGAATTATTAATTACTAAAAACAAGCCCTGATAATCTTTATAGAAAATATTTTTGGTTTTAATTTTTATTATAAGACTGAGAAAACTAAGAGAATTATCTTAGATTTACGGTTTACCAAAATTTAAAATTTATTATATTGATGACAATGAGCAATTTAATTCAATATCAACAGATAAGAAATCTTTAATAACAAATACAACTAATTTAATTAACACTTAAAGAGATTAAAGTATTCAGAAATAATCATTTCTTAAAATTTATAATATTTATTAATAATATTTAGTATTATTAAAATACATAATAATGATATTAGTAATATTATACCCTATACTAATATCAAGTTAATTTAATAACAACTTATGAATTATTTTATCTATAGATATAACTATCAATATATTTTACTTGATTGATTTCATATTTTCATTTTTATATTTATTTTATAAAACAAACTTTATTAGTAAATTCAAAGACTTTGAAAATTTAAATAACGATTATAAAATGCTTGCACTTGTTTATATATTTGATATTACATCAATAATACCTTTATTTTATTTATAGATTTATTTTTTATTATTTTTAAGGTATTTAAAACTAGTTAAGTATTTATACTTCAAGTCGATAATAGAAAAAGATAAAATTATAATTATAGAGTTTGATCAATAGAAAAAGGATTTATAAAGTATGTCAATAAAAGCATATTAATCTAAGATTGATGTGTTTTTTTAGTTTATAATTATCATAATTTCACTGCATAATTTATCATGTATTTATATATTAATTGGCTAATATGGATTACAATAATAATATAACTGGTTATAAATATATGAGTTATAGGATTAGCCTTTTACATATTTATATTTAAAATCCTTTTATTTTGTCTTAGTAACAATAACAACTCTTGGTTATGGAGATATTCTACCTGTAAACTCTTAGGAGCGACTTTATGTTTCTTTTATACTTCTTTTTGGGCTATATTTATATTCTTTTTTAATAACAACAACAATTTAATTATTTTGAAAATAAAAAACGGTTTAAAGTATTTATTAAAAATAAAAACATACATTAAATGAGATGATTAATGAATTAAGCTCAAAATAGCAAATTATGTTTATTAATTAAAAATATGCTTTTCCATTTAAATATATGATTGCTTGTTATAGATGGGTTAAAGAGGATATTAATTTTATATAAAAACTTCCTTTAAATTTAAAATATCAATTTTTTGACCAAATTTATCCTTAATTAACCCAAAATATATTCTTTTATCAACAAAGCTAAGAGTTTAAGACAAGTATAATTTAAAAATTAAAACCAATAATATATTATCCTTAACAGATTATTTGGAATATTAACGATTAGCCAAGCTTTATGATATTTATATTAAAAGGATCAGTGGTTTTAATGTGCCAAAATATAATTAAGAATTATTTAAAAGATTAAAAGAAAATAAATATATGAAGATTTTTAAATAAAAGACAATCTGTCCTTATAGATTAAAATTAATTATTAAACATTAATTAAATGATAAATAATTTAAATAATGAATAAAAGGAACAGAATGAATTTATTTTCAAAAATAAGAAAATTACAAATGAAACTGATATTTTACAAAATCCACTATTGGGATTTAAAATCTATCAATCTGGTAGCTACATAGGTGAGGAGGAAATTATAAAAAATAGAGATAGAAAATTTGCTTTAATTGCATTAGAAAAAACAGAAGTATTGGTTTTATCTAAAAGAAATTACGAAGGAATAATTTAATAAAAATTTACTAAAAGCTATGAGTATATTAAATCTTTGTCGATAAAAAAACAAGTGGATTAAAAACGCTAAAGGTGATTAGTTTTGAGTAAGATTTATGAAAATATTTTTTAATAGCCAATTCCTATGGAAGTATTTAAACATAAAAATAACAAATAAAATGAAAATAATAGAAAATAAAAAAATGAGTTTAGCAAACAGGATTTACTATTAGAAAGAAATTTAATTAATTTAAAGGTAAATTTGATAAATGATATTGATAATGAATTAAAAACTAAAAAATTATTAATTTGATTAAAAAGTCCTGGTTTGAATAAATTAATTTAAGAAAACCAAATCATATAGTAAAAAGAATAATAAGATTTGAATAATAATTCTTTCATGGAAAGATTTAGTAAAGATGATAGAGTTTCTTTTAATAAAAACACTTGAAAAATAGAAAATTATATTCATAAGTTTTCAGAAAATGTTGAAAAGAGTTAAAAACACGTATTAGAATTATAGAAGATTAATAAAAACAAATAATAAATTATAATGCAAATTGAATAGTTAATATGAAAAAGTCTATAGGATAGTAAAAGAAAGTCATAATAGGAGGTTATAAATAAAAATAGAGAAATTTTAAATATTTATGATTAGAATGGAAAAGCTTTATTAAATAAAAAAGATATAAGTGTTTTTTATAAGGTTGACAACACTTTATATGAACATAATATTCATGAGTATGAAAATGAAGAGGATTTTGATTATGATAAAGAAATGACAACATATTTCGCTTAAAAATTTGAAGAGGAAAATGATTATGAGGAGCAATTAGATCAAAAAATAGATGAATTTATATAAACATTTGAAATCAAATAAAATTTATTATACTTTACTCTTTGTTGTAAAAAATCATGTTATTTGGTTTTATTAAGTTTTTGATTCTTTTATTTTTTATATTTTTTTAGTTTTTAATTTCTCTAATTTTTCTTTATATAAATTGTTTTCCTATAAAAAATCTCTTATTATTTTTCTAATTATATTATCTTCTTGTTATTGCTCTTATTTGTAATCAACAAAATTACATTAAATCGATCTTATGGATTTAGATAGAAACGAAAAGGTTTATTCGTTTACTTTAATATTTGGTATTTATTTCTCATCTTTTTACTTTGATTTTACGAATTTTTTAATTAATTAAATATAAGTAAGTTACTATAACTCATTTAATATTGTTAAAAATTATATTTTATTTTAATTATCAAAAATGAACTAAAGTATTTGCTTATTTATATTTAAAATAATAGACAAAGTTTATTAGTTTTTTTAACTATAAATATAT
>JACCDV010207845.1_pt1 | contig 13807 bp, 12 predicted proteins | sample 7446131 | NCBI WGS metagenome assembly JACCDV01 (sample SAMN15323448, study PRJNA562643) | freshwater metagenome | isolation source: river surface water | place: USA:Blue River Watershed | collected 2017-08-17 | reverse complement strand
GCTGCGTAACAGCGGCGTGGCGGCGGGTGATCGGGTATTGATACGCTTGCCTAATAGTCTGGATTACCCGATCGCTTTTCTGGGTACCATGAAGCGCGGTGCGATTTCTGTGCCTACCTCCACCTTGCTGACTGCCGAAGAAGTGGCCTATTTAGCTAAAGATTCTGGTGCTACCGTGTTGGTCACGGACAAGGCGGCTTGGCCAGCTTTGCAAGACCATTTGTCGAATTTGCCTAACTTAAAACAGGTGTTTCTATCCGGTGCTGGTGAGATTCAGCCGCATGCCAGCCTCAATGTGAGCGATTTGAGTCTGCAATTGGCGGCCATTACGCAATGCGAAGGCAACCACCCAACGGCGGCCGATGACCCCGCCTATTTGGTTTATACCTCAGGCACCACCGGTTACCCCAAAGGCGTGTTGCATGCGCATAGAGCCTTGATAGGCCGTGAACCTGCCGCCAAATACTGGTTTAATTTTTCTGAGCAAACGCAAGACCGCATCATGCATTCGGGTAAATTTAACTGGACCTATGTATTGGGCACAGGCTTGATGGATCCCTTGTATTTGGGCAAAACCGTGATTGTGCACGAAGGTAAAAACGATGCCGATTTGTGGACACGCTTAATTGCCAAGCACTCTGCCACTATTTTTGTGGGGGTGCCGACCATTTATCGGCAAATCATCCAAAAATCCGCCGCCGGACAAGCCGAAGTGCCTAGCTTGCGCCATTGCATGAGTGCCGGTGAGCATTTGTCGGATGAGGTCTTGCAACAATGGCGTGGCCGTTTCGGTCGGGACATATTTGAAGCCGTGGGCATGAGTGAGTTTTCCTATTACCTGAGTCAAAGTGTTTATCGGCCCATACGCGCCGGTTCAGCCGGTTTCCCGCAGCCTGGCCATGCCATTAAGTTGCTTAACCCAGACACCCTAGAAGCCGTGCCTACCGGTGAAGAAGGCATGATATGCGTGCCCGATAATGACCCAGGATTATTTTTGCGCTACTGGAATTTGGACGACGAAACCGCCAAATACAAACACGACGGCTGGTTCTTTACTGGCGATTACGCGCGTTACGACGAGGATGGCTACATCTGGTTCTTGGGCCGTAAAGACGACATCATTAAGAGCTTTGGTTACCGCGTGTCGCCGTATGAAATAGAGCGTGTATACAAATCGCACCCAGCGGTAGCCGATTGCGCTGCAGTCGGGGAAGAGCTGGAAAAAGACAAATTATTGGTGGTCACCTACGTGATCTTGCAGCCAGATGCCAGCGTTACGGCGGATGAGTTGTTGGCATTTGGTAAGCAGCATTTGGCCGCCTACAAAACACCAAAAACCGTGTATTTGACCAAGGATTTTCCGCGCACCAAAAATGGTAAAATCTTACGTAAAGACATCAATAACAGCATCGCCTACGCCAAATCGGCTAGGTAAGCCAGCGTATAGTCAGGGTAAAAGCCAACATGACCACCATAAAACAAGACGATTTCATTCTAAGCGTAGCCGATGCCCTGCAGTACATCTCCTATTACCATCCGCTGGATTACATCCAAGCATTGGGCCGCGCTTATGAAGCCGAGCAGTCGCCGGCCGCTAAAGACGCCATTGCACAAATTTTAAGCAATTCCCGTCTGTGTGCCGAAGGTAAGCGGCCTTTATGCCAAGACACCGGCATCGTCGTGGCCTTTGTTAAAGTGGGTATGCAAGTGCAGTGGGATGCCGAGTTGACGGTGGAAGAAATGGTTAACGAGGGCGTGCGCCGCGCTTATCTGTTGCCTGAGAATAAGCTCAGAGCGTCTATCGTCAGTGACCCAGCGGGCAAGCGTGCTAACACCAAAGACAACACGCCGGCCGTGGTGCACGTCAGTTTGGTGGCAGGCGATAAAGTGGAAATCAGTCTTGCGGCCAAAGGTGGCGGCTCAGAAAATAAAGCCAAGTTAGCCATGCTTAACCCCAATGACAGCATCGTGGATTGGATACTGGAAGTGGTGCCTAAAATGGGTGCAGGCTGGTGCCCACCCGGTATGTTAGGCATAGGCATAGGCGGCAGCGCAGAGAAGGCCATGTTGCTGGCTAAAGAATCGCTGATGGCGCCTATCGATATGCATGAATTGCAAGCGCGTGGTGCCAGCAATCGCCTAGAAGAATTGCGCCTGGAAATTTTTGAGAAAGTGAATGCGCTAGGCATAGGGGCGCAAGGTCTAGGGGGTCTAGCCACGGTGTTGGATGTGAAGATTTTGGATTATCCCACCCACGCTGCTTCCTTGCCGGTAGCCATCATTCCTAATTGCGCGGCCACTCGCCATGTGCATTTTGAATTGGACGGCAGTGGTCCGGCCGAACTCAACCCGCCTAATTTAAACGATTGGCCACAAGTGCAATGGGCGCCCAGCAGTGCCGCCCTTAGGGTGGATTTAGACAGCGTCACAAAAGACAGCATACAGGCCTGGCAGCCAGGACAAACCTTGTTGCTAAGCGGTAAATTATTAACCGGTCGCGATGCTGCACACAAGCGCATTGCTACCATGCTGGCCAAGGGTGAACCTTTGCCGGTGGACTTTAACAACCGTTTTATTTATTACGTGGGCCCGGTCGATGCGGTAGCCGGTGAGGCGGTAGGGCCAGCCGGCCCAACCACGGCCACGCGCATGGACGGTTTTACCGAAATGATGTTAGGGCCAGTCGGGCTGCTGGGCATGGTGGGTAAAGCCGAGCGTGGCGATGAAACCATCGCGCTGATCGCCAAACACCGCTCGGTTTATTTAACCGCAGTGGGCGGTGCGGCCTATTTGGTCAGCAAAGCCATTAAGAAAGCCGAGGTCTTGGCCTTTGCTGATTTAGGCATGGAAGCGATCTACGAATTTACCGTAAAAGACATGCCGGTCACGGTGGCCGTTGATAGCCATGGGGTGTCAGTGCACCAAACTGGACCAGCATTATGGAAAGAAAAAATTGCGCAGCAGCGCGTGAGTATGCCAAAACGTTAAATTTTCCTAGGCATGCTGGCACGAATACGCTTAATGGCAGTCCTATTGCCAGACTTTTAAAAAGTTAAATAGGGGTGACTATCATGCAGCGACTTAAGTTAATAGGCAGTGCCACAGTACGGCTATTGGTGCTGGTATTTTTATTGCCTAGTATGGCCCATGCCGCTGATTTGTTGGGCTATTTGACGGATAAGGATGGCCGCTATATTGGGCCGTCAGTGGAAGATAACATGGCCTTGATGGACACCGACAAAAACGGCTTTGTTGATGTGTTTGAGGTGCGCGTGTATTTAGAGCGCTTACACGGCAAAGGCTATGAAAAAGATTTGTTGGATAAAATGGAAGCCGCGGCCAAAGGTCAAAGTTGTGGCACACCTTTTGCTAAGCCTATCTATCAATAACAGCAAGCTAAGCCGTATAAAATTAAACGGAGGCAAGCTTAAGAAGTATGCCCAGCTTGTATAATGACCCCTAATTATTTAACCAAACTATTTAACCAAACTATTTAACCCAATTGAAGAATGCAAACGCCATGTTAAAAGCTTATCAAATTCATGTTCAAGAACGTGCTGCACAACAACTGCCACCATTACCGCTTAATGCCGAACAAGTCGCGCAAGTGGTGGAGTTACTTAAAAACCCAGCGGCCGATCAAGCCGATACCTTGCTGGATTTAATTACCAACCGTACGCCGGCTGGGGTCGATCAAGCCGCTTACGTTAAAGCTGCTTTTTTGGCAGACATTGCCAAAGGCGTGGCCAAGTCGCCGCTGATAGACCCGGCACATGCCGTGCAATTGTTGTCCACCATGTTGGGTGGCTATAACGTACAGGCCTTGGTGTCTTTGTTGGATACGCCCATGGCAGAAGCAGCCGTTGTTGCGTTGAGCAAAACCATATTGATGTTTGATGCCTTCCACGACGTGGATGAAAAAATGAAGGCCGGCAACCCGCACGCGAAAAAGTTAATCACCTCTTGGGCCAATGCCGAGTGGTTTACACAAGCCCCAGCCTTGGCGGAAGAGATTAAATTGGTGGTGTTCAAGGTCGATGGTGAGACCAACACCGACGATTTAAGCCCAGCTCAAGACGCTTGGAGTCGCCCGGACATTCCTTTGCATGCCAAGGCCATGTTGATCAATAAAATGCCAGAAGGCTTGAACACCATTGCCAATCTGCAGAAAAAAGGCTTGCCTTTGGCCTATGTAGGCGATGTGGTTGGCACCGGTTCATCGCGCAAATCAGCCATTAACTCCTTACAGTGGTTTATGGGCAATGACATTCCTAACATTCCAAACAAGCGCACCGGCGGTGTCATCTTAGGCAATAAGATAGCGCCTATTTTCTTCAATACTGCCGAAGATTCTGGGGCTTTACCCATACAGTGTGATGTGTCAAAAATGGCCACCGGTGACATCATCACCTTACAACCTTACGCCGGCAAAGTATTGAATGAAGCCGGTCAAGTGATTGCAAGCTTTGATTTGTCGCCCGTGACTTTGCCTGATGAAGTGCGTGCCGGCGGCCGTATTTCCTTAATCATAGGCCGTGGCTTAACCACCAATGCGCGCGCCGCTTTAGGCTTGCCAGCCACCCAGCAATTCATTACCGCCGTGGCACCAAAAGACAGTGGCAAGGGCTACACCTTGGCGCAGAAAATGGTCGGCCGAGCCTGCGGTTTGCCTGAAGGCAAAGGCGTGCGCCCAGGCGCTTATTGCGAGCCTAAAGCCACCACCGTTGGTTCGCAAGACACCACCGGCGGCATGACGCGCGACGAGTTAAAAGAATTGGCTTGTTTAGGCTTCAGTGCCGATTTGGTCATGCAAAGTTTCTGCCACACGGCGGCTTACCCTAAGCCGGTGGACATTAAGTTGCAACACAGCTTACCGGAATTCATGAGCAGCCGCGGTGGTGTTAGTTTGCGCCCAGGCGATGGCGTGATCCATTCTTGGTTAAACCGCATGGTGTTGCCAGATACAGTGGGTACTGGCGGTGACTCGCACACGCGTTTCCCTATCGGTATTTCTTTCCCGGCCGGCTCCGGTTTGGTGGCGTTTGCCGCCGCCATGGGTGCCATGCCTTTGGATATGCCGGAATCGGTGTTGGTGCGCTTTAAAGGCACGATGCAGCCTGGTATTACCTTGCGTGATTTGGTCAATGCCATTCCTTACGCGGCGATTAAAGCCGGTGATTTGACAGTCGGTAAACAAGGCAAAAAGAACGTCTTTAATGGCCGCATTTTAGAAATTGAAGGCTTGCCCGATCTAAAAGTAGAGCAAGCGTTTGAGTTCGCCGATGCCTCAGCCGAACGCTCTGCCAACGGCTGTACCGTGAGATTAAACAAAGAGCCAGTGATTGAGTTTTTAAACTCCAACATCGTGCTTATGCAAAACATGATAGACAACGGTTACCAAGATGCGCGTTCTTTACAGCGCCGTATCGCCAGCATGCAAGCGTGGTTGGCTAAGCCTGAATTGTTGGAACCGGATGCCGATGCAGACTACGCGCACATCATAGAAATTGATCTCAACAGCATTACCGAACCACTATTGGCTTGCCCCAATGATCCGGATGATATTAAGCCGTTGTCTGCGGTGGTTGGCGACAAGATAGACGAGGTTTTCATCGGCAGCTGCATGACCAATATCGGCCATTACCGTGCCGCCGCCAAAGTGTTGGAAGGCTCAGGCAACATTCCTACCCGTTTATGGATAGCGCCACCGACCCGCATGGACGAGGCGCAATTACGCGATGAGGGGGTCTATTCGGTATTCGGTATCGCTGGTGCGCGCACGGAAATCCCTGGCTGTTCCTTGTGCATGGGCAACCAAGCACGGGTGGCCGATAAAGCCACGGTGTTTTCTACCAGCACGCGTAACTTCGATAACCGCATGGGCATGGATGCGCGCGTGTATTTAGGCTCGGCAGAATTGGCCGCCGTTTGTGCCAAACTAGGTCGCATACCTAGCCTAGTGGAATACTTGGAAACGGTGGGCAATAAATTGACAAATAGCGCTGAAATTTACAAGTACTTGAGTTTCGACAAAATGCCTGACTACGCCGATAGCATGGCCAAAGCGAAAAAAATCATTCCTATCGCTGAAGTTTCTAATTAGAAGTTTCTAATTAAAAGACCGGCTAAGTAGACCAGTCGTTAAGTAGACTGGTCGTTAAGTAAAGCAGTCATTAAGTAAAACAAGACCGGCCCCGTGTGCATCCTAGGCTTGTAAAAGGACGCGCATGGGGCTATATTTGGCCCTGTTAATAATCCTAGAGTGCCACATGGTCGCCGCTAAACCCCCAACCCCAGCTGATAATCCTGATGCCCATATTTTTAAAGAGGCTAGCCTAGCCGAGACGCCCAAGCGCGGCGCTTGGAAGTGGATGCTGCCTTTGACGGTGTTGCTGGCCTTGGCCGTCTATGCGGCTTGGCGTTTTGGCTGGCATGTCAAAGCGGTTACCAGCGGTGTGTTGTTGGTCGCTGCGGCATCGCATGTGCTGGCTTGGTTGTTAGCACTGATTACCATGGTGCCCATCGTTGGGCCTTTGTTGGTTAAAGTCCTGAGTTTGTCCATCATTTGGTTGCTCAATGCCGTGGGCTATTTGGTGTCCTATGTGGCGATTAAGCGCGGTTATTCTAAAGACGTCATCAGTTACCGCGGTGTGACCATCGCGCTCATTACCGGCATCGTCATAGGCTTTGTCTTAGCCAATTTGGTCTAGCCTTTATTCCATGCTGGCCAACATTAAACAAACGCGCGCATACCACCACCTAGTAAAACTACGGGATTTTTTTCCTGTTCTGTTCTTTTTTGGCGGCTTCGTCTGGGATGCGCTGACCATAGGCCGGCATGTCGCGGCCTTTGATTTGATTATTTTATCGGCCTATTTATCGGCCGCCGCTGCCATATTGTACGGCCTAGGTCAGCCTGCACTGGTTTGGCCCAGCACCTGGCCACGCTGGCTAGGCAAACTGTATCAGCGTTTGCGCGCTGCCATAGGCTCTTGGCCTAACTTGCCTTACTTCCTGCTGCAGTTTTTATTTGGCAGCATGCTCAGCCCTTTATTCATTCTTTATTTTCAGAGTGCTAGCCATGGCTTAGCCTGGGTGATGATTTTGCTGTTAGGCGGCTTGTTGGTAGGCAATGAGTACATGGAAAACAAATACCGGCAATTCACCATCAGTTGGGCGCTGTTTGGGTTTTGCGCCATGTTGTTGCTTAATTTTGCCTTGCCGTTTTTGTTGGGTAGCATACACGCGGCTTGGTTTTATTTAAGCACCTTGTTGGGGGCAAGCTTAGCCTACGGCTTGTATAAAAAAACGCCTAAACACAATGGCAATATCAAGCCGGTATGGTTGATTGCATTGCTGTTAATGCTGGCTTACCGCTTTGATGTGATTCCGCCTGTGCCTTTGGTGAAGCGTGATTTAGCCGTGGCTTATGCTTTAACGAAGGTAGGCGGGCAGTATCAACTGAGTCAGCAACCGTCGTCTTGGTGGGTGTTTTGGCGCAAAACCAGCAATGATCTAGAAACTACTGCAGGGCAGCGCGTCTATTTTTTCTCGTCGGTGTTTGCGCCCGGTGGGCTAAACACCAGGCTCTACCATCGCTGGCAATGGCACGACAAAAAACGCGGTTGGATAACCCAGTCGCGCATAGGCTATAGCTTGGCCGGTGGCCGTGAAAATGGCTTTAGAGGCTACACCTACAAGCAGGGTTTAAATGCTGGCGATTGGCGGGTGAGTGTGGAAACGGAAAACAATAAAACCGTGGCCGTGCATGAATTCAGCGTGGAGCTGGTGCAAGCGCCAGCCACGCCTATCATTATTGCTTATTAGTTTTGATGTTGCTCTGAGTGACTCATGAGCTTGTCTATGTAAGCAATTGACACCGCTGACACGACAAACGTCATGTGTATGATGGTTTGCCACAACAAAACTTTATCACTTAAGTTTTCGGCATTGATGAAGGTTTTCAGCAAGTGGATGGATGAAATGCCTATGATGGCTGTGGCCAATTTAACTTTTAATAGGTTGGCATTAACGTGGGATAACCAATCCGGTTCGTCCGGATGGCCTTCCAAGTTCAGGCGCGACACAAAAGTCTCGTAACCGCCCACAATCACCATGATCAGTAGGTTTGAAATCATCACCACATCGATCAAGCCCAACACTATCAACATGATGTGCGCTTCTTCCAGCGCATTGGCTGTCGTCACTAGGTGCACCAATTCCACGCCAAAGAAAAATACGTACACCGCTTGCGCGACAATCAAGCCTAAATACAGCGGCAATTGCAACCAGCGGCTACCAAATAAGATGTTGGTCATCATGCTTTTTTGTTGGTATTGCACGGTGGATATGGGTTTTTCTGTTTGCATAGTTAAGTCGCTCGCTGGTTTAAGTTGGGTTGGTAAACAGGGATGAATTGTATCAGCTTAAAACTTTTAAGCAATTTCATGGTTTAGGCTGAAATGGGCACTATCGTCCAAGGCCAGCAGCTGTGTAAGGGCGGGTAGGCTAGCGTCTAAATCCTTGGCTAAGGTCCAAGGTGGGTTGATGATGAATAAGCCGCTGCCGTGCATGCCGAAGCCTTCTGCCGATGGCGCCTGTATGGACAAGGTCACGTGCAGCCAGCTAGGCGCGCCTAAGGCCAGCAGTTGGGCGACCATTTGTGCTGGCTCTGGCCGTTGCAACAAGGGGTACCAAACTAAGTAAGTGCCGCTAGCAAAGCGGTTTAGGCTGTCTTTTAGCATGCTGACCACGCGCGCGTAGTCTTGCTTGTCTTCGTAAGGCGGGTCTATCAACACCACGGCACGCCGCGGAGGCGGAGGTAAGCAGGCTTTAATGCCAGCAAAGCCATCTTGCTCAGCAATACGTACTTGCTTGGCATGGCTTTTAAAATTGGCTGTTAGTAATTTGTAGTCGCTGGGGTGCAGTTCAAACAAACGCATTTTGTCATCGGCGCGCAAAAAGTCGTGCGCCAGCATGGGCGAGCCCGGATAAAACGCCAGACTGCCGTGGTTGTAGTGTTTTATCTGCGTGACAAAGTCAGCCAATGTGCTGGGCAGTGCGGTGGCCGTCATGAGTTTGGCGATGCCGTTATCAAACTCGGCATTTTGTGCAGCGTAGCCGTGGTCCAGTGCGTACAAGCCGGCGCCAGCGTGGGTGTCTATGTACCAAAACGGCTTGTCTTTTTGCTTCATGTAGCCCAATACCAAGCTCAGCACATAATGCTTGAGTACATCGGCATGGTTGCCTGCATGAAACGCGTGTCGGTAACTAAGCATAAAAGGTTTCCATAAGATGCGGCATTATAACTTTAACCCTTAAGCGATGGCTCCATGGTCGTTCATTTTTTCACGATAAAAATACGCAATAAAATGAATTTCGGTTAGCATTTCATTTATGACACAAACGCCACATACACCTCACCACAGCGGCCACCATGGCCACCACCATTACCTAGTGCCGTTCGCGCTAATTTTCTTGTTTGCCATCGTCGAGGCGGTGGGCGGTTGGTATACCGGCTCACTGGCCTTGCTAAGCGATGCCGGTCATATGTTCTCGGATGTGGCCGCATTGGGTTTAGCTTGGTTGGCGGCGATACTCGCCAGTAAGCCCAAAGTGGCGCGGCATGCTTCCGGCGTTAGCTATGCCGAATTGGCGGTGGCCATGATTAATGCGTTGACCATGTTGGGGGTCATAGTCTGGGTCATCGTTGAGGCCATTGCGCGATTTAAACAGCCGCATGCGGTTGAAGGCTTGGGCTTAACCCTGATCGCCAGTTTGGGTTTAATCGTTAATTTAATCGTCGCCAAGCAACTGCATCACCAAAGTTTGCAGCACGGCGAGAGTTTAAATAATCGCGCGGCATTTTTGCACGTGATGGGCGATTTGCTGGGTTCTATCGCTGCTGTGGTGGCCGGTTTGGTGGTGTATTTCACTGGCTGGACGCCGATAGACCCGATATTGTCCTTGTTTATTTCGGTCTTGCTCTTGCTGTTCACTTTTAATTTGCTGCGTGACCTTGCGCGCACTTTACTGGGCGGCTATGCACCTCAGGCTTGGGGACATGCTGAACACAAGCATGATCACTAAGCAGCATCAGAGCTTATTTCAGCAATCACTGGCGCATTTTTCTGACTGCGAACAGTACCGCTATTGGTTGCGTCGCGATTGGGATTTGTCGCTACCGGCCATTGCTTTTTTGATGCTCAATCCCAGTACCGCCGATGAGGTGGTTAACGATCCCACCATAGAACGCTGCCAGCGCCGCGCCATAGCCATGGGTTACGGCAGCATGATTATCGTGAATTTATTTCCTTTTCGTCTGACCGATTCCACTATGTTGCATACCGCAGCGAATTTGTTGGGCGACAGCAAAGAAGCCGATGACTGCATCGTGCGTGCGGTAGAGCTGGCTAACATCACGGTCTGCGGTTGGGGTAAGCATGCCTTAGCGGCCCCCAGGGCGCAGCATGTGCTGTCTTTGCTTAAAGCGGCTAATTTGCAACACAAGGTGCAGTGTTTGCAACTAAACAAAGACGGTAGCCCGCAGCATCCGCTGTACATAGGCTATGCTAAAGCACCCGAACCCTTTGACATACTTTAAGGAGAACACCATGCCCTACGTCAACATTAAACTCGCCGGCGCAGTCAGCCACGAACAAAAAGCCCAGATAGCCAAGGAAATCACCGCCACCCTAGAGCGGGTAGCGCATAAGCCGCCGTCCTACACTTACATTACCTTTGAAGAAGTGGCGTATGAAGATTGGGCGATAGGCGGCAAGTTGTTATCGGATGGTTGACGCTAAGCTGGGCCAGTCGGCTGGCCCTGATGTTAGAATGCAGCCATGAAAACACCTGCACGCTTAGCATCATTATTAGAAGATGGCTTGATAGACGAGGTCGTGCGCCAATTGATGAGTGGCAAAGAAGCCACCGTGTATGTGGTGCGTTGTGGCGACGAGGTGCGCTGCGCCAAGGTATACAAAGAAGCCAATAAGCGCAGTTTCAGGCAAAGCGTGGATTACACTGAAGGCCGTCGGGTCAAAAACAGCCGGCAAGGCCGCGCCATGGCCAAGGGCTCAAAATTTGGTCGCGAGTCACAAGAAGCCGCTTGGCAAAGTGCTGAAGTCGATGCCTTGTATCAGCTGGCGCGTGCCGGGGTGCGCGTGCCCGAACCCTATAATTTTTACGAAGGCGTATTGCTCATGGAGTTGGTGGTGGATGCGGATGGCCATGCCGCACCTAGGCTCAATGACATCAGCTTGACTGCCGACGAGGCGCGCAGCCACCATCAGCGCTTAATTCAAGAAGTGGTGCGCATGCTTTGCGCCGGTATCGTGCACGGCGATTTGTCTGAATTCAATATTTTGATGAGTGCTGATGGCCCGGTCATTATCGATTTGCCGCAGGCGGTCGATGCCGCGGCAAACAACAACGCGCGTGAGATGCTAGAGCGGGACGTGACCAACCTAAAAGACTATTTTGGCCGTTTTGCCCCCGACTTGCTTGCCAGCGAATACGCTAAAGAAATTTGGGCGCTGTATGCCCGCGGTGACTTAAAACCAGACACCGCGCTCACGGGGCGCTTCCAAGTCAGCCATAAAGCGGTTGATTTAAAAGGCGTGATGCGTGAGATTGAGGACACGAAAAAAGCCGAGGCAGCACGCTTGCTGCGTTTGGCTGAAGCGAAAGCCAACCCGTTGCTATAAGCGCTTTAATTTATTATGTTTGACGCCAAACCACTCTTAAAAAACCTACCCAATCTGCCTGGCGTGTACCGCATGCTGAACGCCAGTGACGAGGTGATTTATGTGGGCAAAGCCAAAGATTTAAAAAAGCGCGTGTCGTCTTACTTTAATAAAAACTTAGCCAGCCCACGCACGCGCTTAATGGTGAGCCATATCGCCAATATAGCCACCACCGTGACCCACAACGAAGCGGAAGCTTTGCTGCTGGAAAATAATCTAATTAAAAGTTTGATGCCGCGTTATAACGTGTTATTTCGCGATGACAAAACCTATCCCTACATCACTTTGAGCGCCGATCCACAGCCGCGTTTGGCTTTTCACCGCGGTAGCCAGCGCAAGGGTGCTCAGTATTTTGGCCCTTTCCCGAATGCCGTGGCGGTGCGTGAGAGCATACAGTTGTTGCAAAAAGTATTTAAATTACGCACCTGTGAAAACAGCGTGTTTAGCAACCGCAGTCGGCCTTGTTTGCAACACCAAATTGAGCGCTGTACAGCCCCTTGTGTGGGCTTGATCAGCGATGATGACTACCGCAATGACGTGCAACAAGCGGCGCTGTTTTTGCAGGGTAAAACCAATGAAGTGATCGATGCGCTGGCCGAGCAGATGAATTTGGCGGCCAGCAATTTGGCTTTTGAGCAAGCGGCGTTATTTCGTAACCGCATACAGGCCTTGCGGCAGGTGCAAGCCAAGCAGTTTGTCAGCGATTTTAATGTGGCCGATGCCGACGTTATTGCTTGTGCCGAGTTGCAAGGTCAGCATTGTTTGAACTTGGTCATGGTGCGTGGTGGCCGGCATTTAGGCGACAGAAGTTACATGCCAAAAAATACCGACGGCGCTTCCTTAGAAACCACCATGTTGGCGTTTTTAAGTCAGCATTACGTGGCGCAGAATACGCCGCCACTGATAGTTCTAGGCCTCAAAATTGACGGCAGCTTGTTAGAGCAAGTGTTAAGCGAGCAAGCTGGCCGTAAAGTGAAGATCAACAGCAATGCCATAGGCGACAAACGGGTCTGGTTAAAAATGGCGCAAACCAACGCAGAATTGGCCTTGAGTCAACGGGCGGCCAGTGCCGCCAACCAAAGTGCTAAATTGCTGGCCTTGCGCGAAGCTTTAAACCTGCCCGATAACACCCAGCGCATAGAGTGCTTTGATATCAGCCACACCATGGGCGAAGCCACCATAGGCAGTTGCGTGGTGTTCGATCGTGGCGACATGCAAAACAGTGAGTACCGACGCTATAACATCACAGGCATTACCCCGGGTGACGATTACGCTGCCATGCGCGATGTGCTGACGCGGCGTTATAAAAAAGTCGCGGCCGGCGAAGGCTTAAGACCGGATTTGGTTTTTATAGACGGTGGTAAAGGTCAGTTGGCGGTGGCGATTGAGGTGATGGAGGAGGTGGGCTTGTCCGACATTTTGCTGGTGGGTATTGCCAAGGGCGAAGCGCGAAAACCCGGCTTGGAAACCATGATTTTTTCGGACACCGGTGAAATGCTCAATTTGGAAAAAGACAACAAAGGTCTGCATTTGCTGCAACAAATTCGTGATGAGGCGCATCGCTTTGCCATCACTGGCCACAGAGCCAAGCGGGCTAAAGCGCGTATGCATTCCAGCCTAGAAGACATAGAAGGCATAGGTGCTAAACGCCGTAAAGCCCTGTTAACACGCTTTGGTGGCTTGGATGCGATAAAAAATGCTAGTATGGACGAGTTAGCGCAGGTCGAGGGCATCAGCCCCAGTTTGGCCGAAAAAATCTACGGAGAATTGCATTGATGAGCGGCACATTCAATAACGCATTGAACAGAGCGGGGCAGTAAATGAAGCTAAATATTCCTACCATGTTGACTTGGTTGCGCATCCTATTAATTCCGGTGTTTGTAGGCGCATTTTATTGGCCAGAAAATTTACATAAGTTAAGCGCCATGCCCTCGCATTGGGTGAATGTGTTTGCCACCAGTGTGTTTGCCATTGCCGCAATTACCGATCGGTTGGATGGCTATTTCGCTAGGCGGCTAAACCAAACCTCGGCCGTCGGTGCCGTCTTGGACCCCGTGGGC
>JACCDV010193538.1_pt1 | contig 13817 bp, 14 predicted proteins | sample 7446131 | NCBI WGS metagenome assembly JACCDV01 (sample SAMN15323448, study PRJNA562643) | freshwater metagenome | isolation source: river surface water | place: USA:Blue River Watershed | collected 2017-08-17 | reverse complement strand
TTGGCCACTTCATTTCCCTCTCGCTCTTGGCCGTGGGTGGCGCCATCACCACAGCCCCCGACATTCACCGCTATTTGGTGGAAGACGCGCAATGGCTGACTGAACAACAGTTCACCTCCTCCATCGCCTTGGCGCAAGGTGCGCCTGGCCCTAACGTGATGTACATCGCCCTCATTGGCTGGTATGTCGGCCTCAACGCTGCGGGCGGTCTAGGCGCTGGCTGGCCCGCAGTAGCCATGGCATTGTGGGGGGTACTCATCACCATGGTGGGCATCATGATTCCGTCCTGCACCCTCACGTTTGTGGCTACCCAATGGGCACACCGCAACCGCGAACAGCTGGCCGTCAAAGCCTTCAAAGCGGGCATGGCGCCTCTGGTGATTGCGCTGCTCATTGCCACAGGTTGGCTGCTCACCGGCGACCACGACAACCCTGCGCAAGATTGGCCGCTGTGGACCTTGACCGCCGCAACCACACTCATCGTTTGGAAAACCAAAACGCATATGCTGGTACTTCTAGGCTTTGGCGCACTCGTAGGCGCATTAGGCTGGGTCTAAAAAGATGCAAGCCGCAGTCTTCGGTGGTTAGGCATTGGCCGCCACGATTTCTGGTACCCCAGCATGAGGCAGCGGCCAATGCCTAACCGCCGAAGCGAGCTCAGCAAAAAAACTAAGCAACAGTCCTCTGACGACGCGCCTCATACAAACACACCCCGCTGGCCACCGACACATTCAAGCTCTCCACACCACCGCACATGGGGATGCTGATGAGCTCGTCGCACGTCTTACGTGTGAGCTGACGCATGCCGTCACCCTCTGCACCCAACACCAATGCGGTGGGGCCTTTGAGGTCGACTTGGTACAAGGTCTTAGGTGCATCGTCGCTGGTGCCGATGATCCAAATATTGCGCTCTTTCAGCTCATTCAATGTGCGCGCCAAGTTGGTCACCATGAAATACGGCACCGTTTCAGCCGCACCGCTAGCCACTTTGGCCACCGTGGCGTTGATGCCCACGGCATGGTCTTTGGGTGCAATCACCGCATGCGCACCTGCACCGTCGGCGCAGCGCAAACAGGCGCCGAGGTTGTGCGGATCGGTCACGCCGTCAAGCACCAAAATCAATGGCGCCTCAACTTTTTCAATACCTTCAAGCAACTCATCCAACGAGTGCACTTGCTTGATTTCGCTCACACGCGCCGCCACACCTTGGTGACCATGACCGCCAGAGAGCTTGGCCAAGCGTGGACCATCGGCCTCGATCAAACGCACACCGGCTTCAGTGGCGCGTTCGATGAATTGACGCATGCGCGCATCGCGGCGCGTGGGGTCAAAGTAAATTTCAATGATGGATTGCGGCGCTGTTTTGACGCGCACGCCAACGGCGTGAAAGCCGAAGAGAACTTTGGGGGCTGAAGACATAGGGCTTGATTATCCCTTGCCTATCGCTTGATCTGCCCCGCCTCAATCGTGATGGCCTGATCACATCTAGCCGCCAAATTCAAATCGTGCGTGACCAACACCAAGGTCGTACCCAGTTCTTTGTTGAGCGCGAACATCAAATCCATGATGCGCTCGCCACTGGCGTGGTCCAAGCTGCCAGTGGGCTCGTCGGCCAACAGCAGCGCAGGCTTCACCACAAAGGCACGGGCCAAAGCGACGCGTTGTTGTTCGCCGCCTGAGAGCACTTTGGGGTAATGGCTCAAGCGTTCGCCCAAACCCACGCGTACCAGCATGTCTTTGGCAGCCGCACGCGGGTTCGAAATGCCTGCCAACTCCAGTGGCAGCATGACGTTTTCTAGCGCTGTCATATTGCCCAAGAGCTGAAAGCTTTGAAACACAAACCCCACTTGGCGGGCGCGCAAGGCTGCGCGCGCGTCTTCGTCCATCGCAAACATGTCCACGCCCCCCAACAGCACCGTGCCCTGTGTGGGCGTGTCTAACCCAGCCATGATGGACAGCAAGGTGCTCTTACCCGAGCCAGAAGCGCCCACAATGGCCAAGGATTGTTGGGGCGCTAGCTGGAAGTCGATATCGCGGAGAATGTGCAAAGTGCCGCTGGCATCTTGCACCGATTTGGACAAATGCGAGACGGCCATCAAAAGCGATGTAGACGATGTTTGAAATGAGGCTGTGGTCATGAAACGCAATGGATGGTTGAGACGTGACTTTAACTTGGGTGCACTCAGCGCCGTTTGGCTAGGGGCATTGGGCAGCGGCTCGGCCTTGGCACAGCAACAAGTCATCACGTCTACAGGCCAGGGCATGGAAGGTGAAATCACCTCCACTGGTCCGCACCGCCGCCGTGGTCAGCCTTACCCTAGCCAAGTGCCACCTCCCGGCTCTGCCCCTGCACCAGGCACCGTACCTGCCGCCACGATTTTGGTGTTGGGCGATTCGTTGAGTGCGGAATATGGCATTCCACGCGGTAAGGGTTGGGTGGCATTGTTAGCCAACAAGCTCCAAGCCGAGCGGCCTGATGTGCGCGTGGTCAATGCCAGCATCAGCGGTGACACCACCGCGGGTGGCCGCTCTCGCCTGCCCGCCATGCTCGACCAAGTGCGCCCCGTGCAAGTGGTGATTGAGCTCGGCGGTAACGATGCACTTCGCGGTCTAGACCTCAAGAGTACCGAAAACAACCTCGAAGCCATGATTCAAGCGTGCCGTGCCATCAATGCACGTGTGGTGCTGGTGGGCATGCAAATCCCGCCCAACTACGGCCCCGACTACAGCGCCAAGTTCAGTGTGATGTTTGCCAACCTCGCTAAAAAATACCGCACGGGCCTTGTGCCATTTTTCCTCAAAGGCATTGCGGATGCGCCAGACGCCACCGCGCAATTCCAACCCGACCGCATCCACCCTAAAGCCGAAGCGCACCCGCGCATGTTGGCCAACGTGTGGCCTGAAATTAAAAAGAATTTATAAACCGTGAGCGTGACCTTTATCTCGGCGCAAGACGCCCTTGAACGCATGGCCATCCCTCTGGGCGCACCCGGCGGATTCAGCACCATCATTGACGCCCGCAGCGAAGACGAATACGCACTCGACCATCTGCCCAGCGCCGTCAACTGGCCCTCGCTCAACAACGAAGAACGCATCTTCGTGGGCACCATGTACAAGCAAGTCAGCGCATTTGAAGCGCAAAAGCATGGCGCAGCCATGGTGGCAGCCAACATTGCACGACACATCCAACGCGAAGTGTTGGAGTTACCCAAAAACTGGCAACCGCTGATTTACTGTTGGCGTGGTGGCAAACGCAGCGGCTCGCTGTCGTTAGTGTTGGGGCAAATTGGTTTTAAGGTGAACTTGATTGAAGGCGGCTACAAAGCATTTCGTGCGGCCATGGTGGCCGACATTCCGAAGCGTGTCGCACCACTGCAATTCAAAGTCATCTCTGGCCCTACGGGATCCGGCAAAACACGTTTGCTCTATGCACTCGCCGCCGAAGGCGCGCAAGTGTTGGACTTGGAAGACTTGGCCTGCCACCGCAGCTCGGTGTTGGGCCACATTCCGGGCCAACCCCAGCCCAGCCAAAAACGCTTTGACACGCTGGTGTGGCAAGCCCTGCGCAGCTTCGACCCGACACGCCCTGTGTTTGTAGAGTCGGAAAGCCGCAAGGTGGGCAATTTGTCTATCCCAGAATCCTTGATGCTGGCCATGCGTGACAGCCCCTGTTTTGAGTTGCAACTGAGCCTTGCCGAGCGCGTCGCCTTGTTGATGGAAGACTACCCCTTCTTTGTGACCGACACGGCACTGTTTTGCCAACGACTCGACGCCTTGGTCGCCATTCGTGGCAAAGCGGTGGTGGAAACTTGGAAAGAACTGGTCCACATGGGGCACATTGACCAAGTGGTGCGCGAGTTACTGACGCTGCATTACGACCCCACCTATGCCTCATCCATGGTGCGTAACTTCACCCAAAACGACAAAGCCACGGCTTGCGTGGCAACCCATCGAAGCCCTGAGGCCTTACGCGAAGTTGCTCGTCAGCTGTGTCAACACCTTGGCGCTTGAGTCTTAAGCCGCTTCGGCTTGAATGACCACCACCGAACCACGGTAGGCATGCCAGCTGGCAAAGCCTAGCCAAGGTCCGACCAGCAACAAACCGACAGCCGAGGGCAACATGGCCAGCACCACCATCAGCGTGATGAGCGCCCCCCACCACACAGCCACGGCCGTGCGGTCAAAAAACACGCGCAGGCTGGTAATGCCTGCGGTGATCGCATCGGTGTCGCGGTCCAAAATCATGGGAATGGACACCATCATGGTGGCAAACACCAACCCTGCAAAAAAGCCGCCCACACACACATAAGCGGCCACAAATTCCCAGTTTTGGGGATTAAGTACGGCATCAAGTGCCGTGGCTGTGCTGGGCAATCCACCGGTGTTGAAAAATACAGCAAATACCACCAACGATGCTCGGCCCCATAGCAACTCAAGCAGCAACACAACCAGCACCAACATGCTCATGCTGCGAAGGTGTGATTTCCAACAAGTGAGTGAGCTGCGAAAGCTGGGACGCTCGCCTCTCTCCAAATGCATGCTCACGTCATACAAACCCATCGCTAAAAACGGGCCTAGCAACAAACTGCCCGAAATGGCCGACAAGGTGTATTCGGGGTTGTTTTGAAAAATGGTGCCCACCGCGAGCGCCATGCCCCAAAAGCACACACCATAGAAAAAAGCAATCCAAGGTTGGCTACACAGGTCCAGCAGACCACGCCATAACCACCGCAAGGGATCTATCAGTCCTATCGGGAGGATCTCAATGCGTTCGCGTGGCTCTGGGTTGTCTTGTGGCTGCATGAGATTGCCTCGTAGGTGTTTAGCTCAGCAAGCCAGACTTGGTCAATGCTTGCGAGATGTCTCTTCGTAAATCGTCCACGTCTTCTAGGCCAATGCACAACCGCACCACCCGACCACGCTGCAAATGTTCAGTTGATCGATGGCGACTCGAAGCCATGTTGTAAGGCATGACCAAACTCATGGGCCCGCCCCAGCTATAGCCGATCTTGAACAGTTGCAGGCTATCGCAAAACGCATCCACTTGGGCCGCGGGAAAACGTGCATCCATCACCACACTGAAAATACCGGCGGACAAGCCTTCTGGCTCATGCGGCGTGACACACAGTTGCTGCCAATGCGCATGACCGGGCGAGCTGCTGAGCGCGGGGTGCAACACCTGGCTGAACGCCGGCTGAGACACACACCATGCAGAGAGTTTGCGTGCGGCGGTGTCTTGTGCCTTGTAGCGCAATGGCATAGACGCCAATGAACGCAACACCATCTCGGCATCGTTCGCCCCCACGCCTGTGCCTAGGCGCATGTGGGTGAGCTTCAACACACGCGCCAATTCATCGTTGCGGGTGACGATGCTGCCCATCAGCACATCGCCGCCACCGCTGGGGTATTTGGTGAGTGCATGAATCGTCAAATCGACGCCAAGCTCGCCCTGCCCCGGCGTCAAGTCAAACGCATTGAAGGCCAAGCCTGCACCCCAGGTGTTATCTAACGCACACAACACACCGCGTGCCTTGCACAACTGCACCAAAGCCACCAAGTCTGGAAACTCCATCGTCACCGAACCCGCCACCTCTAGCCACACCAAGCGCGTGCGCTCATTGATACGTGAAGCCAAGTCATTCACATCCAACGGGTCGTACACCTGATGCGTGATGCCAAACTGCGCCAACTCCCCCTCGGCCAGCGACTTGTTGGGTGCATAGGCGTTATCGGGAATCAGTACCTCGTCGCCAGTCTTGAGCAGCGCGAAATCCACGTGCGCAATCGCGGCTAAGCCGCTGGGCGTGAGGATGCAATGTATCCCCCCTTCGAGCGTGGCCAAGCGCTCTTCCAATGTGAACGTGGTGGGCGTCCCGTGCAAGCCATAGGTGTAAGCCGACTTGTCCATCCACTCACGCGTGCGCATGGCTGCCACATTCGGAAAGATGACGGTTGAGGCTTTGAATACACCGACCTGGGGCGCTTCAAACTCTGCAGGAGGTTGGTAGCCGTGGTGAATGAGATCGGTGCTTCGAGACATGCCTGAATCAGTTAGGTTTTTTTTCGTTTTCAATATCTTTGAGTGTTTGGTTCACACGCGTTAGCTTTTCTTGCATCTTACGCACCCTTGCCCTGAGCTCATCCTCATCAAAAGCGCCCACTTCACCATTGAGCAACAACTGCGCCTCATCCAAATTGATCTCATCGCGACATGGCGCAATCAAGACTTCCTCATTTGAATCATTGGGCACATTGGCATCCTTGAGTGTGGACTCAGGCAAGGACAGCTTTGCCGCTGCACGTAGCAAGCTTTCGCGAACTGACTGGAAATTTGCATGGATATTTTTCTTCTCTTTATAAAGAACAGTGTCATGCAGCGCCACCTGATCCAAGCGCTGAATATTGTCTGTCAGACTCGTCGTCTGCAGTTTTTGTCGATGGTCTTGAAGGTGTGGCTTGGCTGTCATCAATTGACTTCGGCCATCGAAATGCTCCACGCGACTGGGATAGGCAGGCGCAGGTCCTGCATCTCTGGATGGACTTGTTTCAAACACAGCCGAACTTTGATCTTTCATCTGATCGCCATCGATTTCAATCGCTGGATCAGACAAACACTCTCTGTCATGATCGATAAAGCTGTTGCGAGGATTAACAGCATTTCTAGTCACTTCGCTCGTCGCTACAGAGTGAGCCGTCACGCTTTTGACAATCTTTTTCGTCATTGCAAACTCCATTCACACCCGATCACACACAAAATGCCATACACCTATATTTTGGTGCAAGTGCAATAGGCAAAAAAAAGGACTTAGAGTGATCTAAGTCCTTTTTAATTTGACACAGCAAAGGATTAAACCTTCCACTTCTCCAACAAAGCCGCAGGACGCATGCTGTCATACGGCTCAAAGGGTTGGTGAATCCAAGGATTGGTGGGCAAATCTTCCACCGAGTAATCAGGCTTGAAGGTTGACACACCTTTGGTCCAAATCACCGAAGTACGCAGCTCAGTGATCGGCGCGTAGTTGTTTTTCAACTGGTCCACCACGGCGCGCAACGTGTGGCCCGTATCCGCCAAGTCATCGACCAACAACACGCGTCCTGCGATTTCGCCTTTGGGGGTGGTGATGAAACGTGCGATGTCCAAGTGACCTTGCACCGTGCCAGCATCCGCGCGGTACGAACTGGTCGACATGATGGCCAAAGGCTTGTCAAAAATGCGAGACAAGATGTCGCCGGGACGCATGCCGCCACGTGCCAAACAGAGAATGGTGTCAAACTCCCAACCCGATTGGTGAATCTTGATGGCGAGTTTTTCGATGAGGTTGTGGTACTCGTCGTAGGACACGTACAAGTGTTTGCCGTCTTCTGTCAACATGGTTTGATCCTTTAAAAAATTAAGCGATGTAGGGGTGCGTCAGCAAGATCGTGTGGTCACGGTCTGGGCTGGTCGACACCATGTGAATCGGCACACCTGTGGTTTCGGCAATGCGATTCAAGTAATGCTGAGCGGCCTTGGGCAACTTGGCGTAATCGGTCACACCCACGGTGCTGTCAGTCCAGCCAGGGATGGTTTCGTAAATGGGTTTGCAACGGGCAATTTCGTCTGCACCCATCGGCAAGATGTCGATTTTTTCGCCGTCCAATTCGTAGCCGACGCACAGCAACAACTCTTTCAAACCATCCAACACATCGAGCTTGGTGATGCACAAACCCGTGAGGCCATTCACCTGTGCACTGCGCTTGAGCAGCGCTGCATCGAACCAACCGCAGCGGCGTGAGCGGCCTGTGGTCGTACCTTTCTCTGCGCCCACGATGGACATGTGGTAACCAGGCGTTCCTTCTTTTTCCCAATCGAGTTCGGTGGGGAATGGACCGCCGCCGACGCGTGTGCAATACGCCTTGGTGATGCCCAAGATGTAGTGCAACATGCCAGGACCCACACCAGCACCCGCGGCAGCATTACCCGCCACGCAGTTGCTGGAAGTGACGAAGGGGTAGGTGCCGTGGTCCACGTCGAGCAAAGTGCCTTGAGCGCCTTCAAACAACAGATTGGCACCGGCCTTGTTCGCCTCGTTCAACTCACGTGACACGTCGGCCACCATGGGTAAGATTTCTTTGGCGTACGCCATGGCTTCGTTGTAAACCGTGTCGAAGTCCACCGCGGGCGCGTGCAAGATGTCGGTCAACACGTGGTTGTGCAACTCGAGGTTCTCTCGCAATTTGGTGGCGAAGCGCTCAGGGTGCTTCAGGTCTTGCACACGCAAAGCGCGGCGTGCAATTTTGTCTTCATAAGCGGGTCCAATGCCACGACCTGTGGTGCCGATCTTGGCCGTGCCTGCCTTCTCTTTGGCGGCCTCACGGGCCACGTCAATGGCAGCGTGGTAAGGCAAGATCAAGGGACAAGCTTCGCTGATGCGCAAGCGTGAACGCACTTCAACACCGGCCTTTTCCAAACCTGCAATTTCTTCCAGCAGCTTGGTCGCAGACAAGACCACCCCGTTGCCGATGTAGCACTTGACGCCAGGGCGCATGATGCCGCTAGGGATCAAATGCAAGGCGGTTTTCACGCCATTGATCACCAAGGTATGGCCCGCGTTGTGGCCGCCTTGAAAACGCACCACACCGGTGGCGGTTTCGGTCAACCAATCGACCAATTTACCTTTGCCTTCATCACCCCATTGGGTGCCGACGACGACGTTACGGCCTTTAGTGGCGGCCACAGTTTGTCCTTGGGTAGTGCTCATATCTACTCGATTACTCTCAAAATTAAAGGGCTTGCACAGCCCACTGGCCGGCGACTTCGATCAGTTCACGATCGCAATTGAATTCATCCACTTCGCTCTCGTGGCCTGGCAACACACAGACCACGGTTTCGCCATTGGCACGCAAAGTGGCAATGGCTTCACGCAAGCCTTTGGCCGCGCCCCAAGGCGCACGGATGGCGGCTTTGAGGGCGCGCTCGGGCACCACGCTGACCAACTCTTTCAGGTCTAAGCTAAATCCTACGGCGGGACGCTTACGGCCAAACACAGCGCCGACTTCGTCGTAGCGACCACCACGCACCAAGGCATCGCTGGCACCCGGCACAAAAATGGCAAAGCGCACACCGCTGTAGTAGGCGTAGCCGCGCAAGTCGGCCAAATCAAAAGTGGTGGGCACGCCGTCCAAGTCGGCAGCGATTTGACGCAACTCAGCCAAGGCTTGCATGACAACCGGCCACGCGGCAAACGCTTTTTCGGCTTGAGCCAAAACAGAGGCATCACCATACATGCCTACCAAGGCCACCAAAGCGGTGCGCACGTTGGCAGGTAACGCTTGCGTGAGGGCTTGGACACCCGAGGTGTCTTTGGCCGCCAGCGCACTGTGCAAGGCGTCGCGGACCTCGGTGGTCAACGTCACGCCGTTCAGCAAGGCCGGCACGATGCGCGCGTCGCTCAAATCAACCGTGAATTGTTTGATAGAGACAGCCTTCAAACTGTCCAACGCCAAGTGCAGTACTTCGAGGTCAGCTTCGATGCCGGCATGGCCGTAGATTTCGGCACCAAACTGCAATGGCTCGCGGGTGGCAAACGGACGGTCTGGGCGAGTGTGCAACACGGGGCCGCAGTAACACAAACGTGTCACGCCAGCGCGGTTGAGCAAGTGAGCATCAATACGAGCCACTTGTGGCGTGGTGTCAGCGCGTAAACCCAAGGTGCGACCTGAGAGTTGATCGACCAATTTGAAGGTTTGTAAATCGAGTGCGCGGCCCGTGCCGGACAGCAATGATTCGAGGTATTCGAGCAGAGGCGGCATGACCAGCTCGTAGCCATAGCCTCTCGCAGCGTCCAAATAAAGGCGACGCAGTTCTTCGATGTGCCGGGCCTCAGAAGGCAGAACATCGGCGATGTGATCCGGCAGAACCCAAGCAGACATGAAATTAAGGGAGGCTGTTAAAACCGAGATTTTACAGGGCTTATCACCCTCAACCCAGCCACCAGAACATCAAAAGGCCACCCAAGATGCAGACCAACCCAAAAAATCGAATTTGACCGTCTTGCAAGACCAGCAATTGCGCCATTTTGTCGCGCCAAGCTTGGGGGGAAGCAAAGGGCATGATGCCTTCAAAAATCAACATCAACCCGAACGCGGCCCACAGCGTATCGCTGTCTAAGCTCATCTTGAAAACCTTTTACTTCTTGGGTGCTGGGGCGCTGCCGCCACCACTGCCACGCAGAGCTTTGAAGAAGTCGCTGGATGGGTCCACCACCATCACGTCGCTCTTTTTGCTGAACGTGGTTTTGTAGGCTTCTAAGCTGCGATAGAACTGAGCAAAGTTAGCATCACGGCCAAACGAATCCGCATACAAACGCGCGGCTTCGGCATCGCCCTCGCCTTTGATTTTTTGGGCTTCGCGGTAGGCATTGGCCAAAGTCACTTCACGTTGACGATCAGCATCGGCACGGATTTTTTCGCCTTCAGCAGCGCCCGTCGAACGCAACTCGTTGGCCACGCGCTTGCGCTCAGCTTCCATGCGGCGGTAGACCGACTCGGTGATGGCATCCACATAGTCAGCACGGGTGATGCGCACGTCAATCACGTCAACGCCCCAAGGCTTGGCACCTTTGACAGCGTTCAACACTTCACGCTTGACGTCAGCCAGCAACTCTTCGCGCTTCAATGAAAGCAATTCTTTCACGGTACGTTTGTTGATTTCTTCTTGGAAAGCGTTGCGCACCACGCGTGCCAATTGGACGGCACCCGCGTTTTCATCCAAACCCACGTTACGGATGTACTGTGATGGATCGGTGATGCGCCAACGTGCATACCAGTCAATCACAACACGTTGCTTTTCAGCGGTGAGCATGGGCTCGGTGTCGGCGTTGTCCAACGTGAGCAAGCGCTTGTCGATGTAACTCACGTTTTGAAACGGCGGCGGGAGCTTGATATTCAGACCCGGCTCGGTGATGACGTTCTTGATTTGGCCAAAGGAATACACCACACCAAACTGGCGTTGGTCCACCACAAACAAGGTAGAGCTCAGCAGCGCCAAAGCCACGAAGGCCGAGGAAATATAAAAACCGATTTTATTTTGTTGCATGTTCGTCTCCCCGATCAACGGCTGTCACGGTCGCGTGAGCGGCCATCGCGTGCGCGGACATCTGCCGCAGGCGCACTTGGGTTGGCAGGTGTGTTGGCGGCATTGTTGTGTGCAGCATCAGCCGATGCAGCCGTAGGCGCAGCACCGTTGGCTTGGCTGGTTTGCTGAATGATTTTGTCCAACGGTAAATACAACAAGTTTGAGCCTTGCTTGGTGTCCACCAACACCTTGGTGGTGTTGCTGTAAATCTGTTGCATGGCGTCGATGTACATGCGATCACGCATCACTTGAGGCGCTTTTTGGTACTCGCTCACGAGTGATTTGAAGCGTTGGGCATCGCCCTCAGCTTGCGCCACGATGCGAGCTTTATAACCATCGGCTTCTTGCTTCAAACGCGAGGCGGCACCCACGGCGCGTGGCACCACGTCGTTGGCATAGGCTTCGGCTTCGTTTTTAGCGCGTTCGCGTTCTTGACCAGCTTTGAGCACATCGTCAAACGCCGCTTGCACTTGCTCTGGGGGACGCACGCCACCTTGCTGCAAATTGATGCCCACTACTTCAACGCCCACTTTGTATTGGTCCAAAATGGCTTGCATGATGGTGCGAACGCGCGGGCCAATTTGGTCGCGCTCTTCGGACATCGCAGCATCCATCTTCATCTTGCCCACCACTTCGCGCACGGCGGTTTCCGCAGCTTGCACCACGGTTTCGGTGGGGTTCTTGGTTTCAAACAGATAGGCACGTGCGTCGGTCAAGCGGTATTGCACGGCAAATTTGATTTCAAGAATGTTTTCGTCTTCGGTCAGCATGGCAGATTCGCGCAAGCCTGTGGACTTGACAATGGTGTCACGTCCCACATCGACCGAGCGAATTTGCGTCACAAACACCAATTCTTGACGTTGGAACGGATAAGGCAAACGCCAGTTAAAACCTGCGCCCACGGTGGAGTGGTAACGGCCAAACTGTGTGATCACCGCTTGCTGACCTTCTTGCACGATAAAGAAACCTGTGCTGAGCCAAATCGCCACAGCCACCGCACCAATCACGCCTGCGCCAAAACGTGCGGCCTTGAAGTCTGGGCCATTCGGACCGCCTGTATTGCCTGGTGGCTGTGAACCCCCATTTTTATTTCCAAACAAGCCGCCCAACTTGGCGTTGAAGTCGCGCCACAACTCATCCAAATCAGGAGGACCGCCCGCGCCCGCAGGAGGACGTGGGGGCTCTTGCGGCTTTTTGTCATCGCCCGAGGCTTGCGGTGGTTGCGTCCCGTTGGGGTCGAAGGTAGGGTTGCCTTCTTTGTCGCGGCCCCAGCGGCCATCGTTGAGGTTGAACATGCCGAGCAGTCGCGCGCGCCAAGACTTGGGGCTGACCGTGTGGGGAGTTGAATTCATACGCATTGTTGTTTCTTCTCTGAAGTCTTTGATTGTGCCTAAGGTTTCAGGCCTCATGCCAATTCCTGCGGATTTGCATGGTCTTCGGGCATCGAGGATATCGCTTCTGAAGCCAAAAATTCACGTAAAGCTGCCAAACCTTCGCCTGTTTGAGCGCTGACGAAGAAACGCGGCACGTGTTGGCCATCCACCATGTAGTAGTCATTGAGTTGCAAAGGCCGCGTCTCGGGGGGCATGGCGTCGAGTTTGTTGAACACCAAGACCTGTGGCACGTCTACCGCACCAATCTCGGCCAAGACCTTTTGAACCTCATCCATTTGCTCTGGGTAATTGGGGTTGGAGGCATCGACCACATGCATCAGTAACGTGGCATCCGCCGCCTCTTGCAACGTGGCTTGGAAGGCATCAATCAAACCGTGAGGCAAATCTCGAATGAAGCCTACCGTGTCAGACAACGACACCGAACGACCTGTGCCATCGGCATGCCCCAAATACAGCTGACGCGTGGTGGTGTCCAGCGTGGCAAACAGTTGGTCGGCTGCATAGGTACGGGCTTTGACCAAGGCGTTGAACAGCGTCGACTTACCCGCGTTGGTGTAACCCACCAGCGAAATGGTGAAGGCATCTCGGCGGTTACGCTGACGGCGCTGCGTACTGCGTTGTTTTTTGACTTTTTCAAGCCGCTCTTTGGTTCGCTTGATGGCGTCATTGATCATGCGGCGGTCCAGCTCAATCTGAGTTTCACCAGGGCCGCCACGCATACCGATACCGCCGCTTTGACGCTCCAAATGCGACCAACGGCGCACCAAGCGCGTGCTGAGGTATTGCAACTTGGCCAACTCGACTTGCAGTTTGCCTTCGTGGCTGCGCGCGCGCTGGGCGAAGATTTCCAGAATCAACAAGGTACGGTCATTGACCGCCACACCCATGTGACGTTCGAGGTTACGCTGCTGCGCGGGGCTGAGTGACTGGTCAAACAAAATCTCAGTGGCCCCGTGCATGAGGGCTAGCTCTTTGATTTCATCAGCCTTGCCGCTGCCCACAAACAGTGCGGCATCAGGGGCTTTGCGCTTACAGGTGATGCGTGCCACAGGCTTTAAGCCCGCGGTTTCGGCCAAAAGTCCGAGCTCTTCTAGCCCACCATCGAAATGCGGCAAGCCAAAGTCGACCCCCACCAAAATGGTGGCACCGTCATTTTTGGGAGAGATTACGGTCAAGTGAAGAATTTAAAAACAGGACATAAAAAAAGGGCTGAAACAGCCCTTTTTGTAGAGCATCTCAGCTCAAGCCTCAGGCGAGCTGCCTGTGCCATCGGTGGGATTGAAGTTGACAGCGCGGCCCGGCACGAT
>JACCDV010784812.1_pt1 | contig 13825 bp, 15 predicted proteins | sample 7446131 | NCBI WGS metagenome assembly JACCDV01 (sample SAMN15323448, study PRJNA562643) | freshwater metagenome | isolation source: river surface water | place: USA:Blue River Watershed | collected 2017-08-17 | reverse complement strand
GTGGAGAACAGCAGGTAGCAATTACAATAACGAGTGGATTCTACCAGGAAACTCAACCTTACAAAGTGGAACACAATCGGTTTATTCCGGAACTGGTGGTATCGTATTACAATCCTTCGGGAATATGTTTTTGACATCCCAATCTTTTTTAAATTTTACCGGAGCGACTGGAACCTCTGGAGCATTTTCGTTGTCAACAACAAACAACCTGAATTTAACTTCCTCGAATGTAAATGTTTCAGGGTCAGTAGCTACAGTTACTTTAAGCTCTGGTGGTACAGCTTATATCCAAGCATCTTCTAACGCATCTGTGCCTCTTGTAGATTTACAATCACAAGCTAGCGGTGTTTACATTGAAGCTGATTCTTCAACGACGGATCAAATGTTAAAAATATTGGATAAGAATGACTATCCGATAATTTCAGCGGGGAGACAGAATAAGTTTACTTGGGGCTCTGCAGGATCTACTGGATATCACCAAGCCAAGGGGGTAACCTTAACCCAGCCCTCTACATTTCCAACTTTTACTAGATCGACATTTACAAATAATTATTTAGATGCTGGTTCCCCTACTAACGACATGTGCATCATAACGCCAACGTATTCGGGTCCTTCACAAGCAGACGGTAAAACGAATCGAGTTTATCTTTCAGTTGGGAGCAATTATAGCTGGGCGACTGGTATAGTTGGTGGTGATCAAAGTAGAACTTTTGATTTTTTCCTAAATAGCTCAACTTATTCATTTGGTGGAATAAGAGTGGTAACTACCGGAGCGAGCACTATAAATACCGCACAAATTAATGACGTTGGAACCGGTATAACTGGTTGTCAACACATTAGATTGACGTTTTTTGGTAATAGTGCAATCGCTAATTTACACTATCAAGCTTTTTCTCTAAATAACTATTCTTGTGGTTGGATCACTTATACTGTTTCCGAGTTAGCTCCTGGTGGAGGACCTACACTTGACCCCGGATTTGCTTAATGATTGAATATTTTAAACACGGATAAATATGAATAATATGAATTTAACACACGAAGAAAAGAATTTAGCCAACGATCTGAAAAGTCGTTTCGGGGAGGTAAGATCCAACATTGCTCAAATTGAGCAAGAAATGGAAATCCTTACCAATAAAGCAGGAACACTTGTTCGTGAGCTAGAAAGATTAAGAGATGAGGAAAAAAAATTCGTCGATAATCTTCAAAAAAAATATGGAGAAGGCGTGCTTGATCCTTTCAAATTAGTTTACTCAAAATGAACTCATTAATTTCAAAAATTTTAAATCTAAGGAATCTTTCCTTAATAGCCATCGTAATCTTAGCACTTCTGCTTTTAAGACAATGTGGCGTAGCTAATGATGCTAAAAAAGAGGCGGAAAGAAGTTTACACAATCTTCTTGCTGAACAAGACAGCGTACGGACTATCAAATCTAAATTGGGTAACGTACTGGTTGAAAAATCTGCTTTCCAATTGAAATATAGTGAGCTAAATAAGGAACAAAAGGAACTTATAGCTCAACTAGAACTCGAAAAAAATAAAAGACCAGGTGTTATTATAGAAACTCAGGTAGTTTATAAGGACACTTCAATTTTGGTACCTGTCGAGAGAAAAGTAAAAGATGGCGTTAGTTATTTAACTTTTTTACACAACCCGGAGCTTCCTGGAAAGAATAAGCTTTCTGTTGGCGGGAAGTTGCCGTACTCAATTAAAACAGATACGCTCGAAGACGGAACCTTCGTTCCTGATGTTATCCCGGGGGAAGTTCAGCTTTCAATAGAACAAAGAATAGACTTAGTTACTGGTCTTTATAGAGATCCTAAAACAAACAGACTATACGTTAGAGCTTCTACCTCTTTTCCAGGAATTACATTTAATGATATAAATGCTTTAGATATGGTAGACGATCCAGGAACCAGAAAGGCACTCAAAGGAGCCAGAAAAACTTGGGGAGTTGGACTCAATCTAGGCTATGGTATGGTAATCACACCAAACGGTTACACAACAGGTCCAAGTGTTGGGGTCGGTTTAAACTTTACCCCAAAATTTTTACAGTTTGGTAAATAAACTTCAAAATCATGTCATTTTCAACTAGCTCAAAATTTGTTCAATTAACTCCATATTTGGTTATGGAGTACATGTATGCTGACAATCCAAACCCAGAGACTTATTTTGTAAATACAGGTTCCCCCGCTGTGGGGTTTAATAAGTTGATAAATGATGTACTTCCTGATTCTACTGGACAACCTTCGGGCAGCATTCAGATATTTAACCAGGACCAAAATACGTCCGTAACCAATAACACTAGAAGTGATAGTGTTGTACAAACCACACAAAATACATTTATTACCCTTGATCCGAATTTGGTTCTTCCGTACAATGACTTCAACTCGAATTTGACGGATACTGCCAACCTTCCGATTACTTTTCCATCAAACATTTCTGTAGTTTATGATTCTGTCAGATATCACATCCTTGCTGGTTATAATTTAGACAACACCGATGGGTTGATAATGCAAGTTCAGTATTCTGATGTCGACGGGTCTCTGGTTACTTTCTCGCAGATAAAAATTTCCAAGGGATCATCACAATCCTATGTTCTGAATCCTAACCCAGTTACTATTGGTTCTAACATGTTTGACAAATATGTTGAGATCAAGATTCCTAGCTTGGTTGACATGAATAATAAATACGGTGCAGCTACAGCTCCTAACAAACCAAATACTCTTGCTGGAAAAACAAGTAAAAGTGGAAACGGATTCTTAATTGCAGCTCCTATAAGGATTACTGCTCACCAAATCATAAACACAACTAGCACCAACGGCTATGCAACTTATGCAACCCAAATTTTGGCTGCTCTTTCTTTGGAGTCTACAGATCCATTCCAAAATATAGGTGCCTATATTGCTCCAGCTGATACTGGGGACTTTTTTGAATATTTTGCAACAGACAATGGTGCTTTTCCCGAGGATTTTATTCTGTTTCAAAATTCAATTGGTAACTCTTACTATCTTCAGCATTCTATTGAAGTTTTAGAACAAGTTGGTGCGGCACTATTGAATACTTCCAATTTCAATACGATACAAACTACTGCTTACGACGTACCTAATTTATTCCGTCCGATAGTTAGATATCCACAGGTTGCTGTTTCTTTCACTCTAAGATACACGATGACCCTAGTTAACAACAAGGACCAATCTAGGCTCATAAGAATATCGACTTACACTTCAAATGATGTTGGAAGATATGGTGCGGACATCCAGCCTTTGCAGCTTTCTGTGTTGCCACAACAACAAAAAATTTACAACAAGGTAGCTGGATCAACAAATATTGCTATCGGATCAACAAACATTGCTCCTCAGCAGATAGTAAAATACGCTAATGTGTTTGTTGATAGGACTTTAGTAAACACGTCACTTACTAATTTGTCAGTAAATGGAACCACAATCACACAACAAGCGGTAAATCAATCAACGCAAATTTCGTATGGAATGGGACAAGCGTATATTACACTAACCCCATTTGACAACTACTTTAAATTCACTTTCTTTCAAAGAGCCAGCGACGGGACAACCAAGACGATAGATTTATCTTCTTCTGGAACCTTTACTATGGTATTCATTGACAATAGTAACAATAAGGTAAGTGCACCTTCCATAACTGACAACAATCTTGCAAAACCAGCTTTGGGAGAATTGGCATTTAAAGTTGATGAAAATCTGTCAACCCAAATTTTGCAATTTACCAACAGGAGGTTCTACATTTCAAATAGACCAATCCAGGAGGCAGTTGCAAATAATAACCAGCAAGGGCTTTCTAAATTAACGAATGCAGCTAAGAGACTAGCTGAAAGATCTGTTTCTTTAAGCGATTCTGTTACTGAATTGAAAATTCAATCGCTAAAAGATAAAAATATCGGTGCAACCGTTTCTAATGACCTTATTTCAAAAGCTGTTGATAGTGCAAGAATTTCTGCAAAATCATCTTCGGTTCTTTACTGGGGTAATTGGTTAAAAGAAGGGGAAGTTGCTCCTCAAGTGACAGCATTTAGTGGTCCGATTGTTGTAACTGGTTCCGGGACAAGTGGGACAAGTGGTAATGATAGTAGGGTTGGACAAAGCTCTTGGCAGCTATTTGGTTCGACCTCTGGATCTGGTCAAGCTACTTCACCATCTAGTCCAGTGACTTCTAGTACAGCATCAAATATTAGACAAAATTTATCCTCTCAGCAGCTTATATCCGCAATAGCTTCGGATGTCCAAGGAAAAATACAGCTTGGTTGGACTACTCCAGATATTTTATCCTATTTCTTAGACCCATCTTCTACCGGATATCAGCTTTATGCTGGAATAACCAAAGATTTATTTATTCAGGCAGTAACTGGAATTTTCTCCTCAAACGATCTGAATCTAGCTTTAGCTTATGGAAATACTAATGCAGGATTGACTACTGGGGGTCCTGGTGCATTTGGAGGTTCTACAAGTGGACAAGCGGGTGGTGATAACGGAAGTGCAAACTTTCCAACATTTTTATAAAAGTTAGATCATGAGTATACTTAACGCAAGAGCAAACAGTTTTTATTTTGTTTTCCCAAAAGGATTTTTTCCAGAAAAGGTCCACAAGAAATATTTGGATTATTTACAAAAACAGCCAACCCCTTATGATACTCTGACCTCCTACATGAATAGCACTATTCAATCAATTACATTTCCCTCTATGCAAATAGACTCGGTAGAGCAGGTTAGAAATCTGGGTAAAAAGATAAATTACAAAAGTGCTACTCCGGTTCAGGACCTATTCGGAAGAGAATTTCAGGTAACATTTAGAATTGCCGAAGGATTCATTAATTACTTTATTATGCTGGAAACGGTTTTATATTATTTGGATCTTAAAAACCCGATAGTTTTCGTGCAAAACCTTCCTTTAAGAACACTGGACAATAATGGTAATATCATAACTACAGTAATGTTCAAAGAGGTTATATTTTCTTCATTTTCAGAATTGAACCTAAACTACACTCAGAATGCTCCAAGTGTTTACACTTTTAATGTAGGATTTAGATGTAACTATATAGGTCTGGATCTTGAAATTGGTAGAGAGAGTTAAGATATATAAAGAACAAAAAAAGAATACAACATGAAGAAGTTTTCAGAACTTACCAAAATTAACGAAATGAAGTACGGTCAGCCAATGTACGGCGAGGAAGATCTTAAGAATCACATGAAGGATCTTTTAGTTGCCGCTTCAGGTAACGACCAGAGAGTACTGAACGACATCGTTGAATGCTTAACAGACGCTCAAATGAAGGCCTGCTACGATAAACTTATCAACGTTTATAACTACACAGGAAAAAAAGGAGAGGTAGTTAAACCGGAAATTTAAAATACCCTTTCTGATGGGATAGTCTCTCAGGATTGATTAACAAAGTTTCAGCCCCTGGTCCACAAGCGACCGGGGGTTTTTAGTGTTGATATATAGAGGAGATAATCTTAAAAATAAGAAAAATTGAAAACTTTAGTTGGAATAGACTTCTCCTTAAATTCACCTGCTTTTTGTGTATTGAAAAACAAAGTGTTTACATGGGGTTCTCTCACAAGGAGCGAGAGAAATCGGGATTCTTTTATGAAAAACTCTAAAAAGCCATATTCAGTCTTGGGTGAGCATGACGACTACGTCTTTCTTTTCTTAGATAAGAAAAAAATGCCCGATGATTACTGTGAAAAGGAAAGGATAAAAATCGATTATTTCCAGGAACTTGTTGATGTTTTCTGGAACAACATAATTGAAATTTGCGGTGATGACGAGATTGTAGTTGCAATGGAGGGATTAAGCTTTGCTTCGAACGGAAACGCATTGATCGACATTTCTATGGCAACTGCATTGCTGAGGAAAAAAATTGTAGATCACGCAGGAAGTGAAAATTTTTATGTTTTTTCACCTACTTCAGTGAAAAAGTTTGCTGTTAAGGGCAATGCAAAGAAAAATGAACTTTACGATGCCCTGGTAACACTCGAAGATAAAGGAACTAATCTCGTTGGTTTTACTAAAATACTGGAAGATAACAAGCAAGAATGGGTCACCGCCGGTGGCAATGTTAATAAGCCCTTAGACGATATGATCGATGCTACTTTTATTTGCCTGTATTTAGATGAGACACTCAAAAAGGACTAATATACTCATTCCGCTCGGGGGAGCTGGAAAAAGATTTTCTGATGTAGGATATACAAAGCCTAAGCCTTTTATTGACGTAAATGGGGAATCGATGATTAAGAGGGTGATTATGAATCTTTATCATGTGGAGGCTCACTTTATTTTTATTATAAACGAAGAGAATACTTCTCCACAGGAATTTTCGGAACATATCGGGGATCTTGATATTTCTTATAGTCTTTATTCTATTCCAAAACTAACTGAGGGGCCTGCTTGCACTTCATTAGTTGCAAAAGATAAGATTGATAACGAAGATCCTCTTATCATAATCAACTGTGACCAGATTATTTCAGATTTCAAATTAGAAACCCTTTGGTCATTTTGTAGTGTCAATAATTGCGATGGATTGCTAGGTTGTTTTGTCTCTTCCTCTGAGAAAAATAGTTACGTGTCTCTTGACCAAAATGGACATGTTCAGGACGTCAAAGAAAAAGTAGTTATCTCAAATATAGCGACAAATGGTCTTCATTTTTGGAAAAGAGGTTCTGATTTTGTTTCGTCCGCTTTGGAGATGATTTCTAACAATGATAGGACCAATAACGAATTTTATGTTGCCCCCACCTATAATTATTTAATTAAAAAGGGGAAAAAAATTCTTCCTTTTTTCTATAATCTACACTTCCCGATCGGAACTCCCGAAGATTTGGAATCTTATTTAAATAAAAATGGAAGTATTTAGAATCGAAGATATGAAAGAAGGATGGTATGCAGGAGACTTTAATCCGGTAGCATATCAGACAAAAGACTTTGAAATATGCTACAAAAAACATTTTCAAGGTGAAGAATGGCCAAAGCATTTTCATAAAGAAGCAGACGAGATTAATTTTCTACGCTCTGGAAGAATGCTAATACAGGGAAAGGAGTTAAAATCTGGCGATATTTTTATTCTTAGAAAGAACGAGATAGCGGATCCTATCTTTCTCGAGGACTGTGAAGTTTTTATAGTTAAAACGCCAAGTATCCCAGGCGATAAGTTTATTTTGTAGATATGACGAAGATTTTTAGATCTGAAGATGAATTTAACATAAATGAATACTTCATAGTGACCTACTTTTTACAAGCTAAAAGTTCTTTGAGAGAAGCTGCATGGAATCTCGCAATAGGTCAAAGTATAGGTAATCCAAACAATAGGAGTGTTTGGGAAACCGAGGAGATGTTCGAAAATCATAGCTGTTTCGTGTTGGCGAAAGAGAAGGACCTTATAGCAACAAAAGAAGGATTGGTAAGGATCGCTTTTCCCTTAGCTAATATTAATTTAGAAGAGGATGGAATTTCTCAAATGCTTTGCCATATTGCGGGTGGACAGGTAGATATCTTAGAAATTCAAAAGTGCCATGTATTGGATATTAGTCTACCAGAACTCGTTGAAGGAAAATTTTGTTTAAAACCTGCATACGGTATTGATGGCTTCAGAAGATTTAATGGAGTTCTCAATAAGCCATTTTTGGGCGGGATCATTAAACCCAAAGTGGGAATGAGTCCTGAGATTTTGCTGGAGGCTGTAAAAGAAATGGTATATGGTGGTGTGAATTTTATTAAGGAGGATGAACTTCTAGCTAACCCTTCTCACTGTCCATTAGAACAAAGAGTCCCTTTAATAACATCTTGGCTAAAACAAAATGCACCAAATGTTATTTACGCTTTCTGCATAAATGGGGATAGTCCTTATGCACTTCAGAGAGCTGATTTTGTAGCAAAGAACGGTGGTAATGCAATTCATATCAATGTATGGAGTGGAATGGGCATCTATAGAGCGATTCGCAAACAAAATCCGGATCTTTGGATTCACTTTCAGAAAAGTGGCGATAAATTTTTCACCGATAGGAGATCCCCATTCCACATTTACTGGCCTGTAATATGTAAGATAGCTGGCTGGTCCGGTGTAGATTCTATTCATGCAGGAATGATCGGTGGCTATATGCACCAGGATGATGTTGAATTAAAAGATGCTCTGAATGTGTTATGGAAATATAATGTAGTTCCAGCTCTTTCTTGTGGCATGCATCCAGGTCTGGTTTCATTTATAAATGGTACTTTACATTCCGTAGATTGGATGGCAAATGTTGGGGGAGCGATGCACGGTCATCCATCAGGTACCAAATCAGGAGGTCTTGCTATGAAACAAGCAATTGACGGCGATGTTGAATCACCTGAATATCAAGAAGCCATAGAAAAGTGGGGGAGAAAGGATTTACCTAGCGATCTGGCTTATAGAATTTTTTAAATCCGTCATGAAGTTAATTTCTCATAGAGGTAATATAAATGGAGCTAATCCAGAGCTAGAAAATAGTCCAGCATATATTGATCTTGCCATTGTTGAAGGATTTGATGTTGAAATTGATGTCTGGACCATAGAGGGTGATTTGTTCTTAGGACATGATTTTCCACAGTATAAAACAAGCATTGAATGGCTCGGTAAAAGAAATTCAAACCTGTGGATACATTGTAAAAACTTAGAGGCAATAACCTTTTTTTCCTCTTACGAATCATTATTTGGATCTAGGTTTTATAGCTTCAATTTTTTCTGGCACGAATCGGACAAGGTAACCCTTACATCCAAATGTGCGATCTGGGCATTTCCTGGTAACCAACCAATTCCCGGAAGTGTTGCTGTTATGCCAGAGATTCATAACGATGATCTTTCACAATGTTTTGCGGTTTGCTCGGATTACGTCATGAATTATAAATGAGAGTTGCACTAATACTTCCCGGACAAACTAGAGAGGCAAGAGAAGTATATCCCTCTATTAAATCGAAGATTATCGAACCGTTCAATGCTGACGTGTTTATTAGCACCTGGAATCCATCTTCGGAAATAAAAAAATCTTTGCATGCGGAAAGCTGGTTTTTAGAAGACACGTTTACTATTGAAGAGACTTTAGAAAAATTCAAGCCGCAATTGTTTATTTCAGATAACTATGAGTCAGAGTTAATAAAGACCATTCGGGAAAAAGCATTAGCATATCAAAGTTTTTCCCCTTCTACGGGGGAAATGAATCCCGTGTCTGTTTTTCTAATGTGGTACAAAATCAAGCAAGGTTTTAATCTCGTGAAACAGTATGAGGAAACATTAGGAGAAAGATACGATTACGTTATCAAGGGAAGGTTTGATCTGAGAATACATAACGAACTTGTATTGGAAAGGAATCTTGATACTATTTGTGTTCCTCCCGGGTATGACTGGAAGGGAGGAATAAATGATGTCTTTGCCTGGGGAGGAAGGGATGCAATGGAGTGGTACTGCTCAATGTTCGATCATTTAGAAGAACACATACTTACAACAAATTTCTTTCATCCAGAAACATTACTTAGACATCATCTCTTAATTTCTCCGTATAATCTTGATCGACCACTACTAAAAGTATCACTAAGAGGTAAGAATGTTTGGGAGACTGAGGTCAAAGGTGAAAAATTTGATAAAAAAAGTTATCGATATATAGAATCTAAGGGAAACATTTGGGACACTTAGATGTTAAATAAAGGATTTAAAAATAAATTTTAAGGAATCATGAGCAATTTAGACATTTTTAATTTGGATGCAGAAGCATTCGTAACAAAGGCAAAAAAGGAGACATCCGAAGGAACAGAATTTTACAAACCCTATCCAGAAAACGGAAAAGATGGAGTTTATAAATCTTTAGTTCGTTTTCTCCCAAATCACGTAGATCCTACGAAATCCAAAATTCACAAGTACTACGTTTATCTTACCGATCCATCTACTGGTGATGGCTTTGTAGCTGATTGTCCATCTACTGTTGGTAAGAAATCAATTCTCAAAGACATGTTCTGGAAGTTGAAAAATTCACATTCAGCTGCAGACCAAGAATTGGCAAAAAGCTTTTCTCGCAAAGAAGACTATTACTCTTTAATTCAAATTGTGCAAGACAAGCACAACCCAGAGTTAGAAGGTAAAATTATGATTTTCAAGTTTGGGAAAAAACTCAATGACATGCTTGAGGCCCAATTGAAACCTGAATATGGTGAACCTGTAAATCCTTACGATCTTTTCGAAGGTAAATTATTTTCGGTACACACTAGAAAGGTAGGGGATTGGAATAATTACGATCTTTGCTCTTTTGTCGGTGATAGAATTCCTATCGAGATCAACGGAAGAAAAATGCAAAAGAACCAGGAGGACATGAACACCATCCTGGAATATTTAAAAACTGGGCCGGACAATTTAGCTCAATTTGAATACCGTGACTGGGATGATGCGATGACAGATCGAGTTATGAATGTTATCAGAAATTCAGTTCCTGATGGTAGGTTAGTCAATGAGGTTATGTCAGGTGTAAATATGTCATCTTCCTCCCGACCATCTAGTTCTTCTCAATCTAGTTCATCTAACCAGATTTTCCAGGAAGCTTCTAATACCAAAGTTGGAACCCAACCAGAGCCTGTTAAGGATCAAGGTATTGTTAGACCGGAAGCACCCGAAACTTCTTCGTCTTTAGACGACCTTTACGCAGATCTCTAATTTGCAACCGAGAGGGAACAGTCAAGATAAATCTTGCTGTTCCCTTTTTTTTAAACCAAAGGTAGAAGATTATGGATTTAAGTAGAGTTCAAGGATTAATAGCGGATATTTTAAGGAAAGAATTTGCAGGAAATGCGGACAAGCAAAAAATTTATCATGCCGCAAACAGATTAAATTTTTCTTGCCCCTATTGCGGGGATAGTTCATCCTCAAGAAAAAAGAGGGGGAATTTTTATCTTGATACTTTGACTTATAAATGCTATAATGGTGGATGTGGCATCTATAAGGATGCTTTTTCAATGTTCCGAGATTTTTCGGTTATCTCAAAACTAGAGAGTGACGAGAAGGAAGACATAATCCAGACAATAAAATTAGGCAAGGAGAAAAGGAAAACCCATTTTGGTGACATTGACATTTCCTTATTCTTTGATGCTGACTTCAAGAAACTAGTTATTGACCGAGACCTTTTCGTTGAGAAGATGGGACTTGAAAATGTCAAAGGATCCAAAATTGAAAATTATCTGATAAGAAGGAACCAAAAGCCAGATAAAAAATTTGCTTGGGATCAAAAAACACAAAAGCTTTATCTCTTCAACCTCACCAAAGATGGTGAAATACTTGGGTTACAATTCAGAAACATGTCTGGTACATCGGGTTCAAAATATTACACTTACAAGTTGAGTGGGATATGGGAAAAAATGCTTGGTGTAACTGACGAAGATTTCCTCAATGAGGCGAGGAAGATCGACCCGGTTTCTCACGTGTTTAATGTCGGAATGATTTCATTTGACCACACAATAACGGTTTTTGAGGGACCTATGGATTCTTGGCTTTGGAAGAATTCGGTAGCACTTTGTTCCGTTGAGAATAAATTTCCATTTGAAGTTGAAAACATCCAATATTGGTACGACTGGGACAACGCTGGAAGACATAAGCATTCTGAATTGCTTTCAGAAGGTAAAAAAGTGTTCAATTGGAAGAAATTTTTGCTAGATCACGAGCTACCGATAAATAAAAAGTGGGATCTAAACGATCTTGTAAATTACCTTCGTGCGAAGAGGATCAAAATAAGAAGATTGGATAATTATTTTACAGAGGAGATTTTAGACTTATCCGATTTCATTTATGCTTGAAATGCCAACAATTGACAAAACTGAAGAGTGGGAAGAAAGCCTTAATCATGTAGACGGGACTATAAAGTTTCCTGTCACTTTTTTTGATAGTATTGATATGAAGGATATAGAGACTTCACTTCCCTCAGTCGCAGTTAGCTTGCCCAGATTTAAGAAAACTACGGTCAAAGAAATAAAAATCGGAAAAAGATCCAAAAATAAAGGAAACGAATTATTTTAAAATGTCAGAAAGTCAAAAAATAGATTATGTAAAGCTTTTCGATCAGGAAAGATCTGAATGGAAAGAAAAGATCCAGGTTATGTCTTTGAGTTTGAAAAGCATCAGGACCGTGGCCGAAGCTCAGGTTGAGCTTTTCTCCAGTAGACAGATCCTTTTGGAATACAGCTATAAACTTGCCCAGATAGTTAGTAAATTGTCCAGCAAAGAAAGACAAGCTAGATCGGCAAAACTGAGAGAATACGCAACCAACTCCGATGTAAGATATGGATCCAATGAGACCAAGGTGCTTATCGAAAGCGACATATCGGAGATACTGGAAAAAATCCAGCTTGTAGAGGGTCACAGAAAATTCATAGATCAAACTATACAAACCGTTGATCACATGCTGTATGGGATCAAAAGCCGTATAGCTTTGGAAGAGTACTTGAGAGGAAGTACTGTCAAATAAAATGCACGCATGCTTAAGTTTAACGTTTCAGAAGATCAACAGTGGTTAATACTCGCACAGTCTAGTGACGAAATAGAAAAGAAACAAATAGAGATTTCGTTAACCAAAAAAATACACAATTGGTATTTCCATCCTCTAGTTAAGAAAAAAATATGGGATGGAAGTATTTGCTTTATTGAAAAAAAAGGTGCTCTTTGGAAAGTTCCGATTGGTCTTTGGAGAGAAATCTTTGAGATTGGAAAGGAATATAATCTAGAGGTAGAAATTGAGGGATTGGATAGACTAATTCTAAACGATTTGTCTCTGGAAGAATTTCAAGAATGGGTCGACGAATTCTTTGAAGACAAAGAGTTTAAACCTAGGGACTATCAAGTTGAAGCAGCATGGAAAATAGTAAAATATAGATATTCTGTTTCCGAAATTGCAACCTCTTCAGGAAAAACCCTTATATCTTTCATGATATTTGCTTTTCTTAAGCAAAAAGGCTACATCAGAAAATTCTTGATGATCGTTCCAAGTACAAACCTAGTTTTCCAGGGTAATGATGATTTCGTAGATTATGGAGTTGGTGAATTGGGGGTAAGAATACAACAAATTGGAGGCGGAAGCAAATTAAGAGAAGATTGTGACCTGATAATTGGAACGTTCCATTCCTTAGTCAAGAAGGAGGAAGATTTCTTTGATGGTGTGGATGCTGTTTTTGTTGACGAAGCTCACCACACTAACTCTATGTCGATCAAAAAGATCGTTGCTAAATGTATGCATAGCAAATGGAGATTTGGTCTCACCGGAACATTGACGAAAAGAGGATCTGCGGATCATTTAACTATCCAACAATTTCTTGGCCCCGTAATCGTAGAGATTTCCCCCGACTTCCTTTTCAAAAACAAACACGCAACCCCTGTTAATATTAAGGTGGTTATGCTTGATTGGCTGGACCAGGAGATAAAAGAAAAGCTTGCTGATTTAAAAGCAAATTCACAGAATCTGGAGGGTAATGAAGTTTACAATCTAGAAAGAAAACTGGTTATTGAGAGTGAAAAAAGATTAAAATACATCGTAGAATTCATTGCTAAAACTTCCAAAAATTCATTAGTTCTTTTTCAATCAGTAAAAGACGAATATGGAAAACAAATTTGGAATAGACTGAGAGAAATTACAAATAATAAAGAAGTATTCTATGTTGATGGGGATACTGATGAAAAATTAAGGGAGGAGTATAAAGAAAGAATGTCAACCGGTGAGAACAAAGTATTAGTGGCAACCTTCGGTACTTTTTCTACTGGTATTTCGATCAACAATTTACACAACATTTTCTTGGTTGAATCCTATAAAAGTG
>JACCDV010802295.1_pt1 | contig 13831 bp, 10 predicted proteins | sample 7446131 | NCBI WGS metagenome assembly JACCDV01 (sample SAMN15323448, study PRJNA562643) | freshwater metagenome | isolation source: river surface water | place: USA:Blue River Watershed | collected 2017-08-17 | reverse complement strand
ATCGCAAGGCCTCTCAACCCACCGCCATCGCAAGGCCTCTCAACCCACCGTCATCGCGAGGCCCGCAGCTCTTCGTCATCGCGAGGCCGAAGGCCGTGGCGATCCAGGGTGCCGCCAATACAAACACCCTCAATTGCCGCAGCCGCTTGGCCGCCCCCCTGCCCTCAACCCTTGGCCGCCTCCAGCGTGTCACGCGTGCGCTGAGCCACCTGGCGCGCCGCCGCCGCAAAGTCATCGCCCTGCGAGGCATACAAAATCGCCCGCGACGAATTGACGATGATGGGCGAACCCGCACGCCAGCCCGCCTTGACCGTGGCCACCGCATCGCCACCCTGCGCACCCACGCCCGGAATCAGCAGCGGCACGCGCGGTGCCACCTGGCGCACCCGCTCGATCTCGTTCGGATAGGTCGCACCCACCACCAGCCCCAGCTGGCCATTCAAGTTCCACGGCCCCTGCGCCAGGCGCGCCACATGCTCATACAAGAGCGGCTGCCCATCGACCGAGCCCAGGCGCTGGTTCTGCAGGTCGTCGCCGCCCGGGTTGGACGTGCGGCACAGCAAAAACGCACCCTTGCCCTCGTACTTCAGGTAAGGCTCCACCGAGTCCCAGCCCATGAAGGGCGAGAGCGTCACCGCGTCGGCCCCGTAACGCTCGAAGGCCTCGCGCGCGTACTGCTCGGCCGTGGAGCCAATGTCGCCCCGCTTGGCGTCCAGGATGATGGGCACCTGCGGCGCCACCCGGCGCATGTGCTCCATCAGCCGCTCGAGCTGCCCCTCGGCCCGGTGCGCCGCAAAGTAGGCAATCTGCGGCTTGAACGACGACACCAGATCGGCCGTCGCATCGACGATGGCCGCGCAGAAGTCATAAATCTTGTTGGCATCACCCTGCATGCGGCCAGGGAAGCGCTTGGGCTCCGGGTCCAGGCCCACGCAAAGCATGGAGCGGTTCTGGCGCTCAGCGGCGTCCAGCATGGCGAGGAAGGTCATGCGGGGGATTGTAGGGAGGGGTTATCCTAGACCGCGCAGCGCCCGACCCAGCCATATCAGGCCGCGAGCCCGCACATGTCTGTACTGGGTGCGGGGCTGCATTCATTGAGGCTGAACTCCGTGGCCAGCACTGCACTGGACGTCCTGAGTCGGCACGGCAACGATAGGCCTCTTTTTGAGCTGCCTGTGCGGCGGTGAACTGGCGCTTCGTGTTCTTCTGGTGGCCGTTCGTTTTCTGAGCTGCCTGTACGGCAGTGAACACAGACGTCACGGCGCGCGGGCTGGCGATCAGTTTCTGAGCTGCCTGTGCGGCAGTGAACTTACTTGATGAAGGCGTCCTGGTCGCTACGCTTTTCTGAGCTGCCTGTGCGGCAGTGAACTTCAAGGCCTACGGCGACGTGACCGCGGTGAATTTCTGAGCTGCCTGTGCGGCAGTGAACGAGCACGTGCGCGCCAAGACGTGCCGCGACAATTTCTGAGCTGCCTGTGCGGCAGTGAACCTACGATGGTGACGTTGGCCGAAACGATGCTGTTTCTGAGCTGCCTGTGCGGCAGTGAACGTCTTCGGAGAGATCCGCAAGAAAGCCGACAATTTCTGAGCTGCCTATGCGGCAGTGAACATCCGTCGTGGCGGGGACAGCTTGGGCCGCAGTTTCTGAGCTGCCTGTGCGGCAGTGAACTCGCTGTCGCTCACCGACAACCGCGGCTTCGATTTCTGAGCTGCCTGTACGGCAGTGAACCTCGGTCGCTTCACCGACAGCATTCGCTCCCTTTTCTGAGCTGCCTGTGCGGCAGTGAACAAGCAGATCAGCGGCCTGGCGGCACTGTTCAATTTCTGAGCCGCCTGTGCGGCAGTGAACAGAGTCGCAGCCAGTCAAAAGCAACGGCGTATTTTCTGAGCTGCCTGTGCGGCAGTGAACGTGTGGTGGCAGGCGGCGCGCGGCGCGAGGACTTTCTGAGCTGCCTGTGCGGCAGTGAACGGCGAGCTATGCACCGAGGTCGCGCGCAGCCTTTTCTGAGCTGCCTGTGCGGCAGTGAACATGGACAGCGTTCCGCCGAACCCAAGGGGGACTTTCTGAGCTGCCTGTGCGGCAGTGAACCCAGCAACTTGCAGCCACGAATGGCGCTCGATTTTCTGAGCTGCCTGTGCGGCAGTGAACTCGGACGCTGCGAATGTGGTGTTCCAGAGCACTTTCTGAGCTGCCTGTGCGGCAGTGAACGCCACGGTGGAGATCAACGGTGTTGCCCGTGTTTTCTGAGCTGCCTGTGCGGCAGTGAACAGCTACTGAGGTGGATCACATCGAGCCGCTGTTTTCTGAGCTGCCTGTGCGGCAGTGAACGCCGACTCGGGCCGCAAGATCGGCACGGGCCTTTTCTGAGCTGCCTGTGCGGCAGTGAACTAAAGCCCGCGAAAACGAAAGGATCGACGCCATTTCTGAGCTGCCTGTGCGGCAGTGAACGAGGTGTAGGCGTCATCTGCCCACTGCCAGCGTTTCTGAGCTGCCTGTGCGGCAGTGAACGCTCGCGGCGACCCGCTGGCGTGGCAGTTGATTTTCTGAGCTGCCTGTGCGGCAGTGAACATCGAGCTGGCCAGGCAGGCCTGCGGCATCCATTTCTGAGCTGCCTGTGCGGCAGTGAACACCGAGGCAGCGCTACTGTAGTCGCGCGGCCATTTTTGAGCTGCCTGTGCGGCAGTGAACGATACACGTCGTTGAACGCCTGCACCCCTGGATTTCTGAGCTGCCTGTGCGGCAGTGAACCGCCGAGTCGCTGCTGCGCCATCAGGTCATCATTTCTGAGCTGCCTGTGCGGCAGTGAACGTGAGCGACGTGTACTGCAGCACTTATCGCCATTTCTGAGCTGCCTGTGCGGCAGTGAACTCGCTGCGCGATGTCTCGCAGCCAGCCAAGCATTTCTGAGCTGCCTGTGCGGCAGTGAACAGGGCCGAGATGCTGATGATGGCGGTGAGCTTTTTCTGAGCTGCCTGTGCGGCAGTGAACGAGCCGGCCACGGCGCCGGATGGCCGGCCGCTTTTCTGAGCTGCCTGTGCGGCAGTGAACTTCCTCTTTTCCCTGTAACCCGTAACCTGTAATTTCTGAGCTGCCTGTGCGGCAGTGAACGTTGTCACCATCTTGCTAAACTGTGGGAACATTTTCTGAGCTGCCTGTGCGGCAGTGAACGTCGCGAGCAGCGCACTGGTCGTGTCGCACCCTTTCTGAGCTGCCTGTGCGGCAGTGAACCCCAGCCTGCAGCTCTCACGCACGAGAGCTGTTTTCTGAGCTGCCTGTGCGGCAGTGAACGGGGATGTGTTCATGCGCCCCCCTTCGGATACTTTCTGAGCTGCCTGTGCGGCAGTGAACCTGTTGGCCTGATAGGTAACCTTGGTGCCAACTTTCTGAGCTGCCTGTGCGGCAGTGAACACTACCTGCTCACGGGCTTTGTCCCGACGCAATTTCTGAGCTGCCTGTGCGGCAGTGAACATCTCCTGCCACTCTGGCCCGGCGGCGCGGGATTTCTGAGCTGCCTGTGCGGCAGTGAACGAAGGACTCACCCCCGCGCAGTTCCTTCTTGATTTCTGAGCTGCCTGTGCGGCAGTGAACAGCACGGGCACGCGCGCGCTGCGAGTGTTGGCTTTCTGAGCTGCCTGTGCGGCAGTGAACGGCAAGTTGATGCCCAGCTTCTCCGCGTCCTTTTTCTGAGCTGCCTGTGCGGCAGTGAACAGTCCGGCACAGCGCCCGACGCCACCGAACAATTTCTGAGCTGCCTGTGCGGCAGTGAACTGTGTGCGTGCAGTGGTCAAACGGCTTTTTCTTTTCTGAGCTGCCTGTGCGGCAGTGAACAGCATCACGCGATCAAGACGGCACGGGACATGTTTCTGAGCTGCCTGTGCGGCAGTGAACGCGCATTTCGGCGTCAAGCTGCAGCGCTATCGTTTCTGAGCTGCCTGTGCGGCAGTGAACGTCTACATATTCGTCGGAGAGTTGGCCTTCGATTTCTGAGCTGCCTGTGCGGCAGTGAACCCGTACAGGTGCGGAGCGCCTGGGCGGACCCGTTTCTGAGCTGCCTGTGCGGCAGTGAACTTTGGCCACCACGTCACCTTCGGCCAGAACGTTTTCTGAGCTGCCTGTGCGGCAGTGAACTGCCTTCCGATGCCGATGACTCCGCCATCGACTTTCTGAGCTGCCTGTGCGGCAGTGAACCCGGGTGCGGGTCAATTCGTCCAGGCTGGGACTTTCTGAGCTGCCTGTGCGGCAGTGAACGGAGCCGGACAAGACTGCGACGGCGATCGACTTTTCTGAGCTGCCTGTGCGGCAGTGAACGTCCACCAGCCCCCGAAAATCTTCCACCGTGATTTCTGAGCTGCCTGTGCGGCAGTGAACACTTTTTGGAGGGCCAGGTGCGCGCGCTTCTGTTTCTGAGCTGCCTGTGCGGCAGTGAACGGGGACGCCGTTGAGCGTGGCCAGTTGCTGCATTTCTGAGCTGCCTGTGCGGCAGTGAACGCCAGCGGGTCAGGGGGCCAGGCGGGTCAGCGTTTCTGAGCTGCCTGTGCGGCAGTGAACGCTGGGCGCTTGTGGCTGACAGCGACTTGAGTTTTCTGAGCTGCCTGTGCGGCAGTGAACGGGGGTCAGCGGGCCAGGGGGTCAGCGGGCCATTTCTGAGCTGCCTGTGCGGCAGTGAACATTTTTCTTCTGATTTCAACAAACGTTTGAAATTTCTGAGCTGCCTGTGCGGCAGTGAACGGGAAAGCCCTAGCATCTTTTTTCGCGCTGGGTTTCTGAGCTGCCTGTGCGGCAGTGAACAGGAGTTGTCTCCCTATAAGTTACTGATATCTATAGGACATCCGCAGCCAGACCCACAATGCCCAATTTTTCGAAATGCTCTGTAAGTGCTTGATTTTTAAAGACCCAATCAGCCACTCCAAAAAAAGGGTCAAAACCAAGGCACTGTCGCCACATGCGCAAGGCCATAAGAGCTAAACCGCCCCGCCACAGGCTGACTCTGAAGCGGGCTGTGCTCAACGAAAAGACAAAACAGCTGGCCTGTGCTGCCGCTATGCAGCTGCACAAATGGCAGGTTAGGTCGACGCTCAACCTCAACAGGAATCGCCGCAGCGGCCTGCTCGAGGGTTTCGCCCTTGCGCTGCATGCGGCGGCGGCGGAGGCGATCTACGCTGGTCTTGAACTGGCGTCGCCGCACGTTGCGGTACTGTGCGCCAGAGGGCACCGGGCGAAGCTCGCTGATGTGCGCATGGTCGCGCATGCCCTTCAGCCAGTTCTGCCCCATCAAAATCAGCAGATCATCGGCAGTGCCATGCAAACGCAGTACCGCTCCCAGCGTGCGCTTGCTCACCGGCTCATTGACATGCTTCGGGTAGCTCACGCCAATGCTTGCGAACTTCCCCTGCGACAAAGCTCGGTGCAGCTTGGCGACCAGTGCACCCAGCAAGTGTGCGTGGCTGAACTCAGGATCGGGCAACAGAGTGATGTCGATGTAATGCGTGGTCATAGGGCCTCGCGCATCAGCTTGCATCGCCAAAAACACCGCCACGAATCAGCACGGCCATCACAAAGTGCTGTTGTTCCACGGGTGGCGCCTGGTCTTTCAACAGCCAGTTGTCCAGCAGGGTGTAGAAGTCCAGCTTTTGCTTGGGTTGCCGATAGGCCTTGCCCTGAGTGGTCACAGAACCATAGGGTTCCACGGCGATGGGACCGAGTTCCTCGGCACCCTCGTACCAGGTGTCGATGGTACGGATGGCATTGCCGATTTTTTGCGAGTGGATGGCGGCCACACCGCTGACGTGATACAGCGTCTTGCTTTTACCGGCGCTGTCTTTGTCCAGCACCAGCTCTTGCGAGGGGAACACCTCTTGCCCTTCGCCTTGTCGCACAAAGGCCGTCACCCGCAACAGCACATGGTCTGATCCGGCCAAGCCGGCTGCAATGGTCTGCCCCAGTTCGTCGAGCCCTTTTGCGTCGCTGGGAAGGGGGCCCACTGCACGCATGTTGAGCGCCAGGGAATCAAAGGTCCATGCCTTGGCGGGTTGACCGTCCCGCATTTGCTCCACGGTCACTTCGACCTGCTCCGCACCGACGCGATTGCGCCACAAGAAGCGGCCATTCGCCAGGTTGGCTGCATAGCGCCGGGCCAGTTCACCAAAGCCATTCTCTTGAACATAGCCCTGCACGGTGGCCAGCAATTTGGTTTGATACGCCGCGCTGTTGCAGGCCGACGGCCCGCCCGCACCGCCCAAAACACGCAGCGTGAACTGCACCTTCAGCGTGTCGGCCTGTGGAGGCAAGGCAGCCACGTCCACAGTCTGAAGGTTGGGGTTTTCAATGGCGGCGTCCAGCTTGGCCGGGTCTTGGTCTTTTGTCTTGAGCCGGTTGCTGATGGTGCCGCGTACCGATTTCGGCTTGATGGAAACGGCCTCCCATGCATGCGAGTGGGCGCGGTTTTCCCAGCGTCCAGCGTGGAAAACGGCGTCAGACGGATCCAGCTTGCGCTCAAAAGCCAGAACGGAAGCGGTGGTGAGTTTGTCGGTCATGGTGTCAATCTTTCAAAAATAGGTGGAAGTGAAGTGAGAAGGAACTGGCCAGGGGATCAGGTGTAGTCGTAGGCCTCGGGGTCATCCGATTCATCGTGCGTGTCGGCTGGACTGCTGGCGTCAGCGTCATCCTTTCGCGGTGACTGGTAGCCGCTGCGACAGCGGTACAGGCCTAAGGCTTGGTCAAATTCAGCACGCCAGAGCAGATGGTCTAGATGGGTCAGTCGGTGGGGACCAATCCATTCGCCCAGCGAATAGACCGACTCCACAAATTGCAGTGGCACCGCCGTATCCCGTGCATTGCGCACCGTGCCAGCCGCATGTGCTTGCGGCGTGAGCGCGGCATAGCCCACAGGAATGGGCACCACCCAGCCGCTGCCCTTAGGGCGCATTGGGTCTGCCCATTTCACTTTCCCGTCGGTGGCTCCACTGTCTGAAATTGCGGGCGCGTAGTTGAATCGGGCTGCATGGAGCCAAGCGTCCAAGACAGTGGCATCAGGCTGGGTGGTGCGCAGGTGCTGCAAGCGAACCGACAGCAAATCGTCGCGGCCCACCAGGGCAAAGCCCGGCAACCATTGGCGGCGCCATTGGCGGAACGCCATGTCAGCCGCATCAGGGTCTTCAGGAACGATGGCCATCCAGGGCCGCACCCGCTTGCCCGGCACCGGACGCGACGGCAACACACTGCCACCAGCCACGCGCATGCTGCACAGGGTGTGGCCTGCGATGCGGGCCCAATCGTCCAACTGCGCCTCGTTGCCTTGCACCAAAGCCGATGGCATGCCAGGTTCACGCTTTTCAGTAACTGCGAGAACCAGGGTGATCTGCAGATGCATGCGACCTTCTTCGACGATGGCTGCGGTGCTACCGTCTTTCCCCACCGGGTTGCGTGTGAGGTTGAAGTTGCGGACATAACCCTGAGTCACCTGCTCCTGGTGGTGATGACACACCACGCCCACACCGTGCAGCTGTAACGGCACGCCCACCTGTGCCAGCTTGCGCTCCAATGCCCACATCAGGCCCATGAAGGCCGTGATGGACGGGAAACCGTGTGTGAGTGGACTGCCAATGGCATTGGCGTTCTGGATGCGCAAATGCGGCAGAACGAGAACGGCTTGATGTCGCTGCTGACTCATGGGTTTTCCTCCCGCAGCTCCACCAATTCCTCATGCGTCTTGCGGACAGGGATGTAGTGGGGCGCATCCAGTTTGTTGCGCAGTTCGCGCAACTGCTGCTTGAAGCCGTCTTCGTCGGTGAGCAAGACCTTTTTCCATTGGCGCGCTTCGACGTCGCCGACGGGCAGCTTGTCGCGCAACTGACCATTGAGCCATCGAGCGAAGGCCATGCCAATTGAAGCTGGCCAATCCATCTGCATCCATTTCTCAGCAAACTCTGTTTCCCCTGGACGCTCCGCTCGCAAAGGGTCGAGCCACAGTTTTTGGTCATAGTCGAGCTTTTCGAATCGCTCGTCATCGCAGGTCCAACCCGGGGGCAACAACTGCTGCAGCTCGGCCGCCAATGCGACCAATTCGTCCAGCAAGGTGTCCACCAGTTCTGCGCGACGCTGACGGGTAACTTGATTGGCCTCGGGGTTTGACTCCAAAAATGTCCGCAGCACCCGCACAGTTCGGCGCACTTCAGGACGGGCAATAAACAGGCGCTCAAAAACCGACTCCACATGCACCGGCAAGCGGACGTCGCTGGCCTGCCACTGCGGCGGTAGCGACGAGAGCAGGTAGTTCATTCCCCGTCGCTCACTATTGAGCTGGCTGATGTTTTGCGGCTTGGTACCCCCCATGTTTTGCACTCCAAGGTCGGGGTAGTCGTAAAACACGCCGTCATGGACCTTGCGTTCGCGCCGGGCCTGGCGGGCCGCTTTGTTGGCTTCACCAAAGCGGTGCTCCTGCACCTGGGCATGCACGACATGGGCCAACGATGTGGCATACAGCGGGGCTAGCAGGGTGTAGGCAGCATCATTGCAAGCATCGCTTCCTGTTAACCAATAGAGCTGCTTGGCCAGGGTGTGACTGCTGGGGCCTTCAGCACTTGGCTGAATCAAAGATACGAATGCATCGCGCAACGCTTGCGCTTGCGATGGATCAGCGTGCAGCGCAGCCATGGCATCGCGGTCGCATGCGATCAGGGCAGTGATCAGGCTACGTCCGTCCACTTCCAGCTTGAGCAGCTTGTACACATCAAGTGCCGCCGCATTCCCGACCACATCTACCGTGAAGCGCTCGCCTAACGCATGACTGCCGAGTTCCGCCAACTGGGGAAGAGAGATGGGCGGCACATAAAGGTTCGTACCCCGAGCGTCAGGATGGATGGGTTTGAGAGAGTGGGTGACAGCCTGGATTTGTTCCACGCGCTTCGCAGCACTGGCCAGCCACACTTCTTGAGCAAACGAAGCAATCACTTCGGCTCGCTGGGGGTCGTCAGGATTGAGCTTGTCGAGCTTGGCTTGCAGCCGCTCGTGCAAGAAGGCGGTGATGGCCGATCGATAGTCACTGAAAGTTGCCGGAGGTTCATTCGTCGGCATATCGTCGCCCTCCTGGATGGTTGTTTTTTCGGTATCTTTCTGACATTAATGTGCCTCCTTCTTGTTGAAACCAAGTTGTTCATGCCACGACCAGCCCGCCTGACATTCAGGCAGGCTGGCGGTGACATAGCGTTCTGCACATGCGTGCAATGACAGCCCTCGCGACTGCGCCAACGCCGTCAATTCCTCCATCAGGCTCACATGGGGCCATGGCGACACGCTGGGCGATGCCAGCTGCGCCTGCGGCACGGAATGGCACAGGCTTTCCTGCACGAGCACATAGAGCTTTTGGTACCGACGCACCCCCTCTTGCACACGGTGCAGTTGGAGCGTCTCTTCATCCTCGTCCGGCAGCAGGGCCACGTCTTCACGCCGTTGCGGGTCGTAGCGAAAGCGTTGTATCTGCGGCAGCAATCCAGTGAGCCACAGCGACCGAGGTGCATCAACATCGGGCTCATGCCAATGGAGACAGGCTGCGGAGGTTTGCTGATGGACCCCTGGTGGCTTGGGCAGCATGCTGTCGTGAATACGGGCGTGTTCCAGGTCAACCAAGCGAACGCTTGGGAGCACCTTTCCGGGCTTCAGGGCAATGCGGGGTTGCGCATCTACGGCCCATGTCGCAGCCTCAGTCCCACCGTTCCCAAGCAGCTCGCGCAAGCGGTGGGACTTGAGCTGAAACGGTGCATGTGGCGTTTCAAAGCCGGGCTTGCAGTACGCGGGCTGGTTGGGTCTTTCGAAGTGCCGCAGGTTGCTGTCCAGCACCACCATGTTGACGCTACTCACCGGTCCAGGCCGATGCCGTCGAACCCGCCCGGCAAGTTGGATGAGCGAGCGGATGGATGAAGGCTCCACCACAGCCCAGTCGTAGTCATGGTCCCGTCCCACTTCTGTCACCGGGCTTCCCAGTACGATGAAAAGATGGTGAGGCTCTGGGTAAGCGTCAATCAGCGCGCGCAGAGTCGATCGATTCAACGCGGGGTCGCTGTCGCCTTGTGCGCCTCGCCTATTGAGCAAGGTGTCAAGCTGCTGCTCGATGGCCGAGCGCAGCAACAAGGGAAATTGCGAGTGGTACACGCACAGGTGAATGCGCACCTTCCCTTTCAGTGCTGGCGGCAATGCGTCCTGGGCATACATGGCGAGCGCCACGTCATACAGGGGCGCAATGTTGGCCATACGAATCAGGCCCAGGCTCACCGATTTGCCACTTGCAGGGTCTGCGCTGTGGTTCTGGGGCTGCTGGTGAAGTTGCCATGCATGCGCCAGCACCAAACGGGCAAATTCTTGTCGGCGTTCGGTCGGCGTCAGGCTGGGCCAGGTCTCAGGCAGCGGCGCGATCTGGGCAAGACGCCGCACCTCGGCCTGCTTCAGCTTTGCAACGCGCTTCTGTACATATTGCGCATGAGCCTCACGAAAGGTCGTACCGTCCGGGCAGTCGCGGTCGGTCTGGATGAATTCATCGATCCAGAGGCAGCAAATGTTCAAGGGTTCACCGGGCCTGTCGCCGCGATGCTGCTGGTACACGGTGCGACCGGCCCGGTAGGCTAGAAACAGTCCCTCGACGAGTGCGGGCGGCAAGGTGGCCGATGACAGCAGCACGCGGCTGCCCAGCAGGCCTGCCCAATGCACCAGGCGGGTGAGGGCAGGCAAGTCAGCCATGTCGAAGTCGTCGGGCTCGTCCAGCACGAGGTCGCTTGTCAACAGCCGCAGCATGGGCGCGATCTGGCGGCCACCACGCAAGCTTTCTGTGGCGGGAGTCAGGTGGTCCACGGTGCAGACGAGCACAGGCGCAGCGATCAATGCGCGGGCTTTTGCATCGTCGGTCAAGCGTTGCAGCAGCGGGTGTTCATCATTGCCCTCATAGAGCACGGTTCCTGCTTCGTCTAGAAGCGCTTGTCGGGATGCGGACCCCGTGGCCTCGGCCTGCTCTTCCCAATATTCAAACAACGCACGGCTGGCTGCACCGCCCACCTGGATGGCGAGCTGCTCTTCGTTCAGGCCAAGATCGTTTTGAAAGCTGCGTCCGGTTTGCAGCGTGAGGGTGCGCAGGCCGATGGCGAAGGCGCAGCGCATGCCGGTGGATGGTTCAGCAAGCGCATTCATCACCCGTGCATTGCCAAGCGTCTTGCCACAGCCGGTGGAGGCCATGTTGACGATGAAGGCGCCCTGCTGTGCAGCACGCGGGCGAATGTGGGCGGCCAGTTCGGCGGCTTTGTCTTGCCAGGAAAAGCGTGGGTCAACGCTGCGTTTTCTGAGGCGCTTGTGGTTTTTCAGGGCGGGCAGACTGCCTGCCAGGCTGGGCAGCGAACGTGCGACCAGCGTGGCATGGGCTTGGACGCCCAGCAAATGCTCGTCCAAAGTCTGGTTGAACCGTGGCGTAGCGCGTTGATCGAACGGCGGCTCTCTGGCATCGAACCCGTTGTTTCCGGTGCGCGTGTTCGCATAGAGCGGATAGGACGCATTGCGGTAGGGCGCACGCCGCGCTTCGTCGGTGATGCTGGAGTAATGGTGATCCGCCAACATCAGGCACAGGCGCGAGACGTGCATGACAAATGGGTCGTTCGGCAGCGGAGGGCGGCTGGGTGCCTGCCACAAAGCCAGCAACTTGCGTGCATAGCGTGCGGCTTGCTTGCGCCATGCGGGGGTGGTAACCGGAAGTCCACGCGGGAAGTGCCAGTGGGCCTTGACCGTTTCGGTCGTGACCTGCTCGCGTGGCTCATTCCAGTCGGCGCTGATGCGTTGCAGCACATGATCAAGTGCGCTGGCGTTCAAGAAACCAGGCCGCGCGCCAAAGCGGCGATGCTGGGCGGCACCCAGGTCACCGGCCTCGTCCTCGTCGCCATTGGTTCGCGCGACCGGCAGACATGGCAACCGGTGGTGGGTGAACACCAGCCATGCGACGGCCTGTGCCAATGGTGGCAAGTGAGCGAAAGGTAACCGTTGCTTGGCCTGAGGTTCGTCCAATCCATCTCGCAGCAGCCGTCCACCAGCATGATCCAGCCAGAGTGATTCCAGAGCCTGAGCATCAACGTTGGCCTCAGCGCATTCAGCCAGCCGTTGCAACCAGCCCAGGTCGTCGTCCTGACCAACAAACGCTTGGAACAAGCGCACCGAAACCCATTCATGCCGGTAGTGGTTGCGCTCGCGTATGCCGGGGCTTCTGAGCTTGTCCTGAAACGCTTGGGTGGCTTTCCCAAGGTCGTGCAGCAGTGCCGCGAGGGCAACCACCGCCGTCATCAACGGCAGGTGGTGCCATGCGTTCTCATCCGCTGCGCGAAGCACGTTGCTGACAGTGGTGCTCGTAGGCACCGCACCGTGGTCATTGAATTGCCTTGAATCGCCCACCACCCATAACAGTTCGCTTTGGTTGCGCCCACGAATCCAATGACAGGCCACCGCGGTGTTCTTGCGTGCCGTTTGCCGGAGGAGTTTGCGGACAACATCCAATCCAGCCTGAGTGATGGGTGTTTGCCAGGTGCGGTCGCCGCGTCTTTCGGCAAACTGGTCAAGGATGCGGCGCGTCTCTGACAGGGCACGCTTGGAGCACTGGGACACAAACAATACGTTCATGCAAAGCCCTCTGAAGCAGGCGACTCAGAAGGCGACTTCTCCGCCTGCGGGGCCAATCGTGCGGTCTCCGTGGCAATGCTTTTGAGCTGGTCGATGATGAAATCCAGCGACTCACTCTGGGCAAGGGCTTCGATGCACTGACTGCGGAACTGCTGTTCGTCATCGCCGCGCATGGCTGACAAAAAAGCCTGCGGCATGACGATGGCGTCCTTCACCAAGTCGGCTGCGTCAAAAACCAGCCCTCCACGTCGTGTTTTTCCGTGAAGTACGGCCAGCCCATGCGGAAGGCCCAACACCCAGGTGGCGGTCGCGCCCAGGCCATAGGCCAGGTAGTTGCCATGGTCCAGAAATCGATTGGCGGCATCTGTGCCGCTGCCCCGTTTGGCACGGGTGAATTCGCCGTAGCCGCAAGCGTTGACGGCCAGTTTGTAGAGGGCCTTGGTCAGACGGGCTTCGTCTGTGAGCAGGGCTGCGATGTCCGGTGCGTTGGCCACCAAGGGCTTGAACTGGGCGACCAGCGTCTGCACTGCATCTGGAGAAGCATCGAAACCGGCGTCGCGCAGTGACCGGGTGCTCCATTGAGCGGGCAACCAGTTCAAGCGCTGCAACTGCAGTTGTTTCGCAGCGAGCAGGCGCAGCTCTTCGTCGAACCAGAAACGAACCCAAGCTTGTAAGTACTCGGTGGGTCGGTATTCGCTTTGAGGCGCGAACCAGGCGACCTCCACGTCCATTTCGTTGGCAGCAAACAGTGGCGTACCACCGCCGCCGCAAAAGCCCACCAGGACACCCGCCTTGGCCAGCTCCCGCATTGCTGCTTGCGTGATGGAGGTGCCCGAACCCAACAGAAGCGTGGTCGTGTTCGCGATGGGGATATTCCAGTACAGCGAGGCCTGGCCTTGCTCGGTCACGTACTCGACGCGGCCACCCTTCACCAGTACACGGCAATGCTCCAAGTAATACAGGTTGGCACGCTTGGAATGAAGAATGGCCTTGAGGTCGCTGGGCGAGAAGTCTTTCACGGTGACCTCGTTGCAAGGGCTGCCAAATGAACCGGCGATAACAGCGTTCGATGTGAATGGAAACCGCCTGACGGATCCATCGTCATAGGCAAAAACAAGTAAGCTTTTTGTTTGTTTGTAGATCCAAAAGGTTAAATCGAGAACTTAAGGATTTATTCAGATGAACAAAATT
>JACCDV010006869.1_pt1 | contig 13834 bp, 9 predicted proteins | sample 7446131 | NCBI WGS metagenome assembly JACCDV01 (sample SAMN15323448, study PRJNA562643) | freshwater metagenome | isolation source: river surface water | place: USA:Blue River Watershed | collected 2017-08-17 | reverse complement strand
GTCGCGCAAGCGTATTTCGATGTGCTGGCTGCGCAGGACAGTGTCGATTTCCTGCGCGCGCAGAAAGCAGCGATCGCCGAGCAGCTGGCATCGGCCAAGCGCAATTTCGAGGTCGGCACCGCAACCATTACCGACACCCATGAAGCACAAGCACGTTTCGACCTGACCGAAGCGCAGGAAATCGCCGCACTCAACGAGCTGGAAGTGCGACGCAATGCGTTTGCGCAAATCACCGGCAAGCTGCCGCCCGCACTGAATGGCCTGAAGGCGGGCATCAGCATCGCTGCCCCGGAACCGACATCACTGGATGCGTGGGTGATGCAGGCCGAGACCAGCAACTTCGGCGTGGTCGGCCAGGCACTATCGCTCGAGATCGCCGGTCTGGGCGTGAAAGCCTCGCAAGCGGGCCATCAGCCGACGGTCGATGCGATCGCATCGTACTCGTCGTCGGAATCGTTCAATCCGCTGTTTGGCGGACAGTTCACGCAGAAGGTGGGAGCCGTCGGCATCCAGGTCGCGCTGCCTATCTTCACTGGCTATGCCACCAGCAGCCAGATACGCGAAGCGGTATCGCTGCAGGAAAAAGCGCGCGCGGATCTCGACACCGCGCGCCGCAATGCCGTGCAGGGTACGCGCAGCGCCTATCTCGGTATGCAAAGCGGCCTGTCGCAGGTACGCGCGCTCGAAGCGGCGGAAACCTCGAGCCGACTGGCACTGGAAGCGAACCAGCTCGGCTACCAGGTCGGCGTGCGCATCAATATCGATGTGCTGAATGCACAGCAGCAGTTGTACTCGACCCGCCGCGATCTCGCGAAAGCCCGCTATGACACGCTGCTCAGCAGCCTGAAGCTGAAGGCTGCCGCCGGTGGCCTGACCGAGGGCGACATCGCGCAGCTGAATGCGCTGCTGGATGCGCGCTGAATGTGTGCTGAATGTGCGCCGGGTGCGTGACGCGTGTTGAACCTGTGCAGAACATGCACTGCGTGCAAGAACACTGACAGCGAACTGACAGACAGCTGACGTATCTCTGAGGTTTCACTGAGGTTTCACTGAGCCGCGGCGACATGCAGCGCCACATTCGAGCGCTGCAAAGCGTTGCTTAAGCAATCAAAAAGCGTTTCCTGTTCATTGCGAAGCAGGAAGCTTTATCGTTGCAAGGTTTTGCCCGGAGGGGAGACGTCCGGGCATGAAGTCGTGCCGAAGCCAGGTTCCTGCTGCGGCCATGCATTGTCCCGGGCGAGCAGCCCGGCCCGTATCACCTGATCGTGCGAGTCACCATGAAACCAATTAATACTGCGCGCAGCATCCTGATTCCCGCCGTCCTGCTGGCCCTTGCGGCTTGCGGCAAAAAAGACGATCCCGCCAAGGCCGGCCCCGGTGCCGGTGCACCGCCGCCGGCGATGGTCTCGGTAATCACGGTGTCGCCCGAGCAGGTGACCAACATGTCCGAATTACCGGGCCGGGTCGAAGCCGTGCGCAGCGCTGAAGTGCGCGCGCGTGTCGGTGGCATCGTGCAGAAGCGTTACTTCACCGAAGGCGGTGAAGTGCGTGCCGGACAACCGCTGTACCTGATCGATCCGGCGCCTTACCAGGCGACACTGGAAAGTGCGAAGGCCAGCGTCGCACAGGCCGAAGCCAATGTGCAGCGCACCGAAGCCAACCTGTCACTCGCGACCACCAAGGTCAATCGTTACAAGGGTCTGGTGGACAGTAATGCGATCAGCAAGCAGGAATTCGATGACTTGCAAAGTGCGCAGAAACTGGCGGCGGCCGATGTCGCCGCTTCGCGTGCTGCATTGGAAACCGCGCGCGCATCGCTCGAGACGGCAAAGCTGAATGTCGGCTATGCCACCATCACCGCACCGATCTCAGGACGCATCGGGCGCTCCATCATTACCGAAGGCGCGCTGGTCACCGCAAACGACACGCATGCGCTGGCAATGATCCAGCAGCTGGACCCGATCTATGTGACGCTGACGCAGTCGTCGGTGGAAATGGCTCGTCTGCGCGACATCATGTCGCAGAACGGCAAGGGCGGCGTGAAGGCCAAACTGACCCTGATCACCGAAGATGGCCGCCCCTATCACCATGCTGGCCAGTTGCTGTTCTCGGAAGCGATGGTTGATCCGGGCTCGAGCTCGGTGATCCTGCGTGCGCAATTCCCGAACCCGGAGCGCACGCTGCTGCCGGGCATGTATGTACGCGTGCGCGTCGAGCAAGGCGTGCGCCCCGGCACCATCGTGGTGCCGCAGCAGGCGGTGATGCGCACGGTCGATGGCTCGATCGTGATGACCGTCGATGCCGAGGGCAAGGTCGCACCGCGCCCGGTGAAGACTGAGGGCGCATACGGCACCAACTGGATCATCGGCTCGGGCCTGAAGTTCGGCGACACCGTGATCGTCGAAGGCCTGCAGAAGGTGAAGCCAGGCGCACCGGTAAAGGCACTGCCATGGACGCGTCCTGATGCTGCGCCCGCTGCCGGACCTGCCTCCGGACCTGCCGCCGGACCCGCGGCTGCCCCGGCCGCTCCTGCGGCGTCGCCTGCTGCTGCTCCCGCCGCCGCTCCTGCGTCTCCTGCCCCGGCCGCACCCGCTGCGCCCGCAGCGCCGCAACCGAAGAAATAAGGAAGCCTCGCCATGGCAAAGTTTTTCATCGATCGCCCGGTCTTTGCGTGGGTGATCGCGCTCTTCATCCTGCTGGCCGGGATCCTGTCGATACCCAACCTGCCGGTGTCGCAATATCCGACCATTGCACCGCCCACCATCATCGTCAATGCGATCTACCCGGGTGCGTCCGCGCAGACCGTGGACGAGAGCGTGACCAGCCTGATCGAACAGGAGATGAACGGCGCCGAGAACATGCTGTACATCGAGTCGCAAAGCCAGGCGGACGGTGGCTCGCAGGTATCGGTGACCTTCAAGACCGGCACCAACCCGGAACTGGCCGCGGTCGATGTGCAGAACCGCCTGAAGCGTATTGAAGCCCGTCTGCCGCAGGTGGTGGTGCAGCAGGGCGTGAACATCACGCGTGCGCGCAGCAACCTGCTGATGTTCGTGAACCTGCGCGCAACCGACGAGCGCGTGACACCCGTTGCCCTCGGTGACTACGCTGCACGCAACATCGTCAATGAAATCAAGCGCATCCCCGGCGTGGGTGTCGCGCAGTTGTTCGGCACCGAGCGCGCGATGCGCATCTGGATCGATCCGGACAAGCTGCTCGGCTTCCGCATGACGCCGAGTGACGTGGTGGCGGCCATCAAGGCGCAGAACGCGCAATTCTCGGCCGGTGTGCTGGGTGACCTGCCGGCGCCGAGTTCGCAGCGCATCGCGACCTCGATCGTCGTCACCGGCCAGCTGGCAACACCGGAAGAGTTCGAGAACGTGGTGCTGCGCGCAACGCCGGGCGGTGCCACCGTGCGTATCCGCGATGTCGGCCGGGTTGAAGTCGCTGGCCAGTCCTACGGCTTTTCGGCGCGCCTGAACGGCAAGTCGATTGCGGGCATCGGTATCCAGCTGACGCCGACCGCGAATGCGCTGGAGACCGCGCGCCTGGTGCGCGCGAAGATGGCCGAGCTGTCGAAGTACTTCCCGCCGGGGATGGAATATGTAATTCCGTTCGATACCTCGCTGTTCGTGAAGATCTCGATCGAGGAAGTGGTCAAGACCCTGCTCGAAGCCGTGGTGCTGGTGTTCCTGGTGATGCTGCTGTTCCTGCAGAACCTGCGCTACACGCTGATTCCGGCGATCGTGGTGCCGATCTCGCTGATGGGTACTTTCGCGACCATGGCCGCGTTTGGCTATTCGATCAACGTGCTGACCATGTTCGGCATGGTGCTGGCAATCGGTATCCTGGTGGATGATGCGATCGTGGTGGTCGAGAACGTCGAGCGGATCATGAGCGAAGAGCACCTGCCACCACGCGAGGCAACGATCAAGGCGATGAAGCAGATCACCGGTGCCATCATCGGCATCACGCTGGTGCTGATCGCGGTGTTCGTGCCGATGGCTTTCTTCAGCGGCTCGGTGGGTGCGATCTACCGCCAGTTCTCGATGTCGATGGTGGCGTCGATGGTATTCTCGGCCGTGATGGCGCTGACCCTGACGCCGGCACTGTGCGCGACCATCCTGAAGCCGGTTGGCCCCGACCATCACGAAAAGCGCGGTTTCTTCGGCGCATTCAACACGTTGTTCCGACGCACGTCCGAACGCTACCAGAGCATGGTCGCGCGGATGATCAAGTCCACCTTCCGCTATATGGTGATTTATGGCGTGATCATCGCTGCGGTCGCATGGATGGCGGCGCGCATGCCGACCGCCTTCCTGCCGGCCGAGGACCAGGGTTATCTGCTGGCCAACGTGCAGCTGCCGCCTGGGGCGTCCACCGGCCGTACGCTGAACGTGATGGAACAGGCCGAGCAGTACTTCATGAAGGAACCCGGTGTGCAAGCCATCGTGTCGGTGCTGGGCTTCAGCTTCTCCGGCAACGGCCAGAACGGCGGCCTGCTGTTCGTGCCGCTGAAGGACTGGAAGGAGCGCAATACGCCTGAACTCAGCTCGGAAGCGATCGCGAAAAAGGCACTGATGCTGATGGCCACGATACGCGACGCGATCGTGTTCACCGTGAACCCGCCGGCAATCCGCGAACTCGGCAATGCGACCGGTTTCTCGCTGCGCCTGCAAGATCGCGGCGGCCTCGGCCATGAGGGTCTGCTGGCCGCGCGTAATCAGCTGCTGGGCATGATGAGCAAGAACCCGGTGATCAAGAGCGCGCGTCCGGAGGGCATGGAAGACTCGCCGCAGCTCAAACTTGAAATCGACCGCGACAAGGCCAATGCACTCGGCCTGTCGGTAGCCGACATCAACGCGACGCTGTCCGGCACCTTTGGTTCCGTGTACGTGAATGACTTCCCGAACATGGGTCGCCAGCAGCGCGTGATCCTGCAAGCAGTGCCGGAAAAGCGCCTGATGCCGGAAGACCTCGAGCGGCTGCACATGCGTAATGCGCAGGGGCAGATGGTGCCGTTCTCGGCCTTCGGACGTTCGTCATGGGTGAATGGTCCGGTGCAGCTGGTGCGCTTCAACGGCTACCCGGCGATGAAGATCCAGGGCGATGCGGCGCCGGGCTTCTCGTCCGGCGATGCGCTGGCCGAAGTCGAGAAAATGGTCGCGCAACTGCCGCAAGGCATAGGCTACGAGTGGGCCGGCCAGTCGCTGGAAGAAAAAGCGGCCGGCTCGACCGCGACCGTGCTGTTCGCGCTGTCACTGCTCGCGGTGTTCCTGGTGCTGGCGGCGTTGTATGAAAGCACATCGATTCCGATCGCGGTGCTGCTGGTGGTGCCGCTTGGCGTGCTGGGCGCGGTGTCGTTCACGATGTTCCGCGGTATGCCGAACGATGTGTACTTCAAGGTCGGCCTGATCGCGATCATTGGCCTGTCGGCGAAGAACGCGATCCTGATCATCGAGTTCGCGAAAGACCTGCAGGCATCGGGCAAGAGCCTGACCGAGGCCACGCTGACTGCGGTCAAGCTGCGCTTCCGCCCGATCATCATGACCTCGCTCGCATTCATCCTCGGTGTGCTGCCGCTGGTGATCGCGACCGGCGCCGGCTCGGCCAGCCAGCGCGCAATCGGTACCGGCGTGATGGGCGGCATGATCACCGCGACCGTGCTGGCCGTATTCTTTGTGCCGGTCTTCTTCGTCGTGGTGCGCAGCATCTTCAAGGGCAGCGAGCGCCAGCGCAAGCTGTACGCGGCCCACATCGAGAACAACGAGGCAAAAGAATGAGAACCCCCAACCTCTCGCCCAAGGCGCTGACGCTGGCGCTGGCCGGTGCGTTTGCACTGTCCGGCTGCCAGATCATCCCCTTCTTCGACAAGCCGGCCGCTCCGGTACCGGAAACCTATGCCGCTGCGCCGACCGCCGAGGGTGCAGCGCCGGCGGTCACGATCGGCTGGCGCGCATTTTTCCAGAACCCGGAACTGCAGCAGGCGATTGCCACCGCGCTGGCCAACAACCGCGACCTGAAAACCGCCGCGCTGCGCATCGAAGAAGCGCGCGCGATCTACGGCATCCAGAAAGCCGACCAGCTGCCGACCGTGAACACCAGCGGCGGCGTGACCACCGGTCGTCAGTTCTTCCGTGGCCAGACCTTCGACACCACGACCTATCAGGTCGGCGTCGGCATGACGGCTTTCGAGCTCGATTTCTTCGGCCGCGTGAAAAATCTGTCCGACGCGGCTCTGTCGCAGTTCTTTGCAACCGAAGAAGCGCGCCGCGCACTGCAGATCGCATTGGTCGGTGAAGTCGCGAAGGCCTGGCTGAATGAACGGGCACTGGCCGAACAAGTGCTGCTGGCAGAGCGCACGCAACGCGCACGCGAAGCGTCGTTCGAGCTGGTGAAGAAGCGTTTCGATGCCGGCATCACCAATGCGCTGGAGCTGCGCCAGAGCGAAACCCTGGTGCAATCGGCCCGTGTCGCCGCACTGGCGCAGAAGCGCCAGCATGCGCAGGCGGTGAATGCGCTGACCCTGCTGACCGGCAGCGACACGAAACTGCCCGCGCAGTCGGCGACCTTGTCGGCGCAGGCAATCACTGCGGATATCGCCGCCGGCCTGCCGTCGCAATTGCTCGAGAATCGTCCTGACATCCGTGCCGCCGAGCAGCGCCTGCGCGCAACGCAAGCGAACATCGCTGCGGCACGCGCTGCCTTCTTCCCGCGCATTGCGCTGACCACCGGCGTTGGCCTGGCCAGCACCGACCTGTCCAATCTGTTCGAGGGCAGCGCCCGTACCTGGAGCTTTGCGCCTTCGGTATCGCTGCCGATCTTCGACAACGGCCGCAACGAAGCCAACCTCGATCTTGCAAAAGTGCGCGCTAACATCGCGGTCACAGATTACGAAAAAGCGATCCAGGTCGCGTTCCGTGAAGTCGCCGATGCCCTCGAGGCACGTGCCACGCTGGTCAGCGAGATCGCCGCGCAACAGGCGGTGCGCGATGCGCAGGCGGAACGGTTGTCATTGGCGCAAGCGCGTTACCAGAATGGCGTTGCAAACTATCTGGATGTGCTTGATGCGGAGCGCGAACTGTTTAGCGCCGAGCAGCAGTTGCTGCAGACGCGGCTGCTGAAGCTGACCAATGCAGTCGATCTGTATCGCTCACTGGGCGGCGGCCTGAACGAAAGCAGCGAGGCGGTCGAGAACCGATAGCCAATCTCTGCTCGCACAAACAAGAAAGCCAGTCTCGCGACTGGCTTTCTTGTTTTTTCCGTAGATGATCAAACCCCGGCGGGCAGCAAGGCAAGCAATCGCTCCCGTGTGCGTTCAGTCGCACCAAGCTGCGAGCGCGAAAACTGCGCCGCAGCATCGGCGCGCTGCTGTAACTCTGCCTGTGCAGTCAGCAGCTCGAAGGCGGTATGGAATACGCCCTTCGCATCAGGGACCCGCAATGCAGCGCCGCTGGCCATGGCCAGTTCACTGGCTTCGGCAAAGTTGAACGTATGTGGGCCGAGCAGCACCGGCTTGCCGCAGGCGCAAGCTTCAATCAGGTTCTGCCCGCCCATCGGCAGCAGACTGCCACCGATAAAGGCGATATCGCAGGCGGTGTAATACGCAGCCATCTCGCCCATGCTGTCGCCGACCAGTATCTGCACGTCGGCCGGCACCGGCGCCCCCTTCAGCCCCGATTTGCGCGCAACGCGCAAGCCTTCGTTGTCAAACAGTCGCGCAACCTGGTCGAAGCGTTGCGGATGGCGCGGCACGATCATCAGCAGGAAGTCTGAAGGCAGCGTCGCTCTCATGTAGGCATCGCGCAGCAGCACTTCCTCGCCCTCGCGCGTGCTGGCGCACAGCAGCACGCGCCTGTCTCCGATCTGCGCGCGGAGTGCACGACCCGCAGCCAGCATCGCGTCCGGTATCGCAACATCGAATTTCAGGTTGCCGGTAACCTGCACCGAGCGCGCGCCCATCTGGCGCAAACGCTGCGCATCGGCCTCGGTCTGCGCAGCGACCAGGCTCAGCCTATGTGCGGCGTCACCGAGCAAGCCGGCGAAACGCTGCCCGCGCCGCAAAGAACGTTCCGACAAGCGCGCATTGACCAGTGCTACCGGCACGCCGGCCTCGTCGCACACGGCCAGCAGCGCCGGCCAGGTCTCGGTCTCCATCAGGATGCCGAGCTGCGGCCTGAAATGCGCGATGAAGCGGCGTGTCATCGTGATCGTGTCATAGGGCAGATAAGCCTGGTGCACCCGTGCGATGTCGCCGAACAGGGATTTGCCAGTAGCGCGGCCGGTCGCGGTCATATGGGTCAGCAGCAGCGCGTGTGACGGGTAAGCATCGAGCAAGGCCCGCACCAGCGGCTCCGCGGCGCGGGTCTCGCCGACCGATACCGCATGCAGCCAGATCAGGGGCCGCGCGGCGCCGGCTGCCGGGGCTGTGGCAGACGATGACGGCAACGATGATGAAGTGGATGCCGAGGCGGCGTGCATGTCGGCATACAGGCCGAGGCGCTCGGCAATGTGCCGGCGATAACCGGGCTCGCGCCAGCCACGCCACCACAGGCGCAGTAACGCAAAGGGCAGCACGGCCCACCACAACAGCGAATACAGGTGAAGGCTCAAATCGTCGGCAGTCTGTTCAGGTTCAAGCCGCGATGATACCTGCGATGCTCAGAATGGCAACGCTGCATCCGGCTTCACGGCCCGGATCGCAGTGCCGACAGCCTGCTGTATGCGCGCCAGTGCTGCATCGGTCTCGGCCTCGAAGCGCAGCACCAGCACCGGTGTGGTGTTGGATGCGCGGCACAGGCCGAAGCCATCCGGATATTCGACGCGCACACCATCGATGGTCACCACGTGCGACGCACCTGGCCAGTCGCGCTGCTGCTGCATCTGCGCGACCACCGCGTGGTTCTCGCCTTCGGCACAGGCAACCTGCAGTTCCGGCGTGGACTTCGACTGCGGCAGCGCATTGAGTGTCGCGCTGATGTCGTCCATGCGGCTGGCCAGTTCCAGCAGGCGCGCGCCGGCATACAGGCCATCATCAAAGCCATACCAGCGGTCCTTGAAGAACAGGTGGCCGCTCATCTCGCCGCCGAACGGTGCGCCGGTTTCCTTCATCTTCGCCTTCACCAGCGAATGGCCGGTCTTGCACATCAGCGGCTGGCCGCCGGCCGCTTCGACCACCGGTGCGATGTGGCGCGTGCATTTCACGTCATACAGAATAGTGCCGCCCGGATGGCGGGTCAGCACATCCTGCGCGAACAGCATCAACTGGCGATCGGGGAAGATCACCTGTCCGTCCTTCGTGACGACGCCGAGACGGTCGCCATCGCCATCGAACGCAAGGCCGATCTCGGCCGGGCCCTGTGCCAGTTCACGGATCAGATCTGCGAGATTTTCCAGATGCGCCGGGTCCGGATGATGATTCGGGAAGTGACCATCGACCTCGCAAAACAGTTCGATCACGTCGCAGCCCAGACGCCGGAACAGTTCGCCGGCGACACTGCCTGCGACCCCATTGCCGCAATCGACCGCAATCGTCATCGGCCGCGCGAGCTTCACGTCAGACACGATGCGCTGCAGGTAGGATTCGCGAATGTCGTGCTCGCTGTAGCTTCCGGCACCTTGGGTGAAATCTCCGGCGATGATGCGCGCATGCAGCTGCTGTATCGCATCGCCGTAGATAGCCTCACCGGCCAGCACCATCTTGAAGCCGTTGTAGTCCGGCGGATTATGGCTGCCGGTGACCATGATGCCGCTGGCTGCGCCCAGCACATGGGTCGCGTAGTACAGCATCGGTGTCGCGACCATGCCCACATCGATCACGTCCACACCTGCGGCGCGCAATCCGTCCGACAAGGCCGCCGATAGTTCGGGGCCGGACAGGCGGCCATCGCGACCGATGATGACCGTGCGCTCGCCACGCTCGATTGCGGTCGAGCCAAAGGCGAGGCCGATCTGTTTCGCAATGGCGGCGTCCAGCGTCTTGCCGAGCACGCCGCGTATGTCATAGGCCTTGAAGATGCCGGGGGTCAGGGTTGCCATGATTATCCAGTCGTGAAATACGAAATTCGTTTGCCCCGCGCGCGCTACACCGTGCCGACATCTCGCAGGCAGGCATCCAGTGCCGAGTCCCAGGACGGCAAGGGGCCGAACGCCGCTTCGAACTTGCGGATATCCATCACTGAGTTTTTCGGTCGCACGGCCGGCGTCGGATAGTCTGCCGTCGTGATCGCGTTCAGCACCGGCCGCCGCGTGATGGCCGGATGCGCAAAGATCGCCTGCGCAAAACCGAACCAGCTGGTGTGACCCGCAGCGCAGCAATGATAAATGCCGGACAGCCCGGCCATTTGATGCGGCGCGCCCGCACGACGAATGACCGCCAGTGTGGCCTCGGCCAGCGTGTGGCTCCAGGTCGGTGCGCCGATCTGGTCAGCGACGATCCCCAGCGTATCGCGTGTCTGCGCCAGCCTCAGCATCGTCAGCAGAAAGTTCTTGCCGGTCAGCCCGTAGACCCAGCTGGTGCGCAGGATCAGGTGCGGCACACCGCTCGCAGCAATGGCCTGCTCACCTGCCAGTTTGCTGCGGCCATACACGGACAACGGCACGGTCGCATCGGTCTCGACCCAGGCGCCCTGCTTGCTACCGTCGTACACGTAATCGGTGGAAAAATGAATCAGCGCGGCGCCGATCTGTTTCGCCTGTTCCGCCAACACACCCGGCGCGTCGCCATTGATGCGCATCGCCTGCGCGACCTCGGTCTCGGCCTGGTCGACCGCCGTATAGGCCGCCGCATTGATCACCAGCGCCGGCTTCAACGCTTGCATCAGCTCGCGTATCCGACCGAAGTCAGACAGATCGAGCTGGGTGCGATCGACTGCGATGATCTCGTACGCCGGCAGTGCCTGCGGCAACAGCGCGGCCAGTGCGCTGCCGACCTGGCCCTGGCAGCCGGTGACGAGAATCTTCATGCGTAGGTGTCAGCCTGTGCGAGCGGCACACCAGCCTGGTCCTTGGCCGACAGCGTCGGTACGCCACCGATGGATGCCAGCGGCCAGTCGATCTGCAATGCCGGATCATTCCACTGCAATGCGCGCTCATGCTGCGGCGCATAGTAGTCGGTCGTCTTGTACTGAAAGTCGGCGCTGTCGCTGGTGACCAGGAAGCCATGCGCAAAACCCGGCGGTATCCACAACTGCCGGTGGTTGTCGGCCGACAGCGTCACGCACACCGATTGGCCAAAGGTGGGTGACGAACGGCGCAGGTCCACGCACACGTCGAACACTTCGCCGGCCGTCACGCGCACCAGCTTGCCCTGTGCCTGTTCAAGCTGGTAATGCAGGCCGCGCAGCACCCCTTGCGCGGAGCGCGAGTGATTGTCTTGCACAAAGTGCGGCGCCAGCCCAGTCAGCTCTTCGAAGCGCCGCTGGTTGAAGCTCTCGAAAAAAAACCCGCGCGCATCACCAAACACCTTGGGCTCGACGATCAGTACATCAGGAATGTCGGTATGGACGATATTCATCAAAACACTTGCTCGTTCAACAGGCGCAGCAGGTACTGGCCATAGGTATTCTTTTTCATTGGCTCGGCCAGCTTTTCGAGCTGCGTGGCATCGATATAGCCCTTGCGGTACGCCACCTCTTCCGGACATGCAACCTTCAGGCCCTGCCGCTTTTCCAGCGTTGCAATGAACTGCCCGGCTTCCATCAGCGAATCATGGGTACCGGTATCGAGCCAGGCCATGCCGCGGCCCATCAGTTCGACATCGAGCCTGCCCTGCTCAAGATAGATACGGTTCACATCGGTGATTTCGAGCTCGCCACGCGCGGATGGTTTGATGGATGCCGCGATGTCGCACACTTGCTGGTCGTAGAAGTACAGCCCGGTCACCGCGTAATTCGATTTCGGCTTCGCCGGCTTTTCTTCTATGCTGGTCGCGCGGCGGTTCGCATCGAAACCGACCACGCCATAACGCTCCGGATCCTGTACATGGTAGGCAAACACGGTCGCGCCCTCGCTGCGTGCATTGGCGGCCAGCAGGCTGCGTTCGAGGTCGTGCCCGTAATACAGGTTATCGCCCAGGATTAGCGATGAATGACGGTGGCCGACGAAGTCGCGACCGATGATGAAAGCTTGCGCGAGCCCGTCCGGCGACGGCTGCACCGCATAACGAATCGCAATGCCCCACTGGCTGCCATCGCCGAGCAGTTGCTCGAAGCGCGGCGTGTCCTGCGGGGTCGAGATCAGCAGGATCTCGCGCATGCCGGCCAGCATCAGCGTGGTCAGCGGGTAATAGATCATCGGCTTGTCATAGACCGGCAGCAGCTGCTTCGAGACCGCCATCGTGGCCGGATACAGCCGGGTGCCGGAGCCGCCGGCGAGGATGATGCCGCGGCGATCCATGCTGCCAGCGCTCATGAGGATGCTCCCTGTCGCTTGTCGTAATTCTGATTGATCCATTGCTGGTACTCACCGGACTGCACCTTGCGCACCCAGTCCTGATTCGCGAGATACCACTGCACAGTTTTCTTCAGCCCGGTCTCGAAGGTCTCGGCCGGACGCCAGCCCAGTTCGCGCTCGATCTTGCGTGCATCGATCGCATAGCGACGGTCATGACCGGGACGGTCGGTGACGAATGCAATCTGCTCCTTGTACGAGCCGGCCTTCGGAACCAGCTCATCGAGCAGCGCGCACAGAGTGTGCACGACATCGAGGTTAGCCTTCTCGTTCCAGCCGCCGATGTTGTAGGTCTCGCCGACGCGGCCGGCGTCGAGCACACGCCGCAGCGCGCTGCAATGGTCGCCCACGTACAGCCAGTCACGCACCTGCTGGCCATCGCCATACACGGGCAACAGCTTGCCGGCCAGTGCATTGGCAATCATCAGCGGAATCAGCTTCTCGGGGAATTGCAGCGGCCCGTAATTGTTCGAACAATTGCCAGTGACAACCGGCAGCCCGTAAGTGTGATGCCAAGCGCGCACCAGATGATCGGACGCCGCCTTCGATGCCGCATACGGACTGTTCGGCGCAAACGGCGTGGTCTCGCAGAACGGCGGATCGGTCGGCGACAAGGTGCCGAACACTTCATCGGTCGATACATGCAGGAAGCGGAACGCCTGCCTGCGCTCGTCGCTCAGGCCGGACAGGTAAGCGCGCGTCGCTTCCAGCAGGTTGAAGGTGCCATCGACATTGGTGCGGATGAAGTCGCCGGGGCCATGGATGGAACGATCGACATGGCTCTCGGCGGCGAAATGCACGATCGCGCGCGGCTGGTGCTGCGCGAGCAGCGACGCGAGCAAGGGCCGGTCGCAGATATCGCCCTGCACGAACACATGGCGCGCATTGCCGGCCAGTGCGCTCAGGTTGTCGGGATTGCCCGCATAGGTCAGCTTGTCGAGATTGACGACCGGCTCATTGGAAGTCTTCAGCCAGTCGAGCACGAAGTTCGAGCCGATGAAACCGGCGCCGCCGGTGACGAGGATCATGCGCGTCCTTGCAAGGTCTGTGATCGGAATCCCGACCGGCGGCCATGCAGGTGCGCAGGCGGGCATGCAGCGCGCATTGTACGCGAGCGCCCCTGCGGATACGAGGTTTCAGGGACCGGGTTTGACGCTGGCGCCTGTCGGCATCGGTGCCGCTGCCCGAGCGACCAGGTCGGCATCGGTCAGCGTATGCAGGAAGGCCACCAGGTCATCGATCTCGGCCGCATTCAGCCGGGGCGCCTGGCCCGGCTTGCGGTCATACGGCACCTCGTCGACATTCACGTTCTTGCGGTGACGGGCTGGCAGGTCGTCGTATTTGGCGACCTTGCCGCGACCATCCTTCGGGTACCACTCGGCCG
>JACCDV010162075.1_pt1 | contig 13838 bp, 10 predicted proteins | sample 7446131 | NCBI WGS metagenome assembly JACCDV01 (sample SAMN15323448, study PRJNA562643) | freshwater metagenome | isolation source: river surface water | place: USA:Blue River Watershed | collected 2017-08-17 | reverse complement strand
GCGCCATATTATTTTTGTGAAGTTATATGGATACTATCAAAAAGGTATGGCTAAGACGCTAATGTAACGGTATTGGAACCAAATCTCGGAACAGTGAACGTTTTAAAATGGGCACCGGATCAATCCAAGTGCTATGGCTTTGAGATCAACCCGACTTCAAAGCGCATTTGTGAGATTCTCTATCCAGAGGCAAAGATTTATGAAGGCTATTTTGAAACTGCTTTTTTGAAAGCTCCAAGGTTTACCGAGCGTTTGAAAAGCCCCTTGACTTGGCTAGGTGGCTATCCATTTTCACTCGTCATTGGCAATCCGCCTTATGGTAAATACAAGAATGCATATAGTAGCTATTTTCCAAAGCCCAAAATGCATCAAATAGAACTGTTTTTCATGTATTACTCCCTACAACTCTTAAAGCCCGGTGGGCTATTGGTGTTTATTACGGGTAGTAATTTTCTAAGAAACGGTATTAGTTACCAGGGAGAGAAAATGGAACTTGAAAAGATCTGCGACTTGGTAGATGCTTACCGCTTACCACCGGTATTTAGTAGCACCAAAGTCCCAACCGACATCATTGTATTAAAACGAAAATAACATGGCGTACAAAACAAATCAAGCAAAACCGCAAATGGTTTTTGACAAAGACACCTATTCGGAGCTCGAGAAAGAGCTCGATGCCATTGAGGCACAGTTCAAGGTGCGTGAAATTGAAATCACTTTTAACAAGGAAGCGCTGTTCTTTGGAGACATTAAATCTTCAATGGATGTCTACATGTTCTTGAAAAATAGAATTCTAAAAGGCATTGAAGTCCAGGAGCACTTTATTGCCATTTTTTTAAGCCAGGCCAATAAGATCATCGGTTATTACCACCATTCAACAGGCACGATCAATGCTACGATGGTGGATGTTGAATTACTCACAGCTGTGGCTGTCAAAACCTTGGCTAAGGCAGTAATCATCTCGCATAACCACCCAAGCGGAAATCTTACCCCGTCTGATGCCGATAAGAGCCTGACTAGAAACATCGTCAAAGCACTCAAATACTTTGATATCTCACTTTTGGATCACATCATTGTGACTAAAAACGGCTACTATTCCTTCAATGAAAAGGGAGAAAGCAGCATCATGGGCTATGTACCAAAACTAAGCCCACAGGAGCTTAGGCTTCGCGAAGAGATACTTACTCAACTCAAAAGAGTTACTGAAGCCAATGCACCCAACTTGTTTGAAATGATGCAGTCCCCACAAGGCTATGAGCAGGTGGAACAAATGGTCATTGACAAGGTTTTGCATGATCAAATGGTGCCAGCAGCCGTCATTCCACTTTTAGAAACTGAACTTACGATGATCTAATGCATGTAGTAAGCCCGACATATTTGCGCGCACGTCTGGATCTCATCCATGAGAAACTCACTGCTGCCACGGACATGCAAGCTGCCTTGCTTCGCAATGGCGTGTACTATGATAACAAGTCCATTGAGCAAAAGGCTAAGTCAAAAGCATATCCAACCGCGCCTTTGAGTTTTACGGAGCTCTGCACATTCAATACCTGGTTTGTGCTGCATCCTGAAAAAGTATGTGGCCAAGAGGTTGTGACTTCCAGTAAAGAATTCCCGGTAACGATTCAAGGTGATAAGTCTATAATACTCGCCACAATCCAAAAACAACAAAGCTATTCGCTCATTGAAATAGAGGCCTTGGCACTAGAATACGAACTTCAAATCAATCAATTATGAGTTACTTAAAATCAGTTGCTAACATTCAGAATTTAGGCGCTTTAAATGCATATACTTCAATGAATATAAGAAGTAAATCACAGGCTATTGACAACGTACTCAAACAGGTCAATGCACTCAAAGGCTTGGGCTCAGTTGATGGCAAGAAACTCTCTTTTGAGGACGTGATGGCCAAATACAACCAAGGCATCACTGAGCCTGAAATCAAGGCTTGGGTGTGGTACAAACAGCACCAAGGAATACCCATGACTGGTTGGGAAGCGTATCATCTGGAGGGTACTGGTAGGGTTTTGATTTCACAGTTGCATACTTTGGTGAGACAAGGTGCTTTGTTTTACCATGCTGGTGAAATGATGCCTTTTCCAATTTATACCTATGGCAATATGTATGATCGTTTGCAGCAGCTCGAAGTAGACAAGAATGAAATTCTGGAGTATTTTGGTGAAGAGGTGTACAATCAACACAAAGAAGCACTGGAAAAAGCAAAGCCAGAGCTGCTTTCAGTTGAAAACCCCGATGAAAAGGAACGCCCAATTATTACGGCCATTTCAGATTTTGCGGTAAACCCTGATTTGTTCAGCATCACTGGTGTTCGTGAAGAGTTCATGGATTTAGAAAACTCCGAAGAACTTAGAAAGGTCAATGGTAAAATCGAGCGCAAAAAAGAGAGTGACAAGATCCGTATTCGCTTTGATGGAGAGACCAAATATACCTTGCAAAATGTGTTCGTCAAATGGTTGTTTACACTCAATCCTGACACTGATTTTGAAAAGAGTTCCTCAATTGATATTGCTGATTATTACATTGCCAATAAAGCCCTCAGAGATGATCGCTTGACAAAAGAAGAAAAGGCAGAGCTTCGGGCTAATGCACGCATTGAAGGAGAGAAGCTCTTTTCAAGATTTTTGCACGAAGTACTTGCTTTTGAAGATCAACAAAAACTCAATTTTGCTTGGAACAGAGTTTACAACGGGCAGTCGGATATCAATTATTCGAAAGTTCCCATTGGTTTTGAGTGTTCGGCTCGTTTTAAATCAGGAATCCTTCAAATCACAGATATTCAGCGCCAAGGCGTTGCCTTTATGGAAGCCATGGGGCCTGGAATCAACGCTTTTGATGTAGGAGTTGGTAACACCATGACAGCCATTGTCACTCTAGCCCATAACTTGTATTCGGGTAAATGCAAACGACCATTGGTAGTCGTTCCAAAACCCACTTACAAAAAGTGGATGAACGAGATCATCGGCTACACGGATCGCAAAACCGGAGAATTTGTGCCTGGTGTGCTTTCCCATACAGGCATTACGGTCAATGACTGGTTCAACCTCGGGACGGACGTCGTTGAGAAAATCAATCTCAATAAAGCCGTACCAGAGAAATCCATTACGATGGTCACTTATGAAGGATTCAAGCGCCTTGGGTTTGGTAAGTCTGTATCGGATCAACTCTTCACAGAGCTCGTCAACATTCTAGGGCAATCCAAGGAGAAATCCAACCGCGACAAAGAAATCGAATACCAGAAGTTTCGTGAAATGATTGGTGTGGGATTAAAGAACACCATTGCAGATATTGACATTCTAGGCTTTGACTATGCGGTGATCGATGAAGCGCACCGGTGTAAGAATGTCTTTAGCCAGGTGAAAAGTGATGATGAAGGAAACAAACGCTACAACATTCAATCCGCAACTTCCGAAACTGGTCAAAAAGCTTTTTTGATCCTTAGTTTCATTCAAAGAAAGTACGGCAGAAACACCATGCTTTTGACCGCTACGCCTTTTTCCAATTCTCCTTTGGAAATCTATTCCATGTTGTCACTCGTTGCCTATGATTCGTTAAGGGAAAATGGTATTTTGAACCTCGATACCTTCTTTGATTTATTTGTATTGCCAACCGTTGAATGGACGGCCAATTACAAAGAAGAAATCGTAGAAAAGGAAGTCATTAAGAGCTTCACCAATCGTAGAGTATTGCAAAAGCTCATCTACAACCACATCCTTTACAAAACTGGTGAAGAAGCTGGAGTCGTTCGACCAAAGAAGATCAATTTGCCTTTGCTCTATGACTTTGAAAATTCAAAGCAGCGTCTTCCAAAGGACAAGCAGGTCTTGACCTACATTAACATGACACCCAAGCAGCGCACAAACCAGGACGGAATTGTAGCGATGGCCAAAAAGTCTACCCAAGGAAAGTTGGACATGGGCAATTTGTTTCGTGCCTTGGCTTACAGTTTGGATAACGCACTTTCACCGTATTTACTCAACGGCACTCCGGAAGACTACAAGGAGTTTGTGACAGAAAGCCCGAAGATTGCCTATGTCATGGATTGTATTGCAACAGTTAAGAAATGGCACGAAGACCACCAAGAAACAGCCAGTGGACAGGTCATTTACATGAACCGCGGTAAGCAGTTTTTTCCTTTGGTGAAAGAATACCTGGAGAAAGAGATCGGCTACAAAAAGGGTGTGATGTATGATCGCACTCGAGTCGACGAAGTAGAGATCATCAGCTCTGAAATCAACGACACAAGAAAAGAGCTCATCAAGGAAGCATTCTTGGACGGAGTGGTGAAAATCATCATCGGGACAGCAACTATTCGCGAAGGGATTGATTTACAAAAGCGCGGAACAGTGATTTACAACTGTTATCCGGAGTGGAATCCTACGGACATTCGCCAATTAGAAGGACGTATTTGGAGACAAGGAAATCAATTTCAGTATGTGCGTATCGTCATGCCTTTGGTGCAAGATTCCATGGATGTATTTGTTTTTCAAAAGCTCGAAGAAAAGACTTCGCGTATTAATGACATTTGGTTCAGGGGAGATAGAGGAAACGTCCTTGATTTAGAAAGCATGGATCCAGAGGAAATCAAACTGGCCTTAATAACAGACGTGGATCGTTTAGTAGCCATGTTCTTTGATCAAGCAAAGGAGAATCTGAACCGTGATTACAAGCGCGTGAATTTAGCCATTGACACCCTAAAAGCGGTGCAAAATGACATTCGTGATTACACCACTTACAGAGAAAAGTCCTTGAACTGCATCAAAGCGTTTCATACGACTTTACTCAATTCCACTTTCTTACAAGAAACACCCAAGGTGGCCAACGACGGCGAAGTAGTCAATAAAAGTGTCAAGAAAGCAAAAGAGCTCAAAGAAGAGATAGAAGCACTTTTAAACGCCACGGATCAACAAGACAAGGACATCATTTCAATTGGAAGAAAAATCGATGCTTCCTACGCCTTGCTTGGGATTTATTTCTCGCAAGGATATTACTTGTCGTACTTCAAAGAATACGTGAGTAAAGTGAGAAAAACGGAGCGCACCTTGCTCAAACCAAAGGTATATTCGCTAACAAGTGACCTAAGCCCAGTTATGGCACAATACGAAGCAGACAAGCAAGCCATCAGAGCACAATCAGAGCTGTATAAAGGAGAGCAGATCTCGCCTAAGTGGCAAGAGTTGAAGGTAGAAATCCAAGCCAAAAAGTCAGCCTTACAAGTCGAAGGACGAAGTGCCCAAGCGAGAGCTGAAGAATTTAATCGCTTGAACTACTTACTGGAATACCGCACTAATCTCACACCTGGTAAAGCAGCCCCAGTAATAGCCCTAAATGAACTGGAGCTTGAAGCCCTTGCATTTGAACTAGAATTAGAACTTTTAAATTTTTAGACCATGTTAAACACAACAAACTACTTTCAAAAAACATCAAACATCAACTGGGAAAACGTTCCAGAAGCACTCGCAAAAGGACACCGTTTGGTAGAAGGAGCGTCACAAGAAAACTGGAGTCCGTACCGTACCAATGAGAACATCAAGCGCGTGGTGGATGCTTACATGCTTAAGCTTGAAGAGTACATGGCGCAAAACCCCGTGAAACCAACATCTGAAAAGAAAGTACCAGTGAACGTAGCTGCTCCAAAGCCTGTGAAGAAATACAACTACGAGGGTAAAGAAGTGGAGATTCGTCCAGCACAAGGTCGATCCACAAAGTTTGTTGTTTGGGATGTAAAGACCAATCAAGTGTTCTCAAATGACCGCTTTGATGATGTGAGTGAAGCAAAGCAGTTTATTAAGGACAATAAAATGATGCTTCTAAAAGTCGTTGAACGCGAGATCGAACCAACGTACAAAACCGATGATGTCGAGCATCTTGATACAGATGTGCAGTTCATCAAACGTTACGCTGCCATGCATGGAAAGGTCAAAAGCCAGGCTCAGATTTTGACCTTGATCCATAGCCTTCAAAAAGCTATTTTGGAAAGACGGATTCGTAAAACGTCAACCTACGCCAAAGAAATCGAAACCATGCAGCAGCAATTGATTTCATGTTATGAGCAAATGGGGGAAATGGCTGAAATCAAAATTGACGCTAAGAACCTCAAACGCTATTTGGAGATTGCGCATAGTCAGGCAGGAATGCTTTCCATTTCGCTTTTAAAAGCATACGTTTCCTTAAACGGAAAACGAGATATAAAAGACAAAGCCGAACGTTTGTTTAATCGCATCAAGAAGGCAGTAGAGCAAGGAAAGATCACAAAGTCCGACAAATACGCCACAAAGTTAGATGACGCCTTTCAAACGCTCAAAACCTACATCGATGGGGATTCTAAAATACTCAACATTAACAAAGCTCAACTCAATGGCCTTATGGGAATTGTAGGTGGTGAATTGTTCCCAAAGAATAAAGGCGTTTCTGGAATGGATGACAATGGCATGATTGTGAATTCTGGCGAGCTTTTAAAAATGGACTTTCAAACCATTGGACTCCAGGGGAAATACAGAGAACTCATCGGGGATCCAAGTGTTGGGTTCTTTGCTATGGTATTTGGATTACCTAAATCAGGAAAATCTACCATGTGTCTTGATTTTGCCAATCACTTAGCAGCAAATCATGGCAAAGTGTTGTACTGCGCCATAGAAGAAGGATTCGGCTACACGCTCAAAGAGAAAATTGAGCGCCTAAAAGCCAATCACCCGAACTTGTATGTCACCGATCGCGTTCCGGAACACCTGGATCAATTTCAATTTGTATTCATTGACAGTGTTTCTAAAGCCGGCCTTGAAGTAAGCGACATGGACGAAATGCGCAAGATGAATCCGAATACCTCATTCATTTTCATTTACCACACTACCAAGGAAGGCAAATTCAGAGGAGTCAATGCGCATGCCCATGAAGTGGATGTGATTATTGAGGTGGAGAAAGGGAAAGCAACTTCGACTGGTAGGTTTAATGCTGGGGGGAGTATTAGAGTATAATTGCCAAAAATGTTAGTATAAGTACTAAAAATTATAGAACATGTACTCAAAATATAAGTAAACCTAAACTTAATGTAATTATGTTCAATTAATTGAATATGATTATTTTAATACGAATATTAATAAAAGGTGAAAATACCTTGAACACAAATTTCGATTTCAGCGTAACTTAACTTTGTTCAAAAAAGCAAATGTCACTCGTAATAAAAAAGAACGCGCAAAATGAATTTCCAACCAGAGAGGAACTAAATTTTTATTGCCTTTGTCAGATGGCAATTGAGGCCACGAAAAGTGAAAAATTTAATGATTACTTGATTAAATATTTAAAGAGTAAACAAATACGCTGTGAAAATACTTTGTTGACGGATATTAAATTTCCATTAGCTATTAAAAACATTCTAATTAAAAACGGAGTTCACACCTTGAAGGATTTAACCATATTACGAATTAGTCAAGTCGTAAAAATGGAGGGTATTGGGCGAAAGAACCTCAAGACAATTATCAATATGATGGAAAAGCATGACGTATATTTTGACACTTACATTGAGGGATTAGATAATCTATAAATTAGATTCTTCAATGATTTTTTACCTTACTTACCAACTTTGAAATTTCGACATTTCCTTTTCTAAAAAGAGGTTGAAAATCAAGAAAATATTAATAGTATTAATGCTAAATATTATAGAACTTATTCTAAAAAAATCAGCTGACTCAATTCTTATAGAGTGAATTTAAGCTCTGAAATTCAGTATATTATAGGTATAAACACTTAAGATTTTAGGCATTTACCCATTTTCAATGCTCTATTCTATTGAATATCTTCGCCAAAAATTTGAATTACAAGCAATGGCATTAATTGAAAAGTACATAGGGGTTGTTCAATTTCCTTCGGAGTCTGAACTGGAGAGAATGAGTAATTATGAATTATTCGAAGTGGCAAATAGGAGCATAAAATTCAGAAAAGAATTATTGAAATTTATTTTGAGTCAGAAATTCAAACCCTCGGTTCCGATTATTGAAAAGTATGACGTTAGAGAATTAGGACTAACTGAAAGGTTAAAAAATGGGTTGTTACGTGGTAATTTTCGATACCTAACAGATTTAACCTCGGCAAAGAAGTATGACTTAATGAGGATCAGCGGTTTTGGCAAAAAGTCTTATAAAGAACTGCTAGAAGTCATGGATAAATATGGTTTTAAATTAGCTGATTAAAAAACAACAACCTTAATTAAAATAGTTTATTAAAGCACTGATATTTTGCATCTACGCTAAATCTAACTGTTGATATAAGACTGCTCGATTAACTGTTTTGTAGATTCTAAGTCTGTCATATTGCGGATAATTGCTTCTGTATCGCCGGTGCCATAATGACCAATTTTTGAAACGTCGCGTATTAACTGAGATGGGTTATTAATTTGATTAAAGTCAAGTCTTAAATATAGCGCAAGTTCATTTTTTTTTGATTTAATCTCAACACATACAAAATTTTTAATCCTAGAATATGCGTGATAGTGTTTCAATTCCTTTTTTTGAACGTCATCACCCAAAGAGAAAATGAAATCTTCTAACTCTTGATAAAGACTTAGGATTTCTTGTGAAGAGGCACTAATAGCATCCTCCATCCCACGATATTTAATTCCAGGATTATTTGTTCCGGACTTATTATTTTGTTCTTGTTTTTGAGAGGTACCAGCTAGTTCAAAAATAATGTTTTCGTCTTGAAAATAGCGATATCGAATAAGCTCAATATTTCTATTAATTTGGCCAATGGCATAATCATCATAACGAGTAAAATCTCTTGCAATGCATAATAATCTTGGTGATGTCCAGTCTATATCGACTTCTTTTTTTAGAACTCGCATAGTTAATAGCTCAAAATCTGCCTGATGATCCATTAACCAATCCAAATAAAAAAGTCCTTGGTTAATGACATTTTCTTTACTGTCAAGCTTGTATTCAATTATTACCGGACAATTATTTTCATCGATGCCTAGGGTGTCAATTCTTCCTTTGTGTTTATTGCCAGTAACATATTCTGTTGCAAGAAAACGAATTCCGAAAATTGTTTCTAAATTTTGTTCGCACAATTTCTGAATTTCCCGTTCGTATTTAAAATCAACAACAGCTTTTGATTGTGCTTTACCTGATTTTATTTGGTATAATTTGATGTCAGCCATTTTATTAAATATTTAGACCATTAATGAACGTGTCTACAAATCCAATTATTTTTGAAAGTATTTTATCTCCAACACTCTTCCTTTGAAGTACGGAAGGTTGTTCCCCTTCAATAAGATCTAAAACTTCTGCTCTCAGGGGTTCCCTCTCAGCAAATAAATAATTTTCAATTAACCTTTCGGTTTTTTCAGCAGATAAATTTTCTTCTTTAATAAGTTGCTGGAATGCTTTTATTTGCTCCTCATTCCAGAATTTTTCAAATTGATCGGGTAATGTGTCAGCATCTTCAATTTGAGGAAGATTTTCAAATATAAATCTCTCGATTAAATCCCTTTTACTTCTAAGATTCGCTTCTCCAGTTAGCAAGTCAATAATTTCCTTCTGCCGTTTTTCTTTTTCTGTTTCCTCTGAATTTTTAAGATTAGCAAGTAGTTTCAAAATGTATGTTACATTGATTTCATCTCGGTGAATTAATTCTAATTCAAAATCGACATCTTCAAGTATTGAAACTTTTTCTTTAGCAGAACCCGGCTTAACTTTCTCGTATAAATCAAGATATTTACTCTTATAATCCTCGAATTGTTGTTCTTCCATTTCTAGGTCATCAGATTCAAAATCTGAAAATGTATTTAGAACATTTTTTATTCGGATTAATTCTCGGAAGGCCTGAATAAATTCTAATTCCTCTTCTTCGTTTTGTAATTCATTTACACTGTCTACTGTAGGCGTAATATTGAGTAATGTCTTAAATGCTACATTAAATTTTTTCACATAATCATCATATGGCTCCATTATGATTATGTCTTTTGCATCTTTATTAGAGAAAAGGGCTATTGCCTGATCTGTAAGGAATTTTAAATTTCTAAAAACAACAATGTTGCCTTGAGATTTTAACTCATTTAAAATTCTATTTGTTCGTGAATAGGCTTGTATTAAACCATGATATTTTAAGTTTTTATCTACGTATAATGTATTCAAATTGGGACTATCAAAGCCGGTCAAAAACATATTTACAACAAGAAGTATGTCTATATTTTTGTCTTTTACCTTCTTTGAGATATCATTATAATAATTGTAGAAGGAGACACTATCTTTTGTCGTGAAATTAGATCCGAACATTTCATTGTAATCTGAAATAAACTGATCTAATCTTTCTCTCGAATGAATATTATTTCCATATGGTACCATTGGTTCAGCTGCCATGCCAAATGTTTGTTCATCGTCATAGGAGTCGAGTTGACCTGTAGCATCTTTGTCGTCTTCATTAGTGCCGTAACTAAAAATCGTAGCAATTTTTAAGTCATGTAAACCTTGCTGCTTTTTATCCTTGAAGATTTCGTAATACTTTATGAGTGAATCAACACTACTTACACAAAACATAGCTGTAAACGCTCGATTATGTGTTTTTCGATTATGATTTGCAATAATATAATCAGTGATTTTTTCAAGACGGATTGGTGAATCCATTAATTCTTTAACGTCAATATCTTCTACTTCAATATCAATTTCAGAAGCCGTTTCTTTTTTTCGGTATCGACCAACATATTCGACCGAGAATTTTAATACATTTTCATCCTTAATAGCATCGGTAATTACGTATTTGTGTAAACATTCACCAAAAAGTTCTTTTGTTGTTCTTTTACCAAGGTCATTTTTCACTGCATTGTCAACAAAAATAGGAGTACCAGTGAAGCCAAAAAGTTGGATATTTTGAAAGAATGATTTTATTCTCGCATGTGTTTCACCAAATTGAGATCTATGGCATTCATCAAAAATGAAAATAATTCGTTCATTTTTTAGATTTGTCATTCGATCCAAATATTGTTTTTTACTGATCGCCGTATTTAATTTTTGAATCGTTGTTACGATTAATTTGGTATCATCCGTAAATTGGGTTACCAAAGAATTGGTATTGTTTGTTCCGTCGATACTACCTTTTGAAAAACTATTAAATTCCTTTGTTGTTTGAAAATCTAAATCTTTACGATCGACTACAAAAACGACTTTGCGAACCTGGGGTAAATTCATTAAAATCTGACTAGCCTTAAAAGAAGTCAATGTTTTCCCTGAACCGGTTGTATGCCAAATATATCCGTTTTTGTTTGTGTTTTTAACAGTTTCTATTAATGCTTCCACTGCATAGTACTGATAAGGTCTTAATACCATTAATACCTTATGTGTCTCGTTCAATACTATGTACTTACAGATCATTTTAGACACATGACAAGGATCTAAAAAATCAGAAGTGAATCCATTCAAAATATTGGTTAAACGGTTGTTCTCACGATCTGTCCAGTAAAATGTTTGCTTAAAGGATTGCTGTCTATTATTAGCGTAGTACTTTGTATTGACACCATTACTTATGATGAAAATTTGAATGTACTGAAACAAAGCTGAATTTGCTACGAAAGAATGACGTTGGTATCTATTGACCTGATTGAATGCTTCTTTCAATTCTAGACCTCTTCTTTTTAGTTCAATCTGAACCAATGGCAAGCCATTGACCAATAGTGTAACATCAAATCTATTTTTATAAGATCCTTCTATCGTTACTTGGTTAGTTACTTGATATTGATTTTGACACCAATGCTCGGAATTTAAAAACTCGAAATACAAGTTTTCACCATTATCTCGAATGATATGTTGTTTCTGTCGAAGTGTTTTTGCCTTCTCAAAAACTGAACCTTTATTTAATAAGTTTAATACTTTTTCAAATTCTGTTTGGGAAAAACTAATGTTGTTATGTTTCTCTAGTTGAGTCTTTAAATTTTCAAGTAATGATTTCTCATCGTGAACAAGCACGTACTCGTAACCTTGTTTTTTTAAAAGACTAATTAATTGTTCCTCTAATATCTGCTCTGATTGTTTACTCAAAATTTCCCAGCCTAAGTTGTTATTGTCATTTTTACAAGTTTTTACCAACTGATAAAAACCAATGTCCCATAATGGTTCAATGGAAAAAAAATGAATTCCAAATGTAACAAAAATCCACAACTTTAATGCTGTGGATTTTCCGAATGCGGAGTGAGTTAATTCCTTTTATTTTAATCCTTTAAACATCAACTCAATTGCTTTTTTTTTCTGTTCCAAATTAGGATGAACATACAAATTTAATGTTGTGCTTATATTAGAATGACCAAGTAAAACACTTACAGTTTTATAATCACATTTACTTTCAATACATCTTGTTGCAAAGCTGTGTCTCAAGGCATGGAATTTTAAGTTTGGTAATCCAATTGTCTTCAAAAGCTCTTTGTAATAATTCCTGTATGTTCTAGGTTCCGTTGGTTTTGAATCATTCGTAAGTACATAAAAATTCGGGTTTACAATTTTTTTTACAGGTTTTATCATATTCATTAAATCTCTACTAATTGGAATTTCTCTAATTGAATTTTTCGTTTTCGGGGTGTCAAGAATTACTTCTGTTTTCCTAACTTCCTCGTCTAAGTTATAAATCCGTTGTATGGTTCTTTTGATGGAAATTACACCGTTTTCAAGATCTATATCATCCCATGTGAGTGCACAAACTTCACCAATTCTGATACCTGAACTCAGACAAATGTATAAACCTAAATTTTTAAACGTAAAGTGATCTACAATATATTTCATTAGAATTTTTTGATTTGATCTAGTTAAAACTTCTATTCGATAAGCATCTCTGGTGGTAGGGAATTGTATATCTATTGGATTATACTGAATCCACTTGTTTTTAGCGCCAAATTTCAATACCATTTTTAAAACAATCAGAATATCCTTTATTGTTTTTTGACTAAGACCGTTTTCAATCTTTTTCAAAACAAAATCTTGAATTTCTGATTCTTCAATATTAAAATGATCACCAAATACGGGATTTAAGTGATTTTCAATTAGCAGAGAATAAGCCGCAAAACTCGATTTTTTCACATACTGTCTCTTTTCATTTTTCCAAAGATTTGCAATTTCAAATAGTGATTTTTTTTTCATCATTTTTTATCTTTTAAGGTTTGTTTTAGCCTCAAAAGAATACAAATAGATCTTGGTTAATATATCATGAATCTCCAATGTTCCAACTTTGAGATTCCCAGGATTCGAGGGTGAATGGAATAATACCACTGTAAGAAATTTGTGCAATTTTAAAAACGGGAAAGCTCATGAGAACGAAATAGATGCAAATGGTGATTTTGTTGTGGTAAATTCCAAATTCATTTCATCAGAAGGCAAAATTAGAAAGTACAGTAATAGCCAAATTTCACCCTTGCTAAAAGATGAAATAGTTATGGTAATGAGTGATGTACCCAACGGAAAAGCACTAGCGAAATGTTATTTAATTAATGAGACTAATAAATTCACCTTGAATCAGAGAATTTGTAGTTTAAGCAGTAATAAAGAGTATAATCCGTTTTTGATCTATTTGATTAATCGCAATCCTTTTTATTTAGCATTTGATTCAAAAGTAGGGCAAACAAATCTCAAGAAGGATGACGTTTTAAATTGTCCATTAATAGTCCCGCCTTCTAAAAATGAGCAAATCAAAATCGCATCTTTTCTTAATTTAATAGACCAGAGAATTGAAACTCAAAACAAAATAATTGAGGAATTAAAATTGCTAAAGAGTACGCTTTGTGAAATGCTATATTGCAGTTTTCAAGAAAACTATGAGACTTTATGTTGTATTGGCGATTTGATAGATTACTT
>JACCDV011053880.1_pt1 | contig 13841 bp, 13 predicted proteins | sample 7446131 | NCBI WGS metagenome assembly JACCDV01 (sample SAMN15323448, study PRJNA562643) | freshwater metagenome | isolation source: river surface water | place: USA:Blue River Watershed | collected 2017-08-17 | reverse complement strand
CTCCCCATCGGTTCCATTCGCGTTGATAATGTCGACTATGCGTTGAGTTTTGAAGGAGATATCACAATCGCAGATGAAGTTGGTGATGTTGCGTTGACTATGCAAAATGGCACCGCACTCTTCATTCGTGACGTCGCGGAGATTGTCGACGGATTAAGTACACCAACATCAATTTCGCGTGCGTCGAAAGACGGCGAACCCTCTCGCTCATCGCTTACACTACTCATTTTCAAGAGCCCCGGCGGCAACATTATGGCGACCGCAAACGCGGTTCGCGAACGACTCGACGAATTGCAGAAAGGTCTACTCGCCGATAGTGACGTTGTCGTCGCTCTCGACCAGGGTGAACAGGTACAAAAAGATTTGACTGAACTAACGCAGGTTGGCGTTGAGACAATGCTCCTCGTGATGCTCACACTCTTTCTTACGATCGGGTGGCGTGAATCGTTGGTTGCAGGTGCATCTATCCCGCTCTCGTTTCTCATTGCTTTCATCGGACTTCAGATGAGTGGTAACACCATCAACTTCGTCTCCCTCTTCGCACTCATTCTCGCGATCGGTATTTTGGTTGACTCGGGGATCGTCGTAACGGAAGCAATTCACACGCGCATGCGAATGTACAAAACCAAACTGGAGGCTGCGCAAGCAGCGCTCCACGAGTACGCGTGGCCGCTTATCGCCGGGACCATGGCTACGGTTGCCGTGTTCGCCCCCCTCTTTTTCATTTCGGGAGTTGTCGGCCAGTTCATTTCAACCATTCCTTTCACTCTCATCTTCGTTCTCATAGCATCCATCGTCGTCGCGCTTGGCGTAGTGCCCCTCATCGCGATCATGTTCACCAAGAAAGAAAACAACCGATTGGAAGAAAAACAAGAGGAGTACACGCACCGTTTCCAGGAATGGTATCGCGTGAAGCTCAGAAACCTTCTCGACAATCGTCGCGCACAAAATCGTTTCCTTTGGATTATCGCGCTCTCATTCGTTGTTTCCCTCGCACTCCCGATTTCCGGTCTTCTCAAAACTACCTTCTTCCCGCAAGAGGATATTGATTTTGTGTATGCGGAAATTGAAAAGCCGCAGGGCACTCCACTGGTTGAAACGGACCTCGTCGTTCGTCAGGTCGAAGAGTCACTGTACAGTCACCCTGACATCGAGGCATTTACGTCGACGGTAGGCGGCTCAAGCTCGCTTACCGGCGATGCGCCAACTGCGGGCACGCACCTCGCGAACATTACTATCCTTCTCAAGAAAGACCGCGAAAAGACCTCGACAGAAATCGTACGTGAAATTCGTGGGGATGTTGGCACAGTACAGGGCGCTGTCGTGCGTATTTCGGAACCAAACAATGGCCCACCATCGGGCGCTCCGGTACTTATCACGTTCCTCGGCGACGATCTGCAGGAACTCGAGGCTGTGACTTTGCGCGCAGAACAGTTACTCGCTTCAATTGAAGGCGTACAAGACATCGAATCGAGCGTAAAAGACAATGGTCTCGAATTCTCTCTCGCAATCGACCGCGCGAAGGCGTCGAGCTATGGCCTTTCCCCTGTTATGGTCGCGCAGACACTGCGCACGGCCGTTCAGGGCACCAAGGCAACGACAATTCGGCAGGCAGATAACGACATCGATATCGTCGTTAAGCTCGATTTAAACCCGCTGTATACCGACGCGTCGGAAACGAACATAGTCGACCCTGAAGCGTTGCGCTCAATTACTATCCCGACACAAAAAGGCCCTGTACAACTCGGCTCCATTCTCGATACGTCGGTAAAGAGCGCAAAAAGCAGTATTCGACATGAGGATCAAAAGCGCATCGAGACAGTGACGAGTCAGGTACAAGAGGGCTTCACGGCAATCGAAATCACCGCGGAGTTTGAGCGTCGACAGAGCGAACTTGCGCTTCCCGACAGTGTCGTCTTGAAAATCGGTGGAGAGACTGAAGATGTCAATAAATCGTTCGCAGAAATGGGCTACGCCTTTATTGCGGGACTCGTCCTCATGATCGCCATTATGGTGGTGCAGTTCAATTCCATTCGTCACGCCCTCTATCTCATTCTCATGGTCATCCTCTCACTCATCGGTGTCTTCGGCGGACTCTTTCTCACAGCGCAAACACTTTCGTTCTCGTCGGTCATCGGCATTATCGCACTCGCAGGCGTCATCATTAACCACGCCATTATTCTCACCGACTCAATTCACCGCATTGCACAAACGCGCCCGGAACTTGGGAGTAGAGAAATTATTGTCGAGGCATCCGTCTCGCGTCTTCGCCCTATCTTCCTCACGACGGCGACTACCGTCATCGGTATGATTCCACTTGCCGGCGCATCGTCGCTCTGGGGGCCTCTTGCGTTCGCCATTATGTTCGGCCTTGCGTTCTCAATGATTCTTACACTTGTGATGATTCCTCTGCTCACCTACCGATGGCCAGGTAAACACGGACTTACGGCAACGGAGTAGCTACAGAATAGTTTTCCCTAAGCCATGCAAGCAGGTCCTCCGTATCTTTCTTCCGATCATTGGAACCGAGAACAACAATCGCGACCGGAACCGGACCGTCGACGGTGTGAAGATTCCACACACTAGCCATGGTCTGCTTTGCCGCTGTCGTCTCGCCATTCTTTATACCAATGAGATCCGGCTCGCCGATAAATTCATTAACGTTCTTTAGGTCTGTTATGGGAATCGTGTCTCCGAGCTTAATTAAACCGACATTATCAAATGCGACACCCTTACTGATGTCGAAGAGAAATGGACGCTTAAAGTATATATATTGAACCAGCTTTAAAAGGTCGTACGTCGTCGACACGTTATCTGCGCGCACGCCGGAAGAATCTGCAAAGTGGGTGTCTTCCATTCCGAGCGAGACGGCCTTGGCGTTCATATTGCGCACAAACGTATCTGCGCCCAGGAATCCCGCGAGCACTCGCGCCGTGTCATTGGATGACTGCATGAGTAATGGATAGAGGAGATCGAGGCCCGTGTAGCGCTCCCCAGCAATTGGCTTGAATCGGTACTCAGTAGCCGCGGCGAGCATACTGGGTGTCACTTTGATCGCACGACCGAGATATATAACCTCGTGAGCGACGACAGCTGTCATGAGCTTCGTGAGCGATGCAATAGAAAGCGGGCTGTCTGCGTTCTTTTCAAGCACAATGTCGCCGGTTGCAACATCGGCGATGACGAATGACTTCGCCGTGACTTTCGGCGGATTACTTCGCACTTCTCGCGATGGCGTGAGCCCAGACAACACCTGTGGCGCGCTATCTTCAAGGACAAGAACGGGGACTCCCGCTTGCGCAAATTCGTATACTTTCTTTGCGTCTTCAGTTGCAAGCCGAATACATCCACCAGAGAAGCCCTGCGGCACGGGGGTCCCATCGTCATAGTACGGCCAGCCATGAATGAGGTAGTTGCCGTAAAATTGCACGCTGTATGGCATCCACACGTTGCCGATCGAAGAATATCCTGTCTCTGCTTTGCCTAACACGGTGTAATTCCCCGTGGGTGTTTCCCACCAACTCCCCTCCTTTCCTTTAGTTAGAATTCTGACAGACGTCGTTGCGCTCCCATCTTCATAGAGCGTGAGCTGCATTGTTCGCAAATTCGCCTCTATAAAATCACGCTTCTCCCCGATGAATTCAGATTGCTTATCGATAAATTTCTGCTCGTCGGGAAAAACGAGTTCTCCCGCATCAGTAAACGCGATAGTTGATTCAGTCAGCCGCGCATAAAATTCCTGTACCTCTCGCGTATTGGTCTCGGAGAGATCGATTCGATCAACCCACAAATACGCATTCAGTCCTGCGAGGCACAGAACAAGAGCGCCGAGCGAGATAATCGCCGACGATACATGTGGCAGCGCGACACGTGACGCAGGAACTGCTTCTGTCTGCTCTGGAGGGGTCTGAGCTCGATACTCTGCAATCAACTCGGCCACCTGCTCAGGCGTCCAGCCGACTATGAGCAGATCTTTGGTTATCTCATCAATACCCTTACCTTGAGTACGAGCTTTTCGTACATAGTCCCGAAGCTCGTCGGTAATCATGACTGTACTAGAAGTGGTCGCGTGCTTCGCGATGCTTTTCCTCAAGAAATTCTCCCGGGAGATCACGCTTCCCTATCTGCCCTAATTCCATAGAGCGCAGCGTCTTCAAGCTCAAATAGAATGCATAGATAAACGCCAGCGCAAGAATCTGAAATCCAATCATTGCCATTACAGCACCTCCGCGGTACGCAGCGAGGGCAAACATTTCAAGAACCACAATACCAACGAGTGATGCTACAACGTCGGCGACCATGATTGTCTTGTTTTTTGGATTAGTGAGCGCCGAAAGCAAGATCAAGACAACTGCCCCAATAATCTGTAGCGGCACGAGGACAAACGCGGTGTCGGCGAGAAATGGCGCTGAGAGCAACAATATGATTGCTACTCCTAGGAAAATTCGGCGCACGAAGTCGCCATAGTAGTGCGCGATGTGACCACGTAGTATTCGCGGCAGATAGGTCCCATCACCTAAGTTGTTCTTATCGAGATCATTGCCGTTGGTCATACCACCATAGAATCACATTTAGGCTGAGACGACTAGCGTAAACGCAGTATCTCGGAGAGACGTATAAGCACTCCTTTCAGATTTTCTAATACGCTCGAAAACGTCATAGATGTTGGGTTCATTTCAGAGGGGCGGGGCAACATATAACTCTCAGTAAACGTTTGAGGAGGGTTATAAACGGGGGGATTAGGAGAAGCCACGGGAGAGATGATTACCTGCGTACCCGGGGAGATCGCCCCAACATCACGCGATGTACTGCTCGCAATACCTATGGACGAGGTTGAACTAACAATAGGCGAAGTAATTGGGCGAATCAAATTGAGCAGCGAGTTTGCGAGAGAAGATACGCCGCTCGTGTTGGCGCTTGTGTTGGCGCTTGTGTTCGTGTTTGTGTTTTGCGCCGATGTAACCGCCGGAAACGGTGTATTTCCCGGCACCGTGGTGTACCCACTCCCAAAGTACTGACCTGGCTGGGCAGACCCTACTTGTCCTTGATATTGCGGTGGAGCAGGCTGTGTTGGGCTGGCAGGACTGGTTGGAGGCTGATTGTAAAAATACGGGAAGCTGCCCGTTGTGCCTTGTCCCAATGATGCCGATTTGACATAGCCGCCAGCAACAACGGTAGGCGGCGTGGTCAGAGGACCGCCAATTTGAGTCAGCTGCGCAGTGCGGTTCGCACAATAGTCACCACTATTCACGAGACCAACATTCCCGCCCCTGCGATAGTCACCGTATGCAACATCGTATTTCTTGTACACGTCAGAGCAAGTATTATATTTTCTACAGCAGCTTTCCTCTCTGCCGAACCTCTCACCGTCCGCCCAAAATGCACACCCTGTATCGTGTACGTAGCCGACGACATTTGAAATAGTGTATTCACGACTGTCGATGTTGCTCACGTACGAAAATTTACCCAAGTCGTACCATTTTCCGTAGTGCATCGGATGCGCCGCCAGTGTCACGAATTTTGACTTTCCTAATCGGAAGTCGTCGAGCGTACTCGGGACACTTGACCCGCCACCAGCGCCAGCTTTCGATGTGGCCCATGCCCCCTCAATTTTACCGCCTGCACCTGGTGCGTAGCAGGTAATTTTCGCACTGATTTGAGGCCCTCCATCTGTTGTTAGTGCACCATACGCCACGAACGGCGCGATGAGGCTCGCAATCACAATCAAATATAAACGATTAGTCACCGTCTCAGTGTAGTTTGCAAATAGCTCTGCGTCTATTCACTCTTGTGAGCAATTATTCGGCTTTGGCAGCGATCTGAACCGCTATGTCAACGTTGTCGCCCGCTGTCATGTTGTTTCGATGTTCCTTGTCACACTTTTGGCACTTGTGAACAATGCGAAATTTACCGGCTGTTCCTTCGACACGCACCGGCTCCATCATGCCCTGACAGGCCTCGGCCCTATCTCCCGGCTCAACGTCAACATGTTTACTCCACAAACATTTTGGACAGTGATTGGTGTAGCCATTCCCTTTAACGCGAGCCTTGCAATGCCCACACTGAAAATTCTCAACATTCCTTTTGAAACTCATAGGCCAGTTGCAACCTGCCCCGTAGGAAGCTTTGCTTTCCTACTGGGGTGTTCGCACACAAAATTCTCCTGCTTTCGTTGAAAACCCATAAGTGGTGCAATGTTGCTAGAGCAGTACCGTTACCCGGCTTCCCGAACACTCCACGACACCACTCTCAACGTCAATGATTTTGTTCTCACCATTCGATCGAACGGTAATGCGCCCAGGTTTTAACGTTGTAACGAGTGGCTCGTGATTAGAAAGAATGGTCATTTCCCCTGCGACACCAGGAACAGTCGCTGATTCTGCTTGCCCGTCGAACTGCGCGCCCGTGACCGACGTGATGACGAGATGAAATGTTTTTGCGCCCATCATAGGCGTTAAGCGGCTACAACCTCATCTATTCCCCCCTTCATGTAGAACGATCCTTCATCGACTGAGTCGTGCTTACCATCGAGAATCTCACCGAATGAGCGTACGGTGTCTGCGAGCGTGACGTACTTACCTGGCTTACCAGTGAAGACGGCAGCAACATTGAATGGCTGTGAAAGGAATTTCTGGATTTTACGAGCTCGATAGACCAACTTCTTGTCGTCTTCCGACAACTCTTCAATACCGAGAATTGCGATGATGTCTTGGAGGTCTTTGTAGCGCTGAAGCACACGCTTGGTTTCGTTTGCAACGCGGTAGTGTTCTTCGCCGACGATTTCCGGAGTGAGCGCTGTCGAACCAGAGTCGAGCGGGTCGATAGCTGGGTAAATACCCAAGGAAGCGAGCTGACGAGAAAGAACGACGGTTGAATCGAGGTGGGAGAACGTCGTTGCAGGCGCTGGGTCAGTAAGGTCGTCTGCTGGCACGTAAATCGCCTGCACTGATGTAATAGAACCTTCAGTTGTTGATGTGATGCGCTCCTGGAGAAGTCCCATTTCTTCCGCAAGCGTTGGCTGGTAACCGACTGCGGATGGAACACGGCCAAGGAGAGATGACACTTCCGAACCTGCCTGAACAAATCGGAACACGTTGTCCATGAAGAAGAGGACATCTTTACCACCTTCGTCGCGGAACGCTTCTGCCATCGTGAGGCCTGAAAGAGCAACACGTGCTCGAGCGCCTGGGACTTCGTTCATCTGACCGAACACGAGCGCGGTTTTGTCGAGAACGCCCGAGTCTTTCATTTCGTGATAGAGGTCGTTACCTTCACGGACGCGTTCACCCACACCGGCAAAGACTGAATAGCCACCGTGCTCGGATGCCACGTTGTGAATGAGTTCCTGAATCAAGACTGTCTTACCGACACCCGCACCACCAAAGAGACCCACCTTTCCACCCTTGATGAACGGCGTCATGAGGTCGACTGCTTTGATACCAGTTTCGAACACCTCTGCTTTGGTCGATTGCTTCGTGAAGTGAGGAGGAGCTGCGTGAATGGGGTTCCTCTTTGGCTTTTCTGGTGCTGCAATGCCGTCGATTGGCTCACCCACCACATTGAACATGCGGCCGAGTGCCGCGTTCCCAACGGGGACTGAAATCGGAGCGCCGGTGTCTGAAACTTCTCCTCCGCGAGCGAGGCCTGATGTGTCCTGCATAGCGATACAGCGCGCACGGTTGAGGCCGAGGTGTTGCGCGACTTCGAGGGTCATGGTCTTCCCTGCGTGCCTGACGTGGAGTGCGTTCTTTAGCGCAGGCAGATGCTCGTCAAAACGAACGTCTACAACCGGGCCGATAATTTGGGTGATGATGCCTTTCATAATGTGTATGCAGCTTATAATTTTTTGATAAATATTCAACTTACTTCATGGCTTCGATTCCACCGACGATTTCGGAGACTTCTCGCGTAATCGCGGCTTGGCGGACCTTGTTGAATTTGCGGGTGAGTTCTTTTGCCATCTCTTTCGCTTTGTCAGTCGCACTCTTCATCGCAACCATACGTGCCGAGTGTTCAGACGCTTTCGCTTCAAGGAGTGCGTGAAAGACTGCGATGTTAAGAAGGCGTGGCAAGAGCTCTGAAAACACAGCTTCTGGATTTGGTTCGATCACGTAACCGACAGGTAGAGTCGCTTCATTATCGGACATTCCTGCATAACGGCCTTTTGCTGGCGCAATGCCTTTTACGAGCGCATGAATAGTTGCTTGCTGTACCGGGACAATCTGTCGCACTACCGGCTTCTGTTCGAAGGTAGAAAGAAAGTTCTGGTATACAACGAGACACGTGCCGATTTCGCCTGCCGCGTGCCACGCAAGTACTTTTTCAGAAATGCGTCGCACATCCTGTTCTGATACGCCATCTGCAAGGTTTTCGTGTTTCTCGCGTACGTCATATCCGCGGTTCGCGAAATAGTCGCCGCCACGTCGTCCGATCGATAGTACGACGGAGTTCCCCGGCGTAATACCGCGAGAAGCAAACTCTCGCTCTACGGAACGAATGACTGCGCTGTTGAGTGCTCCCGCAAGACCCTTGTCACTGGTGATGATGACAACTGCCGTCTTACCACTCCGCGAAATTGCGAGTGGATGATTCTTTAGTTCTATCGTTCCAGAAATCCTCTCAAGAATCGAAAGTGCCGCTGCAGCGTAGGCACGACCACCGAGTGCGCGTTCTTGCGCCTTTCGCATCTTCACCGCCGAAACTGCCTCCATCGCCCGCGTTACGGTCGATGTCTTTTTGACAGACAGAATCTTTAATTTGATGTGCTTCAGTGCCATGAACTATTCGAAGTACTCTTTGTTTCCCGACTTAAATTCTTCCATAGCTTTATTGAGTGTCGCTTTAGTCTCGTCGGACAGCGCACCCGTCTTTTTGATTTCCACGAAGACACTCTTGTAGCTCGCGTCAACGAAGTTGAGCCATGCGAGTTCTGCCTCGCGAATTTTCTTGACCGGCACATTCGCGTAGAGCTTGTTTACACCCGCGTACAAGTCCACCGCCTGAATTTCCATCGGCATTGGCTCACCGTTCTTTTGCTTGAGAAGCTCCACCATGCGCTGACCCGTGCCGATTTTGTCTGCTGTTGCTTTGTCGAGGTCTTGTGCGAACTGCATAAACGCCTCAAGTTCGCGGAACTGCGCGAGTTCGAGTTTGAGTGTTCCTGCGACCGCCTTTGTTGCCTTTGTTTGAGCTGCAGAGCCGACACGAGAAACGGAGATACCGACATCAATCGCAGGGCGGACACCCTTGTTGAAGAGTTCCGCGGTGAGGAATATCTGACCATCGGTAATCGAGATCACGTTTGTCGGGATGTAACCTGACACGTCGCCGTCTTGTGTCTCGATAATCGGAAGTGCAGTGATGGAGCCGCCGCCTTTTTCGTCAGAAAGACGAGCTGCGCGCTCGAGAAGGCGTGAGTGCAAGTAGAAGATGTCTCCAGGGTACGCTTCACGGCCAGGCGGGCGTCGGAGGAGGAGCGAGAGTTGGCGATACGCAACCGCTTGCTTTGAGAGGTCGTCGTAAATGATGAGGACGTCCTTACCCTTGTCCATGAAGTACTCAGCGATCGCCACACCAGAAAATGGTGCGAGATACTGGAGCGCCGCTGGTGCTGATGCGGGAGCATCGACAATAATGGTGTACTTAAATGCGTCGTTGTCTTTAAGCTGCTGCATGATGCGCGCAGTCTTCGATTCCTTCTGACCTATCGCTACATACACACAAATCGGGCGCTTGTCTTCGAGTTCGTATTTTTGGTTGATGATCGTGTCGATTGCAACTGTCGTCTTCCCTGTCGAACGGTCGCCAATGATAAGCTCGCGCTGACCGCGACCAATCGGAATCATCGCATCGATTGCTTTAATACCAGTTTGGAGTGGTACTGAGACTCCTTTTCGATCAATAACGCCGTATGATTCGCGTTCAACTGGCATCATCGTTGCACTCTTAAACGGACCTTTGCCGTCGATAGGTTCACCGAGCGCGTTCACTACACGGCCCAATAGTTCGTCTCCCGATGGAACGTGCAAAACTTTCCCCGTCGACTTCACAAGCATTCCCTCTTTCACGAGCGCCGCATCGCCCAAAATGACCGCACGAACTGTGTCCTCTTCCAAGTTCAAAATGAGGCCGCGCACGGTGTCCGCCGATTCCATCGAATCTTTCAGCGACTTTCCCGCGCTCGTCTCGAACTCAATGACTTCGGACATCACCGCCTTCGAGAGGCCGTCGATCGCGACGACGCCGTCGCCGACTGCCGTCACACGCCCAACATGCTGCGTCTCCATCTCTGGCGCAAACTTCTCAATCTCTTTCACGATCTTTTCGACAACGGTGGTGTCCATAACTTTAATATTAGATTAATTTCTACTGCGTCGCGCGGTTAAATATCGACAGCAGCGCTTTCTTATAACTCATATCGACTAATTTCTCACCCGCCTCCACGCGCCACCCGCCGATGAGCGACTGGTCGGAAACAACCTGCATGTGTTCATGCGTCGTGCCGAGCGCATGTTCTGCTTCGTGCTTTGCGTTTCGTGAATCTCCTTCAGTAGCAACAAACAAGCGGACGGCTGTTCTACTATTTTTTTTGTGCATGAGGCGCTCGAATGCTCGCGCGATTTTTGGGAAGAGGGCAGTACGGCCACTTGCCTTCAAACTTTCATGCACTTTCTGTACTGCCGCGTGGGGCGCCTCGCCTTTCTCTAGGAGTCGATTCAGCACCTGTGCGTAGGCTTCAGGCATAAGAATTTACACGCGCTTCTCACGCAGAATCTTTTCGGCAGCGAGCATTGCGGTCTTTGCAATCTCTTTCTCACTCGAGGCAAGCGCCTGGCGACGAGCCTCGCCCGCTCGTGCTTGCGCATCGTGAAGAACGGCATCAGCGCGGGCTTGTGCTGCTTTCATAAGTTCGACACCTTTCTCATCTGCGCGTATTCGGGCTTCAGAGAGAAGTCCTTCGGCTTCTTTTGCTGCTTTGCCGACAATCACCTTCCCCTCTTCGTGCGACGAAGCGAGCTTTGCCGCTGCCTCTTCGGCGTCCTTTACGCCTTTTGCGATCTTCTCGCGGCGCTCGTCGAGCATCTTCAGAATCGGGTTGTACAAAAAGTACGACAATAGAAACAACAGCGCGCCGAAGTTGACCATCTGCGCGATGAGTAGTTTGCCGTTAATTCCAAAAGCTGCGAAAAGCTCTGACATAGCTTAATTCGCTCGCTTTATACGAACTTGATGATGAATGATACAACGAGCGCGAGAATACCAAGAGCTTCCGTGAAGACGATTGCAAGAATCATGTTCGACACGATTTTGCCAGTTGCTTCTGGGTTGCGGCCAATAGCGTCCATCGCCTTACCACCGATCATACCGATACCAATTGCTGGACCGAGTACTCCGAGACCTGCGGCGATCGCCATACCAATAAGTTTTGCTGATTCGACATCCATAGTTATGGAAAATCTATAGCTATTAATGCGTCCAATTGCGCATCATCGAGCCGGTTTTGTCAAATACAAAATACGGCACAAGTTCCGCAATCGAACACGCGAGAATAGTAACACGCCAAATCGATGCATCAAAGCCCTCGTGGTAGTATTTGTGAGCGATGAGTGAATCACTTTCGGTCAAGAAATTGGTGGGCGCGAAAGCTGGCGAGAGCTCGACATTGTCCATTCAACCACAGGAGGTCATTTTTAAAGATACAAGAACAGGAAAAGAGATACAAAAAGTCGAGGTTTGGACGGAAAAGGATCAGGGAAGAGAACATGGGTTAACCATGATTCGGAAAAGATTCTCTGACGCGTTCGGATGGGGTGCGATGACTGCAGCCTACAAGCATTGTTATGACGCTCATTTGAAAGTCCCTGGTACCTTCCGCGTTAATCGCACTGAACACACCGTTCTGATGACATATCTAAACTCAGAGTCACGTGTTGTAACAAGTGGAAACAACACGAGCTCTGAACTACCTAGCATTCCCACAATTGCAAAGATTAGCGATCTAGAGACATTTGTTGCCAAATTCTTTTCTGACGCAATACGAGCAGCAGCCGTAAAGGTGCGTTTACCGCTCGATAGTTATTTTTTCGCATTCAACCCAACGCAAAATACTACTGAGCTAGACTATCTTATTGGCGATTTTGAAATGGTATTTATCTATGATTATCGATACAGTGCCAATACGTACCCCGTGCCTGCACCCGAAAATCTAGTCTTCAACAATCTTCAAGACGCCCGCGACGCTCTCTTAATGTTTTTAGCGAAGCACGTTTCAAGCCCTAGAGAAATGACTCGCGTTAAACGTGTGATAGCAACACAATACACGGCCTCCCGAAAACCTTTGCGCGCTCAGAAAGCACAAAATCAATAAACGAAAAGGCTGCTGCGGAAAGCTGAGTGCTATTTCAGAAAAGCCCACATCCCCTTGTCCGCACCTCCGTCAATCTTGAATATCGCGACACCGCGCACGCCAAGTTTCTTGGCAAGCTCTACCTTTTGCCTAATTGCCTCGGCATCGCTCCATGTCAGCATACGGAATCCAACGTTCGTGTTTTGCGCCTGTGCGACAGAAAGCGCCGCAGCGGCGACCATTGACGCCTGAAGCGAGCTCACCGGCGGCGTAGTGGAACTCTCACGACCATCAGGTATATAGGTAAAACCCATCTCTCCGCCAAAATTTCGCTCAGGGGTAATGCCGTATTTTGCAGCTAGGTCTATTCCCCACTGAGGATTAAAGCTCCACAGTAAGTCGTACACGAAGCCATCAGCATATGCCTTCACATCCCATTCATAACCATATGTTGGGATACCGATCATTATCTTTCTTTTTGGAATTGTCTTCATTGCTTCTTTTATTGCTTTTTCAACCCACACCACATCCGAAACAGGCCCGTAGGTAGCGCCAGCTTTTTCAGCCTCCGCACCGCGCTTTGCGTCTATCGTCTGCTGGTCGTATGTCATGAATTTCACTCGGTCGCAGTATTTATTGAGCGCAGTAAAGTCATTAGCGTATAGTCCGGCATCCTTCGGCGGTGTGATGCCGTAATAACGATCCGCAAGAGGTATGCGGGATTCCACTGTACACATAACCCATTTGTTGCCGATTTTCTTGTACAACTCCTTCAGAAAGAGGGTGAAGTACGGTCGTGTTTCTGCGAGTTTGCCCTCGTAGTCAATATCAATGCCATCCCAGTCATGCGTTTCCACTTCATCCACAATCTGCCGGATGTGCGCTGCGCGTTTCTTCGGGTCCTTTAGAACGGCGTGCATCGCATCCTCGTCAAACCACATGATGGTTGGAATAAAGCGCACACGCTGTTCTTTCGCCTGCTTCCGCAATGATGTCCATGGTTCCTGAAGGAGGAGTGCCGCATCGTTTAAGTTACCGTCTTTATCAACAGTGTAGCCAAACGGGTTCACCTCTGTAAATGTAGAAAAATTTGCGATTGTTTCTTGAGTCCCCGTCGCCGCTCGCCAATACGGAATCCACCCAGAAATCTCAAATGGCTTGGTTATTGGATTGGCCGCCGCCGCAAACTGCGGCAAAAGAACCGCGCTCGCGAGCACGCAAAAAAGTCCAAAGCTACGGAATGTCGAACGCATACCAATAAGACGTGGCTTACTCACAAACATTACCATATGAGCAACACTTTTTCTTTACAAACCTCTTTGCGGAAGACTACTTTTTCCGCTCTTTCGCTTTTGACCGATCTACTGGATCTAGTGGGTCCCCAATAAAAGCAATCGTGATGTGCTTTTCGTCTCGCTTCCTACCTGGGAAGCATCGCTGGAATAGCGCCATTCCCTCGTCCGAGGGAGTTAGGTCGTAAGTCTCGTAACGGATG
>JACCDV010670002.1_pt1 | contig 13841 bp, 13 predicted proteins | sample 7446131 | NCBI WGS metagenome assembly JACCDV01 (sample SAMN15323448, study PRJNA562643) | freshwater metagenome | isolation source: river surface water | place: USA:Blue River Watershed | collected 2017-08-17 | reverse complement strand
GTGGTGATGCTGACCCATGTGAACTACCGCACTGGTGCCATGCACGACATGGCCGCTGTGACGGCCGACGCGCACGGCGCCGGCGCGCTGATGGTGTGGGACCTGGCGCACAGCGCCGGTGCCGTGCCCGTGGACCTGAACGGTGCCGACGCCGACTTTGCCGTGGGTTGCGGCTACAAGTACCTCAACGGTGGCCCTGGCGCCCCGGCCTTTGCCTGGATGAACGCACGCCACGCCGCACGGCTGGGCCAAGACCTGTGGCAACCGCTGGCCGGCTGGTGGGGGCACGCCGCGCCCTTCGCCTTCACGCCGGAATACCAGCCCGCCCCCGGCATCACGCGCTTCATGTGCGGCACACAACCGATGATCAGCCTGGCCGCCCTGGATTGCGGCGTGGACACCGTGCTGGCCGCCGAACCCCTGGGTGGCATGGCTGCGCTGCGCACCAAGTCGCTGGCGCTGACCGACCTGTTCATCCAACTGGTGGAGGAACGCTGTGCTGGGCACGGCCTGAGCCTCGTCACGCCGCGCGCGCACGGCCAGCGCGGATCGCAGGTGTGCTTATCCCGTGCGGAAGGCGCTTACGCCATCGTGCAGGCGCTCATTGCGCGCAACGTGATTGGCGACTACCGCGCCGGTGACACCCAGCAGCCCGACATCCTGCGCTTCGGCTTCACGCCGCTGTACCTGGGTTTTGAAGACGTGTGGAACAGCGTAGAGCACCTGCGCCAGGTGCTGGAAAGCGGCGAATGGAAGCGGCCGGAATTCAACCAGCAGCACGCCGTGACCTGAAACCGGACGCATTAAGGCAACACCCCATGTGCCCCTACACGCCACCTCCCGATAGCAGCTGCCCGATGCACACAAATGGCCATGCCGAAGCCATCGTGCGCGACGAAAAAGCGCAGCTGGACTTCAGCCGAGACATGAGCTACGGCGACTACCTGCAGCTCGACGCCATCCTCAATGCGCAAAAGCCGCTGTCGCCCGAGCACAACGAGATGCTCTTCATCGTGCAGCACCAGACGAGCGAGCTGTGGATGAAGCTGATGCTGCACGAGCTGCATGCCGCCGTGGCCTGCGTGGCGCGCGACCAGCTGCCTGCAGCTTTCAAGATGCTGGCGCGAGTGAGCAAGATCATAGAGCAGCTGGTACACGCCTGGGACGTGCTGGCCACCATGACGCCCCCGGAGTACAGCGCCATCCGGCCCTATCTGGCACAGTCCAGCGGCTTCCAGAGCTACCAGTACCGCTGCATCGAGTTCGCCCTGGGCAACAAGAATGCGGCCATGCTCAAGCCCCACGCGCACCGTCCCGACCTGCTGGCCCTGGTGCAGGCTGCGTACGAGGCACCTTCACTTTATGACGAGGCATTGCGGCTGATGGCCCGCCGTGGGCTGCCCGTGCCCGCCAGCCAGACCGAACGCGACTGGACCCAGCCCTACCTGGAAAACGAAGCAGTGGAACAGGCCTGGCTGCAGGTGTACCGCCAACCCGAACAGCATTGGGACCTCTACCAGCTGGGCGAGGAACTGACCGACCTGGAAGACGCCTTTCGCCTCTGGCGCTTTCGCCACCTCACCACCGTCGAGCGTGTCATCGGGCTCAAGCGTGGCACCGGTGGCACGGGCGGCACCAGCTATTTGCGCAAAATGCTGGACGTGGTGTTGTTCCCGGAAATCTGGAAGCTGCGTACTGACCTGTGATCCCCGGCGCGGTTCTGCCTCAGCGCAAGGCTTGCGCCAGCAGGGGCGCCATCGCCACCACATTCGTCGGGTGGGCGATGCAATCGGTGCTCCAGACCTCGCCCACGCCGGCCTCACGCATCACCTGCAGGGCGTCACCCGCGAACAGGGCATGGGTCACCGCCACGTCCACCGAGGTGGCGCCAGCCGCCAGCAGCAGCCTGGTCGCACGCGCCACCGTTTGGCCGGTGCTGGCCACATCGTCCAGCACCACCACCTGGCGCCCCTGCCAAGCGACGTCGGGCAGTTCGATCTCCACGTGCCGGTCGCCGTGACGCACCTTTCGGCACACCGCACTGTCATTGCCATGGCGCGCCGCGGCCTGAGCCACCCATTGCGCGGCTTCTTCGTCCGGCCCCAGCAACAAGGCGCCTGGGCGTCGCTGGGCAATCCAGTCGGCGAGCAACGGGGCACCGCTGAGCACCACCGGGCGTGACACCGGCACGGCCTCACCCAGGGTCGCCACGCGATGCAGGTGCGGGTCCACGGTGATGACGGCATCAAACAGACTGGCCAGAAACCCGCCGACGATGCGCTGACTGACCGCCTCGCCGGGCAGAAATGCGATGTCTTGCCGCATGTAGCCCAAATATGGACACACCAAGGTCAGATCGCGGGCGCCCAGTTGCCGGGCGGTTTGGGCCATCAACAGCAGCTCCACCAATTTTTCGTTGGGCTGATGCAGGCCACGAAACACCGCCACCCGTTCAGGCAACGGTGAAGGCAAGCGCAGCTTCAGTTCGCCATCTGGGAAACGGTGACGCTCCACCAATGCCACCCGGGCACCCTCGCCCCACACATTGGCCAAGCGTTGTGCGGGTCCGAACTCGTCGTCAAAGCACAAGAGGTTGAGTGCGGTCATGGTCAAAACTCCACAAACACATGCGGCACGTCTTCGGGGCGGCCCACGGTGTATCCGCAATGCTGCTCACTCGCCTGCCGGGCAAACTCCAGGTCGGAGCGGTAGGCCGCGTGCACACGGTACAGCAGATCGCCTTGAGTCACGGGTTCACCAAGTTTTCGGGCCAAGTCCACGCCTGCACCTTGCACCTTCGGCGCGCCAGCCAGCTGTGCCAGGCGGGCGATACACAGGTTGTCGATCTGCGTCACCACCCCGGACGAAGGCGCGCGCACCTCGAAACTCAAGGCACCGACTTTGGGACGCTGGTGATCGAACGGACGCGCGCCTTGCGCTTCGATGATGGCGCGCATTTTCTCCAGCGCTCGCCCCGAATCCAGAATGTCACGGGCGATCGCATAGCCATCACCGCCCCGGATGTCGGGGTCGCATTCCAGCAGGCGGCCTGCCAGCCGCAACGATTTCTGGCGCAAGTCTTGCGGCGCCAGCGGGTGGTTTTCCAGCACCATCATCACATCGCGCGCCTCCAGCACGGGCCCCACGCCGTTGCCCACCGGCTGGCGGCCGTCGGTGATCACCACATCCAGCGACAAGCCAAGGCGGTGCGCCACGTACTCGAACAGGCGACGCAAACGCTGTGCCTCTGGCATGGAACGGACCTTGGCCGTGGGGCCAATCGGGATGTCCAACACCAGATGGTTGGAACCGGCGGCCACTTTTTTGCTGAGGATGGAGGCGACCATCTGTCCCGGGGAATCGAGCGACAGCGGGCGTTCCACCGAAATCAGAATGTCGTCGGCGGGTGACAAATGGGCGGTACCACCCCAGGCCAGACAAGCTCGGTGGGCGCGCACGATATCGCCCAAACGCTCGAACGGCAACTCCACGTCGGCCAGCACTTCCATCGTGTCCGCTGTGCCAGCGGGCGATGTGATGGCCCTCGATGAAGTTTTAGGGCACACCAGCCCATGCGCGGCCACGATCGGAACCACCAGCATGGAAGTGCGATTGCCCGGAATGCCACCGATGCAATGCTTGTCCACCACCAGCCGTTCCTGCCAGTCGACCCGGCGGCCCGAAGCGATCATGGCCTCGGTCAGGAAGAACACCTCCTCGCGATCGAGTTCACCACGGTTGGTGGCCACCACAAACGCGGACAACTCAATTTTGCTGTACCGGTGCTCAGCGATGTCGCGGATGATGGCCTGGAAGTCCTCACGCCCCAGGCGCTCGCCGTTGATTTTGCGGTGCAGGGCCGAAATCGACGGCGCAGGTTCGGCCTGACGCACGGCCACGGCACGCCCGGCAGGCACTCCCAACTGCTCGAAAGCATCTTGCGACAAGCCCAGTTCGTGGCGCTGGACAATGCGGGGATCGGAGGTGACGTTGAGGGTTGCCAGAATCCGCTGTCCGTTGACGCTGACCTCCACCTTGGCGAGGGCCTGAAAGCCCTCGACGCGGTACAGATCGCAATCGCGATGGAGATAGGCCACGTTTTCCCGGTAAGTGTCGATAGCGACACGGCGCAGCTGCAAATGGCTGGGAGCCGACCCGGCATCAAGGCTGGGCGCTGGTGCAGCACCGGGGTCGGTGGCGGGCGCCAAGAAACGGGGATTCATCGTGCTGTCTCCTGAGCAAGGGCTGACAGCATCAACCATAACCGATCAGACCGGGCTGGCCGGCCCTTTGTACAAACGGGGCACGTCCAGCAAACGCTCCCCCAGGACGGCCATGGCCAGATTTCGACCCCACCGCATGGGTCCACGAGCGTGAAAAATCACCCCATTGCGCCGCGACCGGTCTTGCACCCAAGCGTTGCGGGCCCACCGCTGGGCCGCCCAACGGGCAAAGGTGGCTGGCCAGTCGACGCTGCCCGTCGTGCCCTGAAGGTCGCGCCCGAGGACCCAGGCATCTTCCAGGGCCATGGCGGCGCCCTGGGCCAGGTAGGGGCGCATGGGATGCGCTGCATCGCCCAGCAAGGCCACGGCGCCTTGGGCCTGTTCGGTCGCGTTGCGCATGGGAGGACGGGCGTGCAAAGGCCACAGACGCCATTGCGGTACCGACTGCAACAGATCCTGCAACGGAGCCGCAACAGCGCCCAGCGCTTGCAGCAAATCTGAGCCGTTGGCCTGATGGTTCCAGTGTGCGCCCTCGGCCGGCAAATCGCCATGCACCACCGCAACAACGTTCATCCAGGCGCCTGAACGCACTGGGTAATGAACGACATGGCAACGCGGCCCCAACCAGACCGACACCTGCTGAGAGCGCAGGACCGCTGGCAGATCCCCGACAGGCACCATGCCACGGTAGGCCAAATGACCGGTGAAACGCGCCGGCGAATCGCGCCATGCAACCGCCCGGACACGGCTCCAGACACCGTCGCACCCCAGCACGGCGGCTGCGGTCCAGCTGTGTCCATCCACACCGTTGACAACGATGGAGCGGTCGCTGGCCGTGTGGAGGTCGTGCACCTGTTGACCCAAGGTCACATTCACCGACGCCACCCGTCTGACAGCACGCTGCAATAACGTGTGCAGGTCTGCCCGGTGAATGGTGGCATAGGGGGCACCATAACGTTGCTCAGCCCGATGACCCAAGGCCAGCTGACCCAGCATGTCCCCGCCTGCCACGTCACGAACCACCAAACGCTCGGGGAACGCGGCGCATTCGCGCAAGTCGGACTCCAGCCCCCAATCGCGCAGGACGTGCACCACATTCGGCCCCAGCTGGATGCCAGCACCCACCTCGCCGAAAGCACTGGCCTGCTCCAGCAAGGTCAGACGCAGGTCGGGGCGTGCGCGGGACACCGCCAGGGCGGCCCCCAAACCCGCCATCCCACCGCCCGCCACCAGCACGTCGGTCCGGGCCATGGTGTTTAACGCAGGCTGAAACTGCCCGAACCCAAGGTGCGCATCATGCTTTCGCCCACGCCAGCGCCAAATCGACGCGCCAGCCGCTGCGCCACGTTTTCGCGCTGGGTGTAGTCCACGATTTCTTCGGCCTTGACCACCTCGCGAGCCACTTGCTCGAGGCTACCCAGGTCGTCGGCCAGACCCAGCGACACGGCGCGCTGACCGCTCCACACCAACCCGCTGAAAGTTTCAGGCGTGGCTTGGAGGCGCTCGCCCCGGCCTTTGCGGACCACTTCAATGAACTGCTGGTGGATGTCACCCAGCATCTGGCGGGCATGGGCATCCTGCTGCGGGTTGATCGGGCTGAACGGATCGAGGAAACCCTTGTTGTCGCCAGCCGTCAACAGGCGACGCTCGATCCCGACCTTATCCATCAAGCCCGTGAAGCCAAAACCATCCATCAAGACACCAATGCTGCCGACCATGCTGGCCTTGTCCACATAGATGTTGTCGGCGGCAACTGCGATGTAATAGGCCGCCGAAGCGCAGGTTTCCTCCACCACGGCGTACACCGGCTTTTGATGCAAGCCTTTGAGGCGGTGGATTTCGTCGTTGATGATGCCAGCCTGCACCGGGCTGCCGCCCGGCGAATTGATCAGCAGCACCACCGCCAGGGCGCCCGGGTCTTCGAACGCCGAGCGCAACGAACCGATGATGGCTTGCGCGCTGGCTTCGCTGTCGGAGGAGATCTCGCCGCGAACCTCGACCAGCGCTGTGTGCGGAGTGCTGACGCTGGTGGTTGACGGTGTCATGTCGACATAGACCAGCCACAGCAGGGCGACCAGAAAGCCCAGCCATGCCAACCTCAGGAACACCTTCCAGCGTCGGGCGGCACGTTGCTCGCGCAGCGTGGCAAAAGCCAGTTTTTCCAGCGTTTCGCGCTCCCACCCCGGGGCGGTGTGCGCAGCCTTGTCAGGCGAGGTCATGTCTTGCATCGGATTTCAGAATTCAACAGGTTTCAAGTCGTATTGTGACCGCCAGAACACCACCCCATCGCGCTCCTGCACATCGATCGCCACCAGCGGCCCGCGACCTGGACCGCCCACACACCGTCCGGTGTCGGGCTGGAACAAAGCGCCGTGGGAAGCGCACACGAGGTGCTGACCGGTCAGATCGAAGAAATGGTTGGGTCGCCAGTCCATTTCCATGGCCACGTGGCTGCAACGGTTCAGGTAAGCATGCACTCGTCCCCGCCAGCGCACCGCAAAGGCACGGCACGTCTGACCCTGATAGCGCACGTCGAACGGGCAAGCCTCCCCGCCGTCCAGCAAATCGCGGGCGTGGCACAGCGGGTGCAGATCGGGTTCGGGCGCGTTCATGAAGCGCAACGGTACCTGAAAATGCACACCCGTGCACGAGACCAAAACATCGACAATTCAGGCATGACCGATATCACGCTCGCCCCGCCACAGCCCTACCCGCTGATCCTGGGTTCCACCTCCCGTTACCGGCGCGAATTGCTGTCGCGGCTGGGCCTGCCCTTTCAGGTGGTGGCCCCAGAGGTGGACGAAACCCCTTTGCCGGACGAAGCCCCTGCGGCACTGGCACAACGGCTGGCGCTGGCCAAAGCCCAGGCAGTGGCCCGGCTGCACCCGACGGCGGTGGTGATTGGCAGCGACCAGGTGGCCGACCTCCAGGGAGAGCCTCTGGGCAAACCAGGCACGCACGAACGGGCAGTCGCCCAGCTGCGACGCATGCGCGGTCAGACGGTACTCTTCCAGACCGCGCTGGCGGTGGTGTGCCCAGCGACTGGTTTCGAGGGCGTGGATCTGGCGGTGGTAAAGGTGGTCTTTCGCAACCTGAATGACAGTGAAATAGAACGCTATTTGCGCACTGAACAGCCCTACGATTGCGCCGGCAGCGCCAAGAGCGAAGGTCTGGGTATTGCCCTGCTGGAGCGCATCGACAACGACGATCCCACGGCGCTGGTGGGGCTGCCCCTGATCCGCACGGCGCGACTGCTGCGTGAAGCCGGGTTGGTACTACCATGACCTTTGCCCTCAGCCCGGCATCCACGGGTACGCTGTACCTGGTGCCCACCCCATTGGACTTTGGCTGCACCATCGCGCCGGCCTTGACCGACGCCTTGCCAAAAAGCACAGTCTGGCGTGCGTCTCAGCTGACGCACTGGATCACTGAAAACGCCAAAAGCACGCGGGCATTTTTGAAGCGGGTGGACGCCACGCACCCACTGGCTGCGACGCTGCAAGAACAACAGATCACCGAATTGCCGCGGCAGGTGCACAAAAAGGGGGACCACGACCCTGCCGATGGCTTCGACGCCCGCCCGCTGCTGAGCGCCGCTTTGAAAGGCCACGACATCGGCCTGGTTAGCGAGGCTGGCATGCCCGCCATTGCTGACCCAGGCGCGTCGGTGGTGCGTGCGGCCCATGCACTCGGGCTGGGCGTGGTGCCGTTGGTGGGCCCGGTGTCGTTGATGCTGGCGCTGGCCGCCAGCGGGCTGAATGGCCAGCATTTTGCTTTTGTGGGCTACCTGCCACAAGAAGCGACCGCGCGCGCCCAGCGGCTGCGTGAACTGGAAGCCCTGGCCGTGAAAACCGGGCAAACGCAACTGTTCATCGAAACGCCTTACCGCAACGAGGCTTTGCTGCAAGGCCTGCTGGCCGCGCTCAAACCCACCACACGGCTGGCGGTGTGCTGTGGCGTCACGTTGCCACAGCAAGCGGTGTTCAGCGCAGCCGTGAGCGACTGGAAGAAACGCCCCCCCCGGCTGCCGCTGGATTTACCGGCCGTTTTTTTGCTGGGACGCTGAACGCATCGACCCAGACCGGCGACCAGAAGCGCCTGTTTAGAATCATTGGCAGTTTCTCCCATTTGAAATGGAAGCGCATGCTGGGTTGGCTCCGCAAACTGACGCAAAACCAGGCCAAGGCGCGAAGCGCTGGTGGCGCCCTGGTGAGTGGAACGCAGGCACGGTCAGACGCGCCACAGGCAATCGTCACCGAGCCATCAACCGCCAACCCGTACAGCATGACGGCGTGGCTGCTGCAATGCCAGCAGCCGCTTTGCAATGGCACACCGTCCGCTCACGAGCGTGCGGTGACAGAAGCCTTGCAACGCATGCTGGATGCGCCCAAGTTGCCCGAATCGCTGATACCCCGGGCTTCGGCTGTGCTGCCGCAATTGCTGCGCTCCCTGCGCCAAGAAGAACCTTCACGCCTTGAATGGGTCGATAAAGTTTCCAAAGACCAGCTGTTGATGGCCGAAGTGTTGCGCATGGCGCGCAGCGCCCATTTCAGAACGCGCGAGCCGGTTCAATCGCTGGACGGTGCACTGTCCCTGATTGGCCAGCAAGGATTGAAAGCGGCCATCGCGCGGGTCGTTCTTAAGCCCGTGCTCACTTCGGACAGTCAATTGCTGACCGGGCGTGCGTCTCGCCGGGCCTGGATGGCCAACGAGGCGATTGGCACACGTTGCGCCAGCCACCTGCAGGCTCAGGGAATGGACTGGTTTGAAGGCTTCCTTGCGGGCACCCTTTGGGGCGTCGGTCGAACGGCGGTCTTGCGAACGCTCGATCTGGCCCCGCTCGATCTGCACGCGCCTTGGACACCCGAACTGGATGCGACCCTGGATGCCAGCGCACACCGGCTGTTCGGCCGGCTGGTGTCAGGCTGGGACATGACGCCGCTGCTCAATGAAGCGGCGCTGGAGTTCATCCATGCCACGGCCGAGCCTCAGCGCCACCCCTTGTGTGCGGCATTGCTGGCGACCGAACGCGAATTCCTTGACAGTGTGCGCGAATGATCGCCCGATCGCGGTGGACCTGACCCGGCTCAGTGGCGGAAGTGCCGCACGCCCGTGAACACCATGGCCACACCGCGCTCGTTGGCCGCGTCGATCACCTCCTGATCGCGCATCGAACCACCCGGTTGAATCACGCAGGTCGCGCCGGCGTCCACCACCACATCCAACCCGTCGCGGAACGGGAAGAACGCATCGCTGGCCACTGCTGTGCCTTGCAGGCTCAGCTTCGCGTGCTCGGCCTTGATGCTGGCAATGCGCGCGGAATCCAGCCGGCTCATCTGACCGGCGCCCACGCCCATGGTCATGCCGTTCTTGCAGAACACAATCGCATTGGACTTGACGTATTTGGCCACCTTCCAGGCGAACAGCAAGTCGTTCATTTCCTCAGCCGACGGCTGCTTGGTGGTCACCACTTTCAGGTCGGCCAAGGTCATGTCGTGGTTGTCGGCCGTCTGCAGCAGAATGCCGGAACCCACACGCTTCACGTCCACCGCGTTGCGGCCGTTGTCCCAGTCGGAGGCGCCACCCGCCGGCAGTGCGATTTTCATCAGGCGCACGTTGGCCTTGGCCTTGAAGATGGCCAGCGCTTCCGGGGTGAAGTCGGTCGCGATCAACACTTCGACAAACTGCTTCACGACGGCTTGGGCGGCTTCGCCGTCCAGAGTGCGGTTGAATGCGATGATGCCGCCAAAGGCGCTGGTCGGATCGGTCTGGAAAGCCTTGCTGTAGGCTTCCAGTGGGGTCGCGCCCACGGCCACGCCACAGGGGTTGGCGTGCTTGACTATCACGCAAGCCGGCACATCGAAGCTCTTGACGGCCTCCCACGCAGCGTCAGCGTCGGCAATGTTGTTGTAGCTCAACTCTTTGCCCTGCAGTTGCAGACCGGTGACGAGCGAGCCCGGTGCCGGGTACAGGTCGCGGTAGTAGGCGGCCTGCTGGTGCGGGTTTTCGCCATAACGCAGGTCTTGCAGCTTGACGAAACGGCCGTTGCTCTGACCCGGGAATGCGAGGCGCTGGGGCGCAGCCTCGTCGCCCGGTACGCCAGCGCTCAGGTCGACCGCCGACAGGTAGTCGCTGATGGCGGCGTCGTAATTGCTGATGCGGTTGAAGGCGGCCACGGCCAACTGGAAGCGGGTCAGATCGCTGACTTTGCCCGCATCTTTGAGCTCGGACACCACGACGGAATACTGGCTGGCGTCGGTCAACACAGCCACGTCTTTCCAGTTCTTGGCGGCGGAACGCACCATGGCCGGGCCGCCAATGTCGATGTTCTCGATCGCGTCGGCCAGCGTGCAACCTGGCTTGGCGACCGTGGCCTCGAACGGGTAGAGGTTGACCACCAGGATGTCGATGGTGCCGATGTTGTGCTCGTTCAATGCGGCCATGTGCTCGGGCAGGTCGCGGCGGGCCAGCAGGCCGCCGTGCACCTTGGGGTGCAGGGTCTTGACGCGGCCGTCGAGCATCTCGGGGAAGCCGGTCATGTCGGCCACCTCGGTGACCGGCAGGCCTTTTTCGGCCAGCAGCTTGGCAGTGCCGCCAGTGGACAGCAGGCCGATGCCCAGCGCGTGCAGGCCCTGGGCCAGTTCGACGATGCCGGTTTTGTCGGAGACGGAAAGAAGTGCGTGCATGGCGTTGGGCCTTGGGAAGTTGTGATTCTTTTGAAAGGGCGCCCTCCGCGCCCCGGACGGGACAGCGCGGCGCTTACTTGATGAGCTTGTGCTCCAGCAGCTTCTTGCGCAGGGTGTTGCGGTTCAGGCCCAGCCAGTCGGCCGCGCGCGACTGGTTGTGGTCGGCGTGCTGCATCACCACCTCGAGCATGGGCTTTTCGACGATCTTGACCATCATCTCGTGGATGCCCGAGGGCTCGATGCCGCCCAGGTCCTTGAAATAGCCCTCCAGGCTGGTGCGGATGCACTCCTCGATGTGCTTCTTGCTCATGCAGACAGTTCCTCTGGGTCTTCTTGTTCTTGGGACAGGGCGCCGGTCTCGGGCATGCGGTCCATGTGCAGGGCCAGCGTGTCAAAGAATTCGGCCACCGCGGCCAGCTGGGCGTCGCAGCTGTCCAGCGCGTTCATGCGGCTGCGAAACGCCTCGCCACCGGGCAGGCTGCGCACGTACCAGGCAATGTGCTTGCGGGCCGAGCGCACGCCGGTGAATTCGCCATACAGGCCGTAGTGGTCTTCCAGGTGCGCCAGCAGCAGGCGCCGGACTTCGGCCACCAGGGGCGGGGCCAGCAGCTCGCCGGTGGCCAGGTAGTGCGCCACCTCGCGAAAGATCCAGGGCCGGCCCTGGGCGGCACGGCCGATCATCACCGCGTCGGCGCCCGTGTGGTCCAGCACGGCGCGGGCCTTGTGGGGCGAGTCGATGTCGCCATTGGCCACCACGGGAATGGCCACCGCCGACTTCACGGCGGCGATGGTGTCGTACTCGGCCAGGCCCTTATAGCCCTGCTCGCGGGTGCGTCCGTGGATGGTGAGCATCTGGATGCCCACGCCCTCGAAGGCGCGGGCCAGGGCCAGCGCGTTCTTGTGGCCGGCAGCCCAGCCGGTGCGCATCTTGAGCGTGACCGGCACGCCCAGCGGTTCGCAGGCGCGCACCACGGCCTGGGCGATGTCGATGGCCAGCGGCTCGTTCTGCATGAGCGCCGAGCCCGCCCACTTGTTGCAGACCTTCTTGGCCGGGCAGCCCATGTTGATGTCGATGATCTGCGCGCCGCGCTCGACGTTGTAGACCGCGGCCTCGGCCATCATGGCCGCCTCGGTGCCGGCGATCTGCACCGCGATCGGCTCGACCTCGCCGGCGTGGTTGGCGCGGCGCGAGGTCTTCAGGCTGTTCCACAGATCGCGCCGCGAGGTGACCATTTCACTGACGGCGTAGCCCGCGCCCAGGGCCTTGCACAGCTGGCGGAAAGGCCGGTCGGTCACGCCCGCCATGGGCGCGGCAAACACATTGTTTGCCAGGGCGTAAGGACCGATGTTCATGCGGGCAGACCAGAGGGGGGCGCGGAAAAGGGATGCGGATTGTATCTGCCTAAAATTTCAGCAAAGGGGCGCCTGACATCACCCCGGCTCCCTATACTCGCGCGGCCATGGACGAATGGATTCCCCGCCTTCTGGAGCTGCTGGCGCTGCCGCAGTTCGGGCTGAGCACGGTCTTCGTGATCGCCTTCATTTCGGCCACCTTGCTGCCCATGGGCTCGGAGCCCGCGGTCTTCGGCCTGGTCAAGCTCGACCCCGGCCTCTTTTGGCCCGCCGTGCTGGTGGCCACCGCCGGCAACACGCTGGGCGGTGCGCTCGACTGGTGGTTGGGCTACGGTGCGCACGAGGTGGCCGACCGCTACCGCGGCTCGCGCACCCACGGCCGTGCGCTGCAGTGGCTGGAAAAGCTCGGCCCCAAGGCCTGCCTGCTGTCGTGGCTGCCCGCCGTGGGCGACCCGCTGTGCGCGGTGGCCGGCTGGCTGCGCTTTCCGTTCTGGCCCTGCGTGCTGTACATGGCCATTGGCAAGTTCCTGCGCTACGTGCTGATGACGGCCGCGCTGCTGTGGGTCTTTCCCGGCGGCTGGCAGCCCTGACGCGGCCGGCGTCCTTCGCACGCGCGCTCGCCTCACTGCGCCAACGCCTGCGGGCGCGGGTGACGCGCCGCCCAGACCTGCGTGATGGCCAGCTGCAGGTCCTCGGCCAGCACCGGCTTGTGCATCAGGCGCACGCCCGAGGCGTGGGCATCGCGCAGGCGCTCGGGCGCGGTATCGCCGGTGATCAAAATGGCCGGCAGCGGCTGGCCCAGGCTCTGGCGCATCGCATGAATGGCTTGCACCCCGGTTTTCTGGCCACCGAGCCGGTAGTCGGTGATCAGCACATCCGGCGGCTGCAGGCGCACCCAGAGCAAGGCTTCGTCCAGGGAGTCCACCGTCACGCATTCGCAGCCGAAACCGGTCAGCACCTGGCGCATGGCCTCGCGCACATGGTGGTCGTCATCGAGCACCAGCAGCCGCAGGCCCTGCAGCGAGGCCGCAGGCTCGTCGGCGGCCGGTGCCTGCTGGGCATCGGGTTCGGTATGGGCCAACGGCACCTCCAGCCGAAAGACGCTGCCGCGACCCAGGCGCGAGGCCAGGCCCAGCCGGTGGCCCAGCGTGGCCGACAGGCCGGCCGCAATCGCCAGGCCCAGGCCCAGCCCCTTGCGCCGGTCGCGCTCGGGATTGCCCAGCTGGTGGAACTCCTGGAAGATGGCCTGGTGCTGGTTGTCGGGAATGCCGATGTCCGTGTCCCAGACCTCGATCACGGCATGGTCGGCGCGCCTGCGGCAAGCCACCAGCACGCCGCCCTGGTGGGTGTAGCGGATGGCATTGGAGACCAGGTTGCGCACCACCAGCTCCACCAGCTTGCGGTCTGACAGCAGCACGGCATCGGTATCACGCGTGCGATAGAGCAGGCCCTTGGCATTGGCCTGGGGGGCGAACTCCTTTTCGATCTTGAAGAAAAGGTCTTGCAGCGCAAAGGCCTCGGGCTGCGCGTGCACCACGCCGGCCTCGATGCGCGAGAAGTCCAGCAGCGTGTCCAGCAT
>JACCDV010387522.1_pt1 | contig 13842 bp, 21 predicted proteins | sample 7446131 | NCBI WGS metagenome assembly JACCDV01 (sample SAMN15323448, study PRJNA562643) | freshwater metagenome | isolation source: river surface water | place: USA:Blue River Watershed | collected 2017-08-17 | reverse complement strand
GTCACGAATATGAAAAAGATGTAGAAACTAGATACCGTGAAGATAATAGATCACCAATTCCATTTCCTTGGGATGTTATGAATAATATTACACAAGGTGGATATGGTAAAGGTGAATTAGTTATTATATTTGGTAATCCTGGTGGAGGTAAATCATGGGCTGTTATTGATATGGCAACACACGCTGCTAAATTAGGATTTAATATTCTTTATTATACTCTTGAATTAAGTGAAACATATGTAGCTCGCCGTATGGATGCCAATCTACTTCAAATCCCTGTAGATAAAATCACAATGCATCGTAATGAAGTAGAACAAATGGCCAATACAATCCCAGGCAAAATCAAAATCAAAGAATTCCCAGCTGGTAAAACAACATTAGATAATATTGAACAACATATTGAACAATTAAAAACTCAATATGAATTTACTCCGGATGCTATTTTTATTGATTATATTGATTTACTTAAAAATTCATCTAGAGATAGATTAGAAGGTACTGAAGATATATACACTAGTATTAGAGGATTAGCTACTGAATTAGGTATTCCTATTGTAACACCATCTCAAGCTAATAGGACAGGTGCTAAAAGTGACATTATTGAAGGAGATAATATTGCTGGTTCTTATTCTAAGTTGATGATTGGAGATATTGTATTATCTTTAGCAAGAAATAGAAAAGATAAATTAGAAGGTACAGGACGTTGGCACGTTATGAAAAACAGATTAGGTGGAGATGGTATGACATTTGCCTCAACTATCGACACATCAATGGGGAAAATCGAAATATTTGAAGATTTTCTTGAAATAGATACAAACCAAACAAATGGTAGAAGCAACGATTACAACGCAATAGATAAAGACGAAAAAGACTTTTTGAAAAACTTTATCTTTAACAATGATTCATCCCCATTTTAATGTATTTATAACCCCATTTTAAAAATTAAAATTTGTATATGAGAGACATCACCCAAGAAAGAATGGTTTACAAGCCATTTGAATACCCAGAAGCACATGATTTCTGGATGAAACAACAACAAGCACATTGGCTTCATACTGAGGTTCCAATGATGTCTGATATAAATGACTGGAAACAGAATCTAACAGAAACCGAAAAAAATATAATAGGCTCCATCTTAAAAGGATTTGCTCAAACAGAAACAGTAGTTAACGATTATTGGTCTGGATTAGTTACAAAATGGTTTAGAAAACCTGAAATTATTAAAATGGCCGTGACTTTTGGTTCTTTCGAAACAATCCACGCAGAAGCTTATTCTTTATTGAATGAAGAACTAGGTCTTGACGATTTTAGTGAATTTCTTGAAGATGAATCAACAATGGCTAAAATTCAAGCATTAATGGATGTGCGAGATAGCTTTGATGGAGAAATTGATTGGAATGAAAGAGCCAAATCATTAGCAATATTCTCAGCATTTACTGAAGGAGTTAATTTATTCTCATCATTTGCTGTATTGTTATCATTTAAGTTAAGAAACTTATTAAAAGGTGTAGGTCAAATTGTAGAATGGTCAATTAGAGATGAATCTTTACATTCTGAAGCTGGATGTTGGTTGTTTAGACAATTATTAATAGAAAAACCTGAATTAAATACCCCTGAATTAAAAGAAGCAATTAAACAAGCAGCTTTATTATCTTTAAGATTAGAATTAGATTTTATTGATAAAGTTTATGAAATGGGCGATTTAGACGGTTGTTCAAAATATGATTTAGTTAGCTTTATTAAATATAGAGTTAATACAAAAATGCAAGATTTAGGTTATGAACCCGTTGTAAATGGGATCGATGACGCCTCAATCAAAAGAATGAAATGGTTTGATAGTTTATCTGCTGGTAAACAACATACTGATTTCTTCGCTAATAGAGTAACTAATTACTCAAAAGGAGTTCAAAACTGGGACGCAAACGATTTATTTTAATTTTATATGGACAACAATTTAACTATTGATTACTCTACATGGGAGAGAGGTAAAGACTACCCTGAATATTTTGATGAAATATCATTAGCAACAATTAGCAAAGGTTACTTGCTACCTGGAGAAACACCTAAAAAAGCTTATCGAAGAGTAGCAATAGCTGCTTCAACTAGATTAAATAGACCCGATTTAGAAAATAAATTCTTTAAAATCCTTTGGAACGGATGGTTAGGATTAGCCTCCCCAGTGCTATCCAATATGGGTACTAGTAGAGGATTACCAATTTCATGCTTCGGAATAGACACTCCAGATTCAATTAGAGGTATTGGATTAACTAATGCTGAATTGATGAAATTAACATCTGTAGGAGGTGGAGTAGGTATTAGTTTATCTAGAATTAGACCAAGAGGAACTGAAATTAAAGGTAATGGTAAATCTGAGGGTGTTGTGCCTTGGGCTAAGATTTATGATTCTACTATCATTGCCACTAATCAAGGTAATGTTAGAAGAGGAGCATCTTCTGTTAATTTAGATATTAATCACTTAGATATTGATGAATTTTTAGAAATTCGTCGCCCTAAAGGAGATCCAAACAGACAATGTTTAAATTTACATCAATGTGTTGTTGTGGATGATTTATTTATGAGAAAATTAGAAGCCAGAGACCAAGTAGCTTTAGAGCGTTGGACAAAAATTCTAAAAGCAAGAATGGAAACTGGGGAACCATATATCATGTTTAAGGATAATGTTAATAAACAAAATCCTATTTCATACTTGATGAATAATCTTGAAGTATCCATGACTAACATCTGTACTGAAATCACATTACACACAGATGAAGAACATTCATTCATTTGCTGTTTATCATCTCTAAATTTAGCCAAATATGATGAATGGAAAGATACAGATACAGTACAATTGTCTATTTATTTTTTAGATGGTGTGATGCAAGAGTTTATAGATAAAACAAGTGGTAAAGAAAGTATGATTAGAACATATAATCATGCTAGAAAAGGTAGAGCCTTAGGATTAGGTGTTATGGGGTGGCATACATTTTTACAACAAAAAGGATTACCTTTTAATTCTATTGCTTCAACCGCTTATACTCATAATGTATTTAGTAAAATTAAAACTGAAGCTGAAGCTGCATCAAGACAATTAGCTGTAGAATTTGGAGAGCCAACTTGGTGTAAAGGAACAGGTATGCGTAATACGCATTTACTTGCGATAGCTCCAACAGTATCTAATAGCGTCATAACAGGCGGTATCTCAGCAGGAATTGAACCATTACCCGCAAATATTTACACATTTAATGGTGCTAAAGGTACATTTATTCGCAAAAATAAAGTATTAGAACAATTATTAGAGTCTAAAGGAGAAAATTTAGAACAATGGTGGGACCAAATGTTAAAAGACAACGGATCAGTACAAAACCTTCCCGATACAGTATTATCACCAGATGAAAAAGAATTGTTTCTAACATTCCCTGAGATTAATCAATTAGAACTAGTTAGACAAGCTGCTATTAGACAAAGATATATTGATCAAACTCAATCTTTAAATTTATCGTTTGATCCTCAAGATTCTCCTAAATGGATTAACCAAGTTCACATAGAAGCGTGGAAATTAGGAATAAAGACATTATATTACCTAAGAACTGATTCAGTAATTAAAGGTGATTTAGGATCACGCCAAGCAGACTGTGTGTCTTGTGATGGATAATCAAAAAAAATATGGACGAAATAAATGATTACATTAAAGAAGTTGAAACTGAATTAAATGATATTCAAAGTAAAGTAGAAGCTAACCCTGAGTTAGCAGAACAATATGAATCTCGTTTAATTGAGTTAGTAGAACAATTAACCCAAAAATTAATACAAATAAATTAGTTATGAAATTTCAATCAACAAAATTATTTGACGGATACTCAGCATGTTTTCGTCAATGGAAAGCAGAGGGAACACATTGCAGGTTCCTACACGGTTATGCCGTATCATTCAGAGTATGGTTCGAAGGAGAACTGGACCATAGAAACTGGGTATTTGACTTCGGTGGAATGAAAAGAGCTAAAACTTGGATTAATGGTATGCAACCTAAAGAATATTTTGCTTACCTTTTAGACCACACAACTATTGTAGCTGAAGATGATCCTTACTTACCTTTATTTGAACAAATGAATGCAGAAGGTATTATCCAACTAAGAATCCTACCAGATGTAGGATGTGAAAAATTTGCTGAACACCTTTATAAGGTTATTAATAAATTCTTATCACAAGAAACAAACGGAAGAGTTAGAGCTACTAAGGTAGAGGTATACGAACATGAAAGAAATTCAGCTTCTTACGGAGAATAAATAAAATTAACTATGAAAAAAATCATCAGATACACAGCAACTTGGTGTGGGCCATGTAAAATGTATGGTCCAACATTTGAAAAAGTAAAAGCAAACTCACCATTACACTTTGAAACTATCGATGTAGATTCAGGACACCCATCTATTATGGAATACGGTATTAGAAATGTACCTACTACTGTAGTAGTTGAGTCTGACGGCACTGTACGTAAACAAAGTGGAAATATGAACGAAGAAGCATTAAGAGCATTTATTGGATAATGAAGATATCTCATGAACTACCGCTATCATTACTTCCCTATAGTTTAGGATGGAATGATTATGAATATTGTTTACCTCATTTGTTGGATAAACATGCTGATTATAGACAATTTTTCCTAGATTCTAGAGAAAGAGGTCGTTTTATTATAATGGATAATGGTTTATTTGAAGGAGTAACACATACTACTCAAGATCTATTAGAAAAAATAAACCTAATCGAACCAGATATATTCATTGTTCCTGATGAATGGAATAATAAAGATATGACTGCTAAAAATGCTAAACATTGGCTTCAATACGATTTACCTGAACGAACTAATTTAATGATAGTAATGCAAGGTAAAACAATGGGTGAAATGCAAGCATTATATCAACAGTGTGTTGATTTAGGTTATACTCATTTTGCTTTTAATCACTCATCTGTATTATACCATGAGTTATGTCCAACTGAAAATTTATTAGCAAATCAAACTGTTGGTAGAGTATTACTTTTAGAAAAGATGAAAGATGAAGGATTTATTAAACCACATCACTACATCCATCTTCTAGGATGCTCAGTACCTCAGGAATTTACACATTATAGAGATCATTGGGATAATAATATAATTAATTCTGTTGATACTTCTAACCCTATTATATGTGGTGCTTTAGGTATTAAATATGGGGATATAGGTTTGTTAGAAAAACCATCAAATAAAATAGAAGAATTTATGGAATCTGATTTAAACGATAAATTAGATGATATAAAATATAATGTTCAACGTTTTAAAAATTTCTGTAATAAGTAACATGAAAAAATTATTATTATTACTATTATTACCTTTACTATCTTTTGGTCAATTAAGAGATAGTGTTTTAGTTAAAACTGATATCTATGAGGTGATGTATTCTGAAAAATTAGAACAACCACTTTGGACTAAATATAAAGTATTATGTACTGAAGGTAAAGCATCACGTAAAGGTATGGATTTTTATATTGAAAAAGGGTATAAAACATCAGATGCCAAGGATTACGAGAAGAATGAATGGGATAAAGGCCATATGGCACCAGCTGCTGATTTTAATTGTAATAAAGAAATGTTACTTAAGACATTCTCTTACTTGAATTGCACGCTACAACATGAAAAATTAAATAGGGTACACTGGAGGTTACTAGAAGATTACGAAAGATTATTAGCATATACTGAAGGACCAGTATTTGTTGAGATCAGAGTAATTTTCGACAAGGACCCCAGACGAGTGGATTCGGGTGCAGCTATACCTTCCGCTTTCTATAAAATTATCAAAACTAAGAATAAAACTCTTAAATTCTATTTCAAAAACGAACCGCCCTCCAAGCCGACGTTTACAGATTATCAAGTAAAGTAAATATTTTAAATATTTATGAACGTATAAGAAAATATCTTTTACATAAATAAGTTTCATATAATTGTTTTGTTAATTTTTAATTACATTCTATTATATGAGACTTTTTTTTATTATTATATTACTATTAACTTCATTGACATTTTATGCCCAAGAAGCTATTTATATAAGTGATGTTAAAAATAATATAGCAATGGGTCCTCAAGCTGGGAATAGAGATTTAGCTTTTGGAGTAAAAAATATTCTTGAAGAAGTAATTCAAGAAAAGGGTTATGAGTTAAATCCAAACTCAACCAAAATATTAAAAGTAGAATTACTATACTTTGATGTTAAGAGTACTAATATGCAATTGGCAGTCTACGGAAATACCGTAGAAGTAACAGAAATAATTGCTGGAGCTAAATTGATATTAAATGGAAAAGAAATAAAAGCAGTTGTAGTTAAAGGACAAGCAAAGTCCATCTCAGCATCTACTATTATAATAGATGAAGGAGATAAGTTCTCTCAAACAAACGTTTCATCAGCATTAAAAAAAGTATGCGAACAAATTATTGAAAAACTAAAACTATAATGAAAAAATTATTAATTTTATTACTACTACCTTTATTCTCTTTTGGTCAATTAATTATTGACCAATCTATTGTAGAACCTGGTCCTTATAAGGTGGGTGATGTTATTACAATGCAATACACAGTTAATCCAAGTAATTTAGATGTAAACTACTTGTGGTTTAGATATCATTATTCAAACAAACATTTGGAATTGGTACCCAACTCTACAGTGTTTACACAAGGATCTGCAACACAAACGTCTTATTACCATTGGGCAAACTACACTTATAACTATAATTCAACAACTGCTGTAGGAGATCTATATGGTCAATACCGATATGGTATGAGTTATTCTCCAAACCCTGATTGGAATGTTGCACAAATATCTATACAAAGAACTGATGCTCCTATTTCTGGAGTTGTAGCTACACAAAAATATACTATTAAGGATAACACATCATTCCAACAAATCCATAAATTACACGCCGCATATGCTACAATAAGAACTGGATCTGCTGTACCAAATATTGGATCTACTGTATTATGGTTAAACTTAAACAATGTATCAAGACTTGTATCTAGTGTTAAGTTTAAAGTAGCATTTCCTGCTGGGTATGATATTACAAAACATACAATACAAATTATGGCTACTAACGCTCAAGGAGTTGTTGACTGGACAACTAACCCACAACCAGTCGCTGTAGGACCATTGGATAGTGCTGGAGAATTCTTAACAGATAAAGTAGAAAAAAATAAACAATACCAAGTAATGGTTAATCCAGCTTGGGGACAAAGTGTTCCTAGTAATATTATTACTGTTACAGATGCTTATAAAGCATTTAAAGCTCTTACCAATAGAGGTATTAATAATACAGACCCATTTTTTCCAACTCTACTAGAAAATAGAATAGCTAATGTAACACAAGATTCAAGTTTTGATAGTCAAGATGCATATTATTTGTTTGCTGTTATAATGGGTGTAGATCTTTCAGGTGTACAAGGGTTATTAATCCCTACAACAGATATGACCAAACCTACTAAGTTCTTATCCGGATTTACATCAACATTTGCTAATCAAACTAGTCCAACAAACATTACACCTGTTGATGACAATGAAACTTATAATTTATCATATGCTTGGGCCGGGGATCTTGACTTTTCACACTCCTCCCCATTATCAGTTTCTAGTGGAACTGCTAAACAATTTAATGTGTCTAATGCAGATACATCAATCACCACAGCTTTAACAGATGGTAAAGTAGCTGTAACAGTAGGTTTGAATACATCCGGATTAGCTGGAGCTGAATATCAAATAGGGTATGATGATAGTAAATTAGCATTTGATAGTATAGTATTTGACACTGGGAATACTGTAACTAATTTCTCTACACATAAAGATAATATTATAACTTTTGGTTCAATAGATAAAATAGGAACTTCAACTATTAAACCTGGAACTCCTTATAAACTTATCTTTACCCCTAAATCTCCACTAACAAATACATCAGGATTAATATTTACATATTTTGCTGAAGCTGTAGATCTTAAATCAAATAAAGTAATTTTAAATATTCAATAATGAAAAAAATACTAGCATTATTCACCATCTTCTTATTAATCATAGCATGTTCAGAAAATGATGGGATTTTAGATAATCAAGCAACATCATCTGTACCTTTAGAATTAAGTCTTAATACTGTTGGTATTAAATTAGCATCTAATTTTGTTACAACAGAAGCAAAAATGAATGTTAGACTTGAAACAGCAGATAAAGTAACAATTAAAATCGTTGACTTATCTGGGAAAACAGTATCATCAGAAATTGTAGATGCTAAAGCAGGAGACAATGTATTAAACGTATATACAAAAGCATTACCAAGAAGTTCATATGAACTTCAGTTATATAATTCAAATAATCAACAAATAGGTAAAACATTAATTAATTTATTATGAGTGAAGAACAAGAATCAACAGGAACATCATTAAAGAACATCCTAATTGGACTAGTAAGCACAGTTACGTTAGGTGTAGGTGGGTTTATTACAAACAAATTAACAGGAGGCGAAGAAGAAGCACCTAAAACAGAAGTAGCAGCACCAGCTCCAGTAATCAATATTACAAACTCAAATCAACAATCTCAGCAAGCAGTAGCAGGAGGAAAAACTGTAATCATCAAAGAAAAAGCAGCACCTTCAACACCAGCAGCTCAACAAGCAGCCCCAGCTCCAAAGCCAAAGAAAACTGAGACTGAAAAGAGAAAAGAAGAAGGATTAGATTGGTAATTCTTAAAGATAAAAAATTATGGAACAGTTATTTACATTTGCAGGTATAATATTTACTTGCTCGTTTGCGGTAATTATAGGTTCTCCAATTTTATTTGGGGTATCATTTATAGGTGGGGTAGCCTACCATGTAATTAGAGGAAGAAAAAAAGGATGGTCATTACCTAAAGAAGTAAAAAATAGACACTCATGGTAAAAAAATTAATACTAATGGCCTGCATTCTAGCAGGTCCATTTGTCTTCGGACAAGTAATAGGAAAAACAACTACTGAAGATTACCAAGCAGGATTTGAAGGCAAAGAATCAGTATATACTTTACCTGAATATAATGGTAAACCTATACCAATTGCTTTACTAGATATTGGAGTACATAAAGAAGTTTTAGATCAGTACCCTGAATTAGGAGATTATAGAGTAGGTTTAGGGCTTACTAACATAGTAGTAGCATATCTAGAAGAGACATTCAGATTTGAATTTGTTGAAACAAAAGATGCTATTAAAGATAGAATGGTTGCTCAATACAAAGCATCTCAGAAAGGATTATCTACTGAAAAGATTGAATTAAAAGGAAATATCGTACTGGCAAAATACTTTTGCTATATTGAGGTGTATGACTTTTCAATCTCAGAAGATGAAACAATCAACTTAAAAGACGGAGTAAAAAATAAATTAGTTACTAGATTAGGTCTACAAGTTAAAATGGTAGATGCTCAATCTGGAACTTATATGTCTGGAAGTGGATTAGGTAAAGCAATTACAACAAGAGAGATGACTCTACTTAATAAAGAAAATATTGAAGATGTTAAATTCAACCAATCCAGCATAGGAACTTCAACTAAAAAAGCATTAGAATCAGCTACAGCAAAGGTTGTTAAAAGAATGATTCAAAAACAAATCTTTACTAATTAAGATTGAAAAAAATATTTTATATATTATTTTTATTGGTAGGATTCTGCTCTTATAGTCAAACTATAACACAAACCTATTATGACAAATGTACTGGAGAAACTAAAGTATTTAATATAGCTTCTCAAGGATCTACTGTGATTGTTTACTACAATAGATATAAAATAGTAACAGCAACTGATGTCACTTCAGGAGCATTACAAACTTGGTTAGAAGAAACCTACCAATGGTGGGTCACATATAACCCCTGCTCGGCTGCCCAGGTAACACAGTCAGTAGTACAACAAACAACAGCACAAGCCACACAAGCAGCTACAGCCGCCGCATCTACTGCGGCGAGTGCTGCGGCTACTGCGGCGGTCTCTGTATCTCCACCACCTACGCCGCCTACAACTTCTTCACCGCCATCTTCAACGTCTTCAACATCATCTTCAACATCATCTTCAACAACAGAAACTAAAACAGAAACAACTACCGAAACTAAAACAGAGACTAAATCTGAAAATAAAACTGAAACTAAATCAGAGGAGAAGAAAGAGGAATCTAAACAGGAAACTAAAAAAGAAGAAAAGAAAGAGGAGAAAAAAGAAGAAAAGAAGGAGGATAAAAAGAAACAACAAACAGTACAACCTGTACTCATAGCTGCTAACATGATGAACCAGCAAAATATGGATGGTAGTTTTAGCCAAGTAGCATCATTTGGATTATCTCAAAGCTCATTAACGGGTGAATCATCATATAATGCTAATGTAATGATATGGTCTAATTTAAAACAATTTTCATTATCTTTAGCTAAAACAACTATTTTATTTAATTATGATAGAAAAATTCCTTTAAAAATAAAAGGAATAGAATATGGTTCATACTATGGAAAAGGCTCAATTAATAAAATAACAGGATTAAGCCTTACAGCAATGCTTATGTTTACCACTAAAGTAATATCAGTAGGGACTAATGAGGTATTTTTATTGAAAAAGGGAATGGTAGCTGGGTATGCAATTGGGTGCACATCTATATTTATTGAAAATGATATAATGGTATCTCCATCATTAACTATGTTTACTACTAAACCATTTCCATTTAAAAGATATACAATATCACCAATGATTGCAACATCATTCTCTCCTATAAGTTATACAACTCAAACAAATTTATTTGCCTTTAACAAAAACTTTACATATATTGTAGGTTCGAATTTTGATTTGAGTTTAACTCAAAGATTCAAAGCCAATATAGGTATTAATGTTATAGGTAATTCGGATAAAAATGTCCCTATAACATATGCCGCTACAATAGGTTCTAAAATTCAATTATAATTTTAAACTATTTAAAAATGGAACAATCAACTTTGATAACAGATGAAACTCATGAACTGTTAGAAAAAATTAAGAATACAAAAAAACATAAAGACGCTTTACCATTAATAGAAGAACTAGAAGAAGTACTTCACACCCAAGAAGAACAAATCCAAAACAACGAAAACACTCTTCAAATCCAAATCTCCCAACTTAAAGAGGAAAATAAAAGATTAAATCGTTTATAAAAATTATTTGGATGTTTAGATTAAATTTAGTACATTTATAAAGTAAAACAAATATAAAAATAGTTATGAGTAAAACATCATCTAAAAGTAAGTACATGCAACTAATGGAGTGGTTACCTACATTAGGGCAATCTAAGAAATCTAAAATAGAAAAACAAACTACTAAGTTTTCTAAAGCAGATCATTACAAACAAAACGGGGTAAAATAAAGTCTATGATCGAATTCATAAAACATAGTTTAGGATTATGTGGTGAAGGTCATATACATCTTTTAAATTTATCTCCATTCCTCATAGGAATCTCAGGTTATTTTACGTATATTAAACTAAAAATAAAATCAATGTTATGGAAACACAATTAAAACCCTACATGATGTCCCTTTATGAATATTTAGGTAGAGCTGCGGGCACAGAATTAGGTAAAGAAGTTTATGATACTGCTGTACAGTTAAGAGAAACCATTAAATCCCACGATGTAAGTAATCCTAAATATGAAGGAAAAGTAATGCTGTATCGTAGAGAATTTCTTGATGAATATTTTGGAAACAAAATATACGAAGGAGAGCAATCATAATTTGTAGTTTTATATGGGGGGTTAATATTTATTACCGCCATAAAATATTACAACTATGCCTACTAAAGAATATTTTAAAGAATATAGACGAAAAAATAATCCTAAATTAAAGGAAAAAGAAGAATTAGCTCAACAGCAAAAAAAACGTTGTACTAAATGTTCTGGTGTTAAAGATTTTAAAGATTTTGTTTCTCAAAAAGCAGGGTTTATGGGTTTTAAAGCTCAATGTAAGTCTTGTGATTCAAAATATGATAAAAATTATCAATCTCAAACTAATCTTAGATCCAAAAGAGATAAAACCCCTGAATCTATCCAATATCGAAAAGACTATATTCTAAAAAACAAAGATTGGTGGAGAAAATATGAAAGAGAATATAGATCTTCTAGAAGACAAGAAGATATGTTTTTTAAAATCAAAGGAAACCTATCTAGCAGACTTTCAGATCTAATCAATAAACGAACTTTATCTACTAGTACTATTGAATTGTTGGGGTGTGATAGAGAAACTTTTATAAGTTATATAGAAGAACGTTTTAATGAAGGGATGAATTGGGGTAATTATGGGTTAAAAGGATGGCATATTGATCATATTCTTCCATTATCATCTTTTGATTTAACTATAGAAGAAGAAGTCAAAAAAGCTTGCCATTATACCAACCTCCAGCCACTTTGGTGGTATGATAATTTGGAGAAGGGAAATAAAATTCATACATTATAATAAAGGTTTGAAACTCCATAACCTATAAATACCGGAGTATAGTTTTAAAAATTTAATAAAATGAACAAACAAAAAATTGCTGTATTGAATTATTCAGCAGGAATGGATTCTACAGGTTTATTACTACATTTACTTGCTAATGGTTATTTAGTAAAATGTGTTAGTTTTGATTATGGTCAACGCCATAAAGTTGAACTAGAGAGAGGTACTCAACAGATGGAATATCTAAAATCTCAAGGTTTTAACATAGAAAGAGATATTATTGATATCGGGTTTTTAGGAAAAATTTCAAATTCATCATTAGCTGGTAAAGAAGATATTCCTGAAGGATTTTATGCTGAAGATAATATGAAATCTACAGTAATTGAAAATAGAAATGCTATTTTTGCTTCTATTACTTATGCATATGCTTTATCGTTAGCTAAAAAACATGATACTGAAGCTGTTATAGCTCAAGCTTTACATGCTGGTGATCATGCTATTTATAAAGATTGTACTGAAGATTTTAGAACTGCTTTAGAACACGCTTTTAAAATAGGGAATTATGATTCTGAAAGAGTATCATATTATACTCCTTATATGGAAGGTAATAAAACAAGTATTTTAAAAGAATCTTTAATTAATTGTGAGAAATTAAATCTAGATTTTAATACTATATTTAAAAATACAAATACTTCATACAACCCCGATCCTATAACCGGTAAAGCCTCAGGTAAATCAGGTGCTGATGTAGAAAGAGTATTAGCTTTTAATGAAATAGGGTTAGTAGATCCTTGTGAATATGTAGATTCTTGGGAAAATGTTTTAGAATATGCTTTGAAAGTAGAAAAGGAATTTTTAGATAACCATAACGCTTAAAATTATGAACGAAACAAACAACAGTTTATTCACAGCAACAACAGGAACAGCAACCCTAGCAAACACAGGATACTCAGGAACCATTAATGGAAATATTAATTCTCTATTAACAGTACCATCCGCATTAGGATACTCAGGAACATCTATCACAACCGCCACAGACGGTATAGGATCAACCTTACAAGGTAATTCAACAATTAATTATTCAACAAATCAATATCAAAACAATATGAAACCAACACAAGTAAAAGTAGCAGTATTCACAATCACAAGAGATGAGGATACAAATGAAATCAATTCAACAAAATTCTTAAAAGAATTATGGGTTGAGCAAAAAAACGGAGCATCAATTGACTTAGTTGTTGCAAAACACTTAGATAAAGACTTTAATCCAGAAACAACTGTTATTAAAGTATTATCAACAGTTTCTTTCTAAAAAATAAAGACCGTCAGTAATGACACGCACGGCAGCCGAAATGAAATAGCGCTCAATGATTAG
>JACCDV011113022.1_pt1 | contig 13847 bp, 12 predicted proteins | sample 7446131 | NCBI WGS metagenome assembly JACCDV01 (sample SAMN15323448, study PRJNA562643) | freshwater metagenome | isolation source: river surface water | place: USA:Blue River Watershed | collected 2017-08-17 | reverse complement strand
CCACATACCGTCATTTCCGTACCAGCCACTCATGGTGCTCGAGGCCATGCAGTGTGCGCTGCCGCTGCCATTGCACATGTGCCATTTGCCCATGCTGTCGTACCAACCATTGTTCGCATTGTTGGTGCACACGTTTCCTGGGACTGTCGTACTCGAGTGATCGGTCGTTGACGAGATTTGCATGAGCTGTCCACGAACAACGCCTGTCGGGAACGCTACGGAGTGCACATTTGCATAGATGATACCTGCCTTCATCGCCTTCGCGAGGTCCATCATGTTCAGGATCGGCATGGAACATCCACTGGATGTTGCGTGCAGATCACTCATGGATGCGCTTGTGGTTCCCACGAGTACTCCGTTCACGTCTGTTGTAGAGCCGTGATAGAGATCAAGGACGACCGGACCTGTTTGACCTGGTAGACCGCAGTGCAGGTGTGCCATCGTGATGTCGTCACCATTCCAGATACTCACCATTTTCCAGATCGAGGTTGAGCTTGCTGGAGTACCAGAAGCCATTGTTTCATCGAGCCAGATTCGAGTGAGTCCTGTAGTGGTTGCAGTAGAGGTGCTCGTGCCGCCGTTGGTCGTGGTGCTTGTCGTCGTGGTGATCGGAGGAACTTCATTCGCGGGCGACATCGTTGCCTCAAATAGATAGTGTGTGGTCGTCGTACCGACAGTGGTGGTCGCTGACTGAGCGTGAACCGTGGTTGTTGTAAATGCAGCGACGATCGCGAGTGCACATACGAGTCCCGCAACTCCTATTGAGAGCTGTTTTGTAATTGATTGCATATGTCTTTGAGTGAACTAATAAATGTGTGCTTTTGTATCGACCCAACGCACATTTTTAAACACTCTTAGAGAAGGCGAGATGAAAGCACCACAGTAAAAATTCATTTTGAAATAATCATACGTGCGCAGGTGTATTACATGCGAGGGAGGAGAGATCCAAGCTCACCATGGTAATTAGTAAGTTAGAAGAAAACGTATGACAAAGACTCAATCAATCATCGCAATCCCAGCAATCGCCCTCACACTGCTCGCCGGTGGTGCAATAGCTGGATACGCGACACTCGCATCGGCGCAATCTGCCACCTCGACGACGGGGTCAACAATGGAAGGACGAATGGGTAACAGGGGGCCTCATGTGCACGGTACGGTCTCGGCAGTAAGCGGCACCACAATTACCATTACAGATAGGCGCTCAGGCAGTACCTACACCATCGACGCAAGCGCGGCCACCTTCAAAAAGGCCGCAGCGGGCTCAGAGCCAACAGCGGTCACGATCTCTGAGATCGCAGTCGGAGACGAGATCAGTGCGCTCGGCACGATCTCCGGCACTCACGTAGTTGCAACTGAAGTAATGGAAGGTCAGTTCAGGGGTCACATGGGCAAAGGCCCAGGCCGACGAAACGGTGTCATGGGTACGGTTGCCTCAGTAAATGGCAATGTGATTACCCTCACGGATCGTGACGGCACGACCTACACCGTGAACGCGGGCAATGCCTCGGTAGAGAAAATGGTTCCGGGAGCGCTCTCAGATGTGCGGGTGGGAGATATCATCGGTGTCGACGGCACGAAGGATGGGACGACCGTCACGGCAACTCGCATCATGGACGACATGAAGCAGCCAACAAATGCTCCCGCGGTAACACAGTAAAGGATCTGAGACACAACACACTCCATAGCGCGAAGACCCCCAGCGAATACGCATCGGGGGTCTACGGCATGGAGTCCATGCACATTCACACGTACTATGTCAGCCATGCAGCAAGAGACCGACGAGCAGGTAGCTACGCGCGTGCAAAACGCGGATACCGAAGCCTACGGAGAGCTTGTGAATCGATACGAGGCGAAGCTACTTCGCTACGGACGAAAGTTTCTTGCCCGCGATGAGGACCGAGAAGATATCGTGCAAGACATTTTCATAAGCGCGTATCAAAATATCCAAAGCTTCGATACTGCGCAGCGATTCTCGCCATGGATCTATCGCATTGCACACAACGCGTTCGTAAACGAGATTCGTAAGAATGAACGACGTCCGATCCTCTCATTTGATTTCGACACACTCATTCCACATGCGGCGTACGAGGATCCAGTAGAGAACGAGCGAGAGCAGAAGGATATGCGCGCCTATCTCGAACGCGGACTCTCCGAAATACCAGCAAAGTATCGCGAAGTGCTCGTCCTCCATTATTTCGAAGACATGGCATACAAAGACATCGCTGATATTTTGCAGGTTCCGCAAGGGACCGTTGGTATTCGACTCAAGCGAGCAAAGGAAGCATTACGAGGACACTATACAGACACCTATGGAGCATAATTCACACAAACCAACCGACTCGCTCCGCGATAAGATCCTGGGGCAGATCAAAAGTGAGCGCATTGCGATGCGCCCGCGACTCTATTTCACATTACAGCTTGCCGCTGTGGCATTTGTGTCGTTCCTCGTGCTCATCATTTCGATCTTTATATTCAATTTCATTCTGTTCTCAATTCGTATCAATAGCCACGAAGCGTTCTTGGCGTTCGGTCCTCGTGGCATCGTCGCGTTCCTCACGTTCTTTCCGTGGGTGTTTCTGATCGCAGACGTGCTGCTGATCGTGCTTCTCGAATGGTTGCTGCGCACGTTCAAGTTCGGGTATCGGCTTCCAATTTTGTATGTGCTCGGAGCGATCCTGCTTATTACGTTTGCGACGGGCTTTGTAATAGATCGTGGCACACCGTTCAATGATCGACTCATGGTGCGTGCAGGTGGGCCCGGGCTACCCGGTCCGTTGAATGGGATGTATCGCGATGTGCGACGCCCGCCGCATGGTGGAGTATGTCGCTGCACGATTACTGCAGTAGGAAATGGTCAGCTGACAGTCGAAGATTATCGTCGCGGATCCACGACCACACTCACCGTGCTGCTTCCCGAGAATGATCCGCGCGCCACATCGACTGACCTTCAGGTGGGTGACACGGTGATGGTCGCCGGAGACCGAGAGGGGGACGTTATTCACGCTTTTGGTGTGCGAAAGATGGAGCCTGGTATGCGCATCAAGATCATTCAGATGGATAGCGAAACGAAATAATACCGCCGCTTCAGGTGTATTAGGGGTGAAGGAGTATTTATTCGCATCTTCATCTGCACCTGAGCTACAATATCGCCATGAAAATCAGTTCACTGACCGTGTCACTCAGCGCAGGTTTTGTTTCAGCTCGTTCGTGGGCAGCGGCTCATATGTACATGGCTTCGCTCATTGTGGTCGTCGTGCTCGGGGGCGGGTACTACGTGTATGCAAAGGCTACCTCCACCGAAGGACAGTCACTCTACACAGTGGGCGCAGTGGAGAAAACCACCATCATCGCGTCGGTCTCGGCTTCTGGTCAGGTTTCCTCATCGAACCAGCTGGACCTCACCGCCGACGTCTCCGGAAATCTCACGTACGTAGGGGTGAAGCCGGGTCAGAAGATCGGGACGGGGGCAGTTATTGCTCGCGTGGATTCAGCAGATGCGCAACGAGCACTGCGCGATGCACTAACCAATGTAGAAAACGCCAAGCTTTCACTCGAGAAGCTACAGAAGCCTGCCTCCGGTCTCACACTCACTCAGGCACAAAACGCACTCGCGAGCGCGCAAGATTCAAAAACCACAGCGCAAGAAAATGTGCAAAAAGCATACTCCGACGCGTACGGCGATATCGTGAGTGTATTTCTCGATGCTCCCGATATGATCGCCTCGCTTGAGGGGATGCTTATCGCTACAGAAGCAGGCAGGTCTCAGTGGAACATTGATGTGTACGCAAACGCGATAGCGCAGTCTGCGCCTCAAGCAACGTCGTATCGTAATGATGCGTACGACAAATTCATTGCCGCGAAAGCGTCGTACAACAGCACTTATGCCAACTATCAGAAGTTCGGCACGACACCGACTTCAGCGGAAACAGATGCGATGCTCTCACAAACGGCAGAGATGCTCGAAAAGTTGAGTACCGCAATTCGTAGCACAGAAGCATTCATTCGCTTGTATACTACAACAGTAGAAGCTCAAAATCGCACCGTGCTTCCTTCGGCCTCAGACGACCTCTCGGAGCTTGGTGGGCTCAATACGAAGGCGGCAACGCATGTGGGCGCCATCACTGGTGATGTCTCCACACTGAAGAGTACGGTAAACAGTCTTGCGAGTGCCGATCGCTCGATCACCGAAAAACAGCAATCCCTTGCGGATGTGCAGGATGGGCCTGATGAGCTCGATGTGAGAACTGCTGAGCTTACGCTGCGTCAGCGAGAGGATGCGGTACTTGATGCGCGCGCAACACTTGCCGACTATTCAATTCGCGCGCCGTTTAGTGGAACGATTGCAAGCGTAACCGCAAAAGCGGGCCAGCGAATCAGCAATGGCGGTGCTGTTGCCACTCTGGTGACCGACAAGAAGATCGCGACACTGAGCCTCAACGAAGTGGATGCGACTAAGGTCTCACTTGGAGATAAGGCGACGCTTACATTCGATGCGCTTGAAGACCTCACGCTTACCGGCGAAGTCGCGGAAATAGATACTATCGGTGAAGTAACGCAGGGGGTTGTGAGCTACGAAGTAAAGATCTCATTTGATTCGCAGGACGAGCGCGTGAAGCCAGGAATGACAGTGAATGCGTCGATCCAAACAGACGCGAAGACCGACGTGCTCTCAGTGCCGTCATCTGCTGTAAAGACCCAGAATGGCTCATCGTATGTATTGGTGTTTGATCCAGTGCTTGATACCTCGGCTGGTGCAGTCGGTATTGCTGCAGATCGCGAGCCTGCGCGAATTGATGTGGAAACGGGTATCACTGACGACACGAATATTGAAATTCTTTCCGGACTCACCGAGGGTCAGCAGATCGTAGTTCGAACCACGACGGGTGGTGCTACAACAAACACGACAACATCACGCGCTGGAGGGGCAGGTGGCGGACAGGTCCGCATGGCTGCGCCGGCAGGTGGCGCAGTGCGCTTCTAGGTATGTTAGAAGTGCGCGACATCAGAAAAACGTACGGGTCTGGTGATACAGCATTTGAAGCACTGAAGGGTGTGAGTTTTACTGTGGAAGATGGAGAGTTCGTAGCGATCATGGGGCCGTCCGGTTCAGGTAAATCGACCCTCATGCACATTCTTGGATGTCTTGATACTCCAACTTCGGGAACGTATCTGCTTGATGGGAAAGATGTCTCACAACTGCAAGACGACGAGCTTGCGGAAATTCGTAAAGAAAATATTGGTTTCGTGTTTCAGGCGTTCAATCTGCTGCCGCGTACAACAGTGTTGCGCAATGTGATGCTGCCGCTGGTGTATGCGGGTATGGATGAAGAAGAGCGCACGAAACGTGCTGGAGAGGCACTCCGTGCGGCGGGTCTTACCGAAACACACTTTCAGCACAAGAGTAATCAGATCTCGGGAGGGCAAATTCAGCGCGTCGCCATTGCGCGAGCGCTTGTAAACGACCCAACACTTATTCTGGCCGACGAACCGACTGGAAACTTGGACACAAAAACTGGCACGATCGTACTTGGCACCTTTCAGCGGCTCAACAAAGAGTTGGGGCGCACGGTGATCCTTATCACGCACGAGCCGGACGTGGCTGAGCATGCAGAGCGCATCATTATGATTCGCGATGGCGTAATCGTGAGCGATAAGAAAACACACGCGCGTCGCCATGCGCATCACCGCGAATAATATGAAGTTCAACGATCTTGCCCACGAAACATACAGCGCACTCTCAGCGAACAAAGTTCGCTCCGGACTCACGATCTTGGGTATCGTGATCGGCATCTCTTCTGTGATTGCAATGGTGAGTATTGGAACCGGTGCAAAGAATTCGATCTCGTCGAGTATTGAATCGCTCGGATCGAATCTGTTGCAGGTGATTCCTGGGGCACAGCGTGGGCAGGGCTTCGGCGCATCGTCTGGTCGCGGAGGAGCGCGCACGCTCACGCAGGCTGATGCAGACGCGATCATGGAAAGCGTTCAGGGCGTGAAGGCGATCGACCCGGAGGTGCAGGGGAGATATCAGATCACCGCGAAAGGTTCCAACACGAACACAACGGTGATGGGTGTCTCTGCTGCGTATCCAGATATCCGCAACGTACAGATCGCAGAGGGTGCATTTATTTCAGATTCTCAAAACACTTCTGCGGCGAAAGTTGCAGTGCTTGGTCCAACGACACGCGACGATCTGTTTGGAGAGGGGGCAGACTCGGTCGGACAATCAATACGCATCAATGGAATTGAATTTAAAGTTATCGGTGTTACGGCTGCAAAGGGCGGGTCCGGGTTTACCAACCAAGATGATCAGATATTCATCCCGGTACGCAGTGCACAACGATATCTTTCCGGTGGCCAATATCTCTCCACAATTGCGGTTCAGGCTGAATCGTCGGAGATCATGACGCAGATACAAGAAGACATAACGGTACTTTTGCTCGATCGTCATCGCATTTCTGACCCTGAGCTTGCAGACTTCACCGTATTTAATCAGAACGACATCCTGTCGACGGCGACGAATGTAACTTCCACGCTTACGTATTTGCTTGCCGCGATCGGAGGCATCTCACTCCTTGTTGGTGGCATTGGGATCATGAATATGATGCTTACGACCGTAACTGAACGCACGCGCGAGATCGGACTTAGAAAGGCAATCGGTGCAACGCGTAGCGACATTAGTGCGCAGTTTCTTGCAGAAGCTGTAGCGCTCACGGTCATTGGTGGCACGATCGGCATTGTCCTTGGGTGGGGAATTTCAATGCTCGTTAATCTGACCGGACTGGTGACCACGAGTGTATCGCTCACATCAGTGCTTGTGGCCTTCTTTGTTTCGGCGGCAATCGGGATCGTGTTTGGGTACTACCCTGCACGCAGAGCGGCGCGGCTTAATCCGATCGAGGCACTTCGATACGAATAATTATTACTTAATCATACGAATGGGTATATGAAAAAAGACATAATCGTGGTTCTTCTTATCAGTGGAGTGATTTTTGGCGGCTCCGGATTTTTTGTGGGTCGCACACTTGGCCGGGGACCGGCTACGCGACAGTTTAACGGTGAGTTCCGAGGTGTTGTAGGTGGACCAGGTGGAGCGAGCGCCCGCGGTGCAGGGTTCGTTGGTGGCGAGATTATTGCAAAAGACGAGACATCGATCACGGTAAAGCAGCAAAATGGAAGTACAAAAATCATCCTGCTCTCAGCGAGTGCACAGATAGGAAAGATGACCGAAGGTGCAGTATCTGACCTGAGCATCGGCACGAACGTGATGATCACGGGGGAAAGCAATCAGGATGGCAGCATTACCGCACAGTCGGTGCAAATCCGCCCAGCCGGATCAGTGCCTGTCATGCGAATCGCACAATAATATCCAAATATGGTCAAGTAACAGCGCCGCTCCCGGTGCGTCTTAGATATGTGCCATCAGAGGCACGCTTAACAAGTAGAAACACAAACATGTATTCACTTAAATCTAAGACAATCGCAACTGGTGCGATCGCATTCACACTTTTCGCGGCAGCTCCGGTGTTTGCCGACTCGAATAATTCGGGACATGGCAATAACGGTCTGCATCTCGGCGTATTTGCGCGCTTCCTTCAAGAGGAGCGAAAGGCGGAGCGTGAACAGCGTCAAGACGATCGTAAAGAAGCTCGTAAGCATCATGCAACCTCAACAAGTGCGACGACAACGAAGCAGTTCACGATCGCGGGAACGGTTACGTTCATTAGTGGAACCACGCTCACTGTTCAGGGAAGCAAGGGTGCCGTCTACACGGTTAATGCCTCAAACGCTTCTGTGATCGGTCACGAGAATCGTGTACTTACGTTTGCTGCACTTGCTGTAAACGATAAGGTGGAGGTAAAGGGTTCGCTCTCGAACAATGTGATCATTGCTACGAAGATCAAGGATAAGACTGATCGCACTGGTAAGGTGTTCCAGTCTCTCAAGCTCGGTACAGTAACTGCCATCAATGGCTCTGCTGTAACGATCGCGAACTTCGGTTCATCTGGTTCAACGGTGATCAACACGAACACTGCTACGAAGTACAAGGTGAACAACACGGCAGCTACTTCAAGCTCGCTCGTTGTTGGCTCACAGGTATGGGTATACGGAACATCAACCGCAACCTCAACGCAGTCGGTTAATGCATCACTTATCGTGATCCTTACCGACGGCCTCAACTGGTTCAAGAGTTTCTGGAAATAACTCCAGTCTGAACATACAAAACAGCCCCGCTTGGGGCTGTTTTGCTATACTGCATACATGGCGACCAAAAAGAAAACCGCAAAGCGTCGTGCTGCACCGGGTTCTACCGGCAAGGGAAAATTCTTTCATATCCAAGTACGGCCAAAATCTCAGTTCAAAACATTTCGCGTCCAAGATGTGGGTGAAAAGGGTGGGCTCGAACGACTTGCTGGAAAGCGCCCAGGTTCGGGAGGCACATGGGATACCGTGACGTGGTTGGTGAGCAAGGAGGACGCGCACGTGGATGCGCACGGACATCTCAAGATCAAGGGAAAAGCGGCCGCGCTCTTAAAGCAACTGAAGGGTCGTATAGTGCATGTGAAGGGCGATATTTTTAAAGCGCACGAAAAAAATGTGCGCGAGGCCGACAAACCAACGGCCGCCATGAAGCGCGCACAAAAAACGAATATTAAGAAGGCGCAAAGCGCACGACGCAAAAAGTAGACCTCGTGGTAGAGTCCTCGCATGTTGATCGACGACGTTACAATTCGATTGGAAGCTGGCAGCGGCGGAAACGGCGCGGTCGCGTTCAATAAAACACGACTCAATCTCGGCCCGGTGGGCGGAGATGGTGGTCGTGGTGGCAATATCTATTTTGAGGGCGTATCAAATATCGATGCGCTCCAGTTTTATGCCGCAAAGAAAGAGATCAAAGCCAAGCCGGGTGGCAATGGTCGCGGACAATCTGTGGACGGCGCAGCTGGCCCAGACCTCGTTCTCAGTGTGCCTGTTGGCACTATTGTGCGAAATCTTGAAACCGGTTTTGAAAAACATGTGACAAAAGTAGGGCAGCGCGTACTTGCTGCCGGAGGTGGCCGAGGTGGGCGCGGCAACTACAAATTCCGCTCGTCTACGAACACAACGCCAAAAGAGGCTGAGGCAGGTACGCTCGGCGATATTGTCGACTACCAGCTTGAGTTACAGCTCATTGCCGACGTGGGCTTTGTGGGGCTTCCAAACGTTGGTAAGTCTTCACTTCTGAATGAGCTTACGAATGCGAAGAGTAAGGTAGCGAATTACCAGTTCACAACGCTTGAGCCACACCTTGGCGCGTACTACGGACTTGTGCTTGCAGACATTCCTGGGCTTATCGAGGGGGCGAGCGACGGTAAAGGGCTCGGAGTGAAATTCTTGCGCCACATCGCACGCACAAAAACACTTTTTCATTTTGTGGCGGCCGATAGCGATGACGTGATCGCTGACTACAAGGTCGTCCGCGCAGAACTCAAGGCGTACAGTAAGGAGCTCGCCGATAAACAAGAGTATGTATTCCTCTCAAAATCAGACTCAGTTTCGGAAGAAGAGTTAAAAGCAAAACTCGCACTCTTCAAGAAGAAAAAGATCACACCGATACCGATCTCATTACTCGACACGGATTCACTGAATCATGTCAAAAAGATCTTGAACGAGATTCAAGCTGAAAAGCAGCATCGCGAAGAAGAAGAGGCGGCAGCAGAGGCCGCTGAAGCTGCGCGGATTGAGCAAGAGGCGATCGATCGCGAAGATGAGGAGGAAGCTAAGCGCGACTGGTAGCTACGCCACCAACGTGGTGTACACCACGAGGCGGTGTGTGTAGGTGCTTCCGTCGGGAGTTTGTTCGCCTGCGCAGGTGATGAGATTTAAACGGCGCGCATCACGCTTTCCGAAGAGCATGCCAGAGGTCAGTTCGCCCAGCTGATATACACGAGAATCATTCACGACGAACTTCAATCGTTCACCGTTGGCATTCTCCACGATCAGCTCGCTACCCACTTTCAGGTTTCGCAGGTCTTCAAATGCTGCGTAGACGTGTGCGGCGATCACTGCGCTCCCCACATTGCCTGGGATCGTACCGCTCTTGTACCATCCAACATAATTCGTGTTGCCATCTGGCACCGCCATCTCGCCCTTGTCATTGATTCCGACCGGATCTACTGGGGCGCTGAGTCCAATGGACGGAATGATGAGTCGAACAGGCTGCGCAGTAACTTTCTTTGGCGACGTCTTTACAGGGGCGACTGGCGCAACTGCTCGTACCGCTTCTTCCTTTTTTATAAGATCGGCACTGGCGATAGTCGACGTTGCATCTGTGCTCGTAGCAAATGAGAGCTCGTTCGGTACTTCAATGAGAGAGATGATGTTGATATGAAAAAAGGGAACAGCTGGGGTTGAAGTTGCGTCTGCCGCAGGAAGTTCCTGCGGCAGTTCTTGTGCTTCTGCGCGTACCGATTGAACGGTAAGGGTGAATGGTGATGATAAATAGGCGGCCACCGAAAACGCGAGCAGAAATGAGAGCACAAGGGATGCAACAAATGATTTCTGCATGAATTGAGACTAATCGACTTCATCTCCTTCGCCAAATTTTCATGAATCAAATGGTCCAAAAGTATTGTTGCGCTTCGCGCTGCGCAGAATATGGCTCATTCAGCAGCACATGAAAAAACTCCGCGCTTACGCGCGGAGTTTATCCACAGCGTATTTATTGTTGATCCAGCGAAGCGTTGCGTGCATCTGAGATGCTCTCGCTTCCTTTACAGGCTTTTGCGGCACTCTTAAAGGTATTCCACGTATTATCGCGGCCGCGCTGTGCCGTTTGCTTGGCATTCTTCTTGCTCTCAGCAAATGTGTCCCAGGCTTTCTTTACATTCTCCTTGATCGTCTTCGCGTCCGTGCCGGCGTACGCAGTATTGAGTGCTGTCGCGCGAGCTGCATAGGCGGTCGCGATCGATTGATGCTGCGTTGATACGACGGTTGCGAGTGCTGTCTCGCGCGTCGCGACTGCAGCGGCGATACAGGCAGGATCAATTGCTTGTCCTGTTTTGGTGCTCGATGCTGGGCGATCCTTTGCCATCATTTGCATGGATGATGTTGCCGGGCGCTCTTTGCCCATCTGCTTCTCCATACGCGGCAAAGCCGCTCCCGTTGACGATCCTGCTAAAAAAAGTGAACCCAATGCGGCTGCAAGCCATTCCCTCATAAAGTACAAGATGAAATACTGATATATACAAAGTGTAGCGCTCTATACCCGGCGAGCGGACTGCCGTGTGTATAAGTTGACGTATACTTTTACTACACGTTTAGCACCCCCGTATGGCTTTTTACCGACCGATTCACGAGGAAACAGATCTGCCGAACACCTTTCCATGGGCACACACAGAAAATGAGGTTCTTGCCCTCCTGAAGTCGAACGATCATGGGATATCAGAAGAAGAGGCGCTTTCTCGTTTACAGGTGTTTGGAACGAACGAGATCCGTTCACGAAAGAAAACAACGGCGCTCACCATTTTGTTTCGACAATTCACTAGTCCGCTCATTTTCATTTTGGTAGGAGCGGCAGTGCTGACGATGTTCTTGAATGAATTCGTTGAGACGCTTGTGATCGCGCTCGCCATCGTAGTGAATGCAGGGCTCGGTTTCTTTCAGGAGTATCGTGCCGAAAATACGCTTGAGCGACTCGAGGTGTATATGAAGGAGCGAGCGCGCGTCATTCGAGGTGGGCAGGAGCACGAAGTCGAATCATCATTCCTGGTGCCTGGAGATGTGGTGCGACTCTCGCTTGGTGCACGCGTGCCGGCGGATATGCGCATCATTTCGGAAACGGAGTTTTCTGTTGACGAGTCATTCCTCACGGGTGAATCGTTGCCGGTGAAGAAACATGTCGACATGGTTTCTGAGGGGGCACAGGTAACCGAGCGAACGAACATGGCATTTGCCGGATCGCTTGTCGTAGAGGGCACTGCAAGCGCTGTTGTTGTGGGCACTGGTGAGAGAACTGAGATCGGTCGCATCGCGCAGTTGGTCAGCTCTGCGGGAGATGAGGCGACACCACTACAACGATCCCTCTCGAGGCTTGCATGGACGATCTTTGGAGGTATGTCCGTCATCGTTACCGGACTTTTCTTCTTGGGAATCTCTCGTGGAGAGCCAGTGCTCGAGATGCTTTTGCTCGCAGTGGCGACCGCTATCGGTGCCGTGCCCGAGGCGCTGCCGATAGCGCTCACCGTCATCCTTGCGATCGGTGTAGAGCGAATCGCACAGCAGAGAGGCATCATGCGATCTCTGGCTGCCGCAGAGACGCTTGGCTCCACCACTATCGTGATGACCGACAAAACAGGAACGCTCACACAAGCAAAGATGCGAGTTATCGGCATCCTGACTGAAGCACATTTGCTCAATCACTCTGCTCCTACGATAGGGAGTCTGATCGACCTGAGCCATGATGAAAAACACATACTCAGCGATGCGCTTCTTGCAACGGAGGCAGAGATCGAGAATCCGAGCGACCAGCGTGATGCCTGGCGTTTCATTGGCAGACCGCTTGAGAAAAATATTGCGCTCGCGGCAACCGAAGCCGGGCTCGATGCGGTGGCTCTTACAAAGACCCGCCGCACCACGGTGCTGCCTTTCAATTCAACGCAGAAGTTTTCTGCAGCGCATGATTCAAAGACCGGACGTATTGTGATGCTTGGCGCACCCGACATCTTGCTCAAGCACGCGTCTCTCACTAAGGATCAGTATATTGCGATTGAAGAAGATATTCAGACGCTGAGTAATCAAGGCAAGCGGCTCGTTGGTGTTGCGCACCTCGATCACCCTCGAAAGAAAAAGATCAATTGGGATCAGGTACAGAATGCAACATTCTCAGGCATGATCGTTCTCTATGACCCGATCAGGCCAGAGGCTCGCGATGCGGTGACTCGGATCGAACAGAGAGGTGCGCGCGTGGTGATGCTCACAGGAGATCTTAAGGGGACCGCAATATCCATTGCTCGCGAACTCGGGTGGGACGTTGCCGAGGGGAATGTACTGACTGGAGAAGAAATACGGCAGCTTTCGGACAGCGAACTAGAAGCGCGGTTACCAAATGTAAAAATATGCGCACGTGTTACGCCGGAGGATAAACTCCGGGTCGGAAAATTGTTTCAAGCGCGAGGGGAAGTGGTAGCTATGACGGGCGATGGTGTGAACGACGCGCCTTCGCTGAAGGCGGTCAATATCGGCATCGCGCTTGGTTCGGGAACCGACGTGGCAAAAAGCGCAGCGGATCTGGTGTTGCTAGACGATAATTTTGAAACGATCGTGCTTGCGATCGAAGAAGGTCGTCGCATCATTTCAAGTATCAGAAAATCGTTTGTGTATCTCATGTCGAATTGTCTCGACGAAGTGTTCTTGATCGGCGGCTCGCTTATCTTCGCACTCCCGCTTCCACTTACGGCGATCCAGATCATCTGGATCAACTTCTTTACAGGGTCTCTGCCGGCGGTCGCATTTGCGTTCGAAAAGAATCGAGACGTGGGTCGCGAAAAAACCCAGGGCGCGATCTTTAATACAGAGGTGCTCTATCTTACGTTCGGCGTTGGCATTCTTACGTCGTACCTTATGTTTGCGCTGTATGCAGGACTTTTACATTTTGGTGTCGCGGTCGATATTGCGCGTACCGTACTGTTCCTGAGCTTTGCAGGATATATCCTGATCGTTTCATTTTGCTTTAAGAGTTTGCAAGCGCCCCTTTTTAGATACTCGCTTTTTGACAACAGGGCGCTCAATTGGGGCCTTGGTATAGCAGTTGTTTTGATGGTGGCATCAATGGTGATACCGGGGCTGCGTGAGCTGCTCGATCCCGT
>JACCDV010421399.1_pt1 | contig 13851 bp, 13 predicted proteins | sample 7446131 | NCBI WGS metagenome assembly JACCDV01 (sample SAMN15323448, study PRJNA562643) | freshwater metagenome | isolation source: river surface water | place: USA:Blue River Watershed | collected 2017-08-17 | reverse complement strand
ACTACATCATCGTCGGCGGCGGCACAGCCGGCAGCCTGCTGGCCAACCGCCTGAGCGCCGATGCCCGCAAACGCGTGCTGCTGATCGAGGCCGGCAAGAAGGACGATTACCACTGGGTGCACATTCCAGTGGGCTATCTGTACTGCATCGGCAACCCCCGCACCGACTGGCTCTACCAGACCGAGCCGGCTGCCGGCCTGAACGGCCGCGCGCTGCGCTACCCGCGCGGCAAGGTGCTGGGTGGCTGCAGCAGCATCAACGGGATGATCTACATTCGCGGGCAGTCGCGGGACTACGACCATTGGGCCACGACCACCGGCGACGACAGCTGGCGCTGGGACCAAAGCCTGCCCTACTTCCAGCTGCACGAAGACCACCACAAGGGCGCGAACGCGCTGCATGGCGCCAAAGGCAGCAAGACGCCCTTGCTGGACCGCGAACTGCCCGAGGGCAGCTACCTGCACACGCTGCGCGGGCGCGGGGCTGGCGGCGAATGGCGGGTGGACAAACAGCGCCTGCGCTGGGACGTGCTGGACGCCTTTGCGCAGGCCGCGCAGCAGGCGGGCATTCCAGCGACAGAGGATTTCAACCGCGGCAACAACGAGGGCGTGAGCTATTTCGAGGTCAACCAGAAAGAAGGCTGGCGCTGGAACACGGCCAAGGCTTTTCTGCGCCCGACCTGCTATGGCCGACCGAACTTCGAACTCTGGACCCAGGCCCAGGTCAGCAAGCTGCTGATTGAAAAGCAGCCTGACGGCAGCCAGCGTTGCACTGGCGTGCAGGTCTGGTCAGGCGCCGAAATGATCGAGGCCCGGGCCACGCGCGAGGTGATCCTGAGCGCAGGCAGCATCGGGTCGGTGCAGATCCTTGAACTCTCGGGCATTGGCGACGCCGAGCTGCTGCGCCAGCGCGGTGTCACGCCAGTGCACCACCTGCCCGGCGTGGGCGCCAACCTGCAGGACCATCTGCAGATCCGTACCGTTTACAAGGTGAAAAACGCCCGCACCCTCAACACCCTGGCCAACAGCTTGTGGGGCAAGCCGATGATCGGCGCGGAATACCTGCTCAAGCGCACCGGCCCGATGAGCATGGCGCCCAGTCAGCTCGGGGCCTTCACCCGAAGCGATCCGTCGCGGCCCTGGCCCAACATCCAGTACCACGTGCAGCCGCTCAGCCTCGACGCGTTCGGCGAACCGCTGCACCGCTTTCCGGCCATCACCGCGAGTGTGTGCAACCTCAACCCGACCAGCCGGGGCACGGTGCACATCAAGTCACCGCGCTTTGAAGACGCGCCCGCCATCGCGCCCAACTACCTCTCCACCGACGAAGACCGCAAGGTGGCGGCCGACAGCCTGCGCGTGACGCGCCGCATCCTGCAGCAACCGGCCATGGCCAAGTACCAGCCCGAGGAATTCAAGCCCGGCCCGCAGTACCAGACCGACGAGGAACTGGCCCGGCTGGCCGGCGACATTGCCAGCACCATCTTCCACCCGGTGGGCACCACCCGCATGGGCCGCGACGACGACGAAATGGCCGTGGTCAACACGCGGCTGCAAGTGCACGGCATCCAGGGCCTGCGGGTGGTGGACGCGGGGGTGATGCCCACCATCACCAGCGGCAACACCAACAGCCCGACGCTGATGATCGCGGAGCGGGCGGCGCAGTGGATCGCCGAAGCTGCGGCACCTTGAACACAAACAGACCCCGTCCTTTGGCCGCATGCTCAGGGATTACCCCCAAATCGGGAAATCCCTGAGGCCGGGAAGGGGCATGCACCGCTACAGTTGATGCATCGATGACAGGCACAGCCTGCATCAGAGGGCCGAGGAGACAACCCGACACCTCCATAAATCAAACAGGTTCCGAACATCCGCACGAGATGTCAGTTTTCCGGACGCCGCGCAAGCGGCGTTTTTTTTCGTCTGCAGCGCACACGACAACGGCCATCGAATCCATGACCACCCCCATGGGACAATCGCAGCGATGGAATTGTTCGTTGTTGCTCTGGCCTCCTTGCTGGCTGGTCTGGTCGATTCGATCGTGGGTGGTGGTGGCCTGATCCTGCTGCCTGCGCTGTTCGCGACCTTCCCGCAAGCCTCACCGGCCACCCTGTTCGGCACCAACAAGAGCGCTTCCATCTGGGGTACGGTCTTTGCCACCTACCAGTACAGCCGCAAGGTGGTGCTGCCCTGGCGCTCTTTGCTGCCGGCCGCTGGCGCGGGCTTGCTCGGTTCTTTCGCAGGGGCCTGGACCGTCACGCTGGTCGACCCCACACTGTTTCGCAAAGCCCTGCCGCTGCTGCTGGGTGCCGTACTGCTCTACACGCTGGCCCGCAAGGACCTCGGGCGTGAACACGCGCCACGTCTGCGTGCGCGGCGCGAAGCGGTGGTGGCCAGCGGCATCGGGCTGGTCATCGGTTTTTACGATGGCTTTTTCGGACCGGGCACGGGCAGCTTTCTGGTGTTTGCCTGGGTGCGCTGGCTGGGCTACGACTTCCTCCATGCCTCTGCTTCGGCCAAGCTGATCAACACCACCACGAATTTCGCTGCGCTCTGCCTGTTTGCCTGGCAGGGCCATGTGTGGTGGCACCTGGCGGTCGCCATGGCGCTGGCCAATGTGGCCGGCAGCCTGATCGGCACCCGGCTGGCCCTGCGACACGGAGCCGGCTTTGTGCGTCAGGTGTTCATCCTGGTGGTGCTGGCCCTGATCTGCAAGACCGCCTGGGACACCTGGTTCAAGGTCTGATCAGCGTTGTCGCCAGGCCAGCGTCCTGAGCTGGCCTGCGTACTGCGCCAGCGCCACGCCCGTCAGCGTAACGCCGGCCCCTGCCATCTTGATCCAGGTGTAGTGCTCTCCGGTCAAAGCCCAGGCAAACACGCCTGCCACTGGCGGCATGAGGTACATCAGCGGCGCCGTCCTGGCCACCCCGCGTACCGCATTGATCCAGCCCCAGGCCAGCCAGCCCACGAAGGCTGACACCACCACAGACCACAGCAAGCCGGCCCAGGCCCAGAGGTCGAGCTCGGACCAGGGCACCTGCGTGGCGATCGGCAGCGACCACAGCAGCACCGGGACGCTGCCCAGCAGCGTGGCGTATCCCATGGTGATGACCGAGCCCAGCCGCTCGATGACCGGTTTGGCCGCCACGGTGTAATATGAAAAGAAGCTCGCCGCAACCAACAGAAACAGGTCGCCACCGCCGGCCTGCCATTGGCCACCCAGCAGCTTGTCGGACAGGAACATCAGCACCCCAACGCAGGCCACCGCGACACCCGCCACCTGGGCAGGCACCAGCCGCTCCAGGCCTTTCCAGCGCAGGATCATGAGCGTGAAGATCGGTCCGCAGGCCAGAATGACCGAGCTGGAAAACGCGGTGGACCAATGGATGCCGTAGGTCACCATGCCCACATGCAGGGCATGGCCCACAAAACCCAGCCAGGCCAGTACGCGCAGATCTGCGCGGCTGACGCGGGGAAACCAGACCCCCAGCCGCCAGCGCAACATCAGCAGCGCACACGCCGGCATGATGAGGTAGCGCGCGAGCAAAAAGCCCCCGGGCGACATCAGGCCAAACAGGTACTTCTGCAGCGTGAAATTGGCACCCCAGATGAGAATCAGTGCCAAGGCCATGAAAAAAGCCCATTGCTGATGGGGATGGGGGTGTCCAGTGGAACGACCGGGCATGCGCTATTCTTGCCTCCACAGCGCTGCCCCAGTGTCACCTGTGCTGCTTTGTTTTTCAGACCATGACCCTCTACCACGCCATCATTCCCCCTCTGGCCCTGACCGCCCTGGCGCTGGCCCAGATGCTCGACGGGCTGTGGGCAACCGGTGGCCTGCTGCTTCGAGGCGCCATGCTGATGCTGGCGGTCCTGTCCGCAGTGCACCATGCAGAGGTGGTCGCGCACCGCACGGGCGAGCCCATGGGCACTTTGGTGCTGGCACTCGCGGTCACCGTGATCGAAGTCGCACTGATCCTGTCCTTCATGCTGGTGGGCTCTGCCAGCAGCGCCACGCTGGCGCGCGACACGCTGTTCTCGGCCATCATGATCATCTGCAATGGCGTGGTGGGTCTGTGCCTGCTGGTGGGCGGCTGGCGCCACAGGGAGCAGCGCTTTCGGGTCCAGGGGATCGGTCCTGCGTTGGCTGCACTGGTGGCACTGAGCACGCTGTCGCTGGTGCTGCCAACGTTCACCACCAGCTCGCCCGAAGGCACCTACACCTCGTCCCAGCTGGTGTTCGTGGCCCTCACCTCGCTGGCACTGTGGGGCGTGTTCACCTTTTTTCAGACCATCCGGCACCGCGACTACTTCCTGCCCGACGATGCCACCGTAAACACCCAGGCCCATGCCGAACCGCCGAGCTGGCTGCGTGCGGGCCTGAGCCTGCTGGCCCTGCTGGCGTGTCTGGTGGCGGTGGTGGGCCTGGCCAAGCAACTCTCGCCCACCATCGAATCCACCGTGCGCGAGTGGGGTGCGCCGCAGACCCTGGTAGGCATTGCCATCGCCCTGCTGGTGCTGATGCCCGAGACCCTGGCCGCACTGCGTGCAGCCCGGGCCAACCGGCTGCAGACCAGCCTGAATCTGGCGCTGGGCTCGGCGCTGGCCAGCATCGGCCTGACCATTCCGGCGGTGGCCGTGGCCGCAGTCTGGCTGGGCTTTCCGCTGACGCTGGGCCTGGACAACAAGGACCTGGTGCTGCTCGTGCTGACCTTCATGGTCGGCAGCATCACCCTCGCTCAGGGCCGCACCAGCATGATGCAGGGCGCGGTGCACCTGGTGATCTTCGCTTCCTTCCTGTTCCTGGCGCTGGTGCCCTGAACCCGGGCGACCTCAGTCCTCGACCACCACGGGCACGCGCGGCGCCAACGCGCACATCAGCTCGTATCCCACCGTACCGGCCTGCGCGGCCACCTCGTCGATCGACAGCAGGGCGCCGTTGCCGGCACGGCCCCACAGCGTGACGGTGCTGCCAAAGCCGGACTGCGGCAGCCCGCTCAGGTCCACCGCCAGCATATCCATGCTCACGCGGCCCAGGGTGCGGCTGCGTATGCCGTCCACCAGCACTGACGTGCCGGTCGGACAGATGCGCGGATAGCCGTCCGCATAGCCGCAAGCCACGATGCCGATGCGCATGGCCTGCTCGGCCACAAAGGACGAGCCATAGCCCACGCTGTCGCCGGCTTGCAGCTGCTGCACCGCAATCACCTTGGCCGCCAGGGTCATGGCCGGCTGCAGTTGCCAGTCACTGGCGCTGCGCTCGGGGTAATCGGGCGCGCTGCCGTACACCGCGATGCCCGGGCGCACCCAGTCGGCGCGCACGCCCAGCTCCTGCGCATGGCGCAGGATGGCCGCGCTGTTGGACAGCGTCCGCTCGCCGGGCAGGTCGCGCGTGGCCTCGGCAAAGCGGGCCATCTGGTGGGCGATGCCGCGGGGGCCGTCGGCGTCACTGAAGTGGGTCATCAAGGAAATCTCGTCCACCTGCGGCAGCGCATTCAGGCGCGTCCAGGCCGCGCGGTAACGCGCAGGCGCAAAACCCAGCCGGTTCATGCCCGAATTCATCTTGAGGAAAACGCGGTGCGGCTCGTGCGTCTTGTGCAGCGCCAGCATGTCGATCTGCTCGTCGCAATGGACCGTGTGCCACAGGTTCAGGCGCGAGCACAGCTCCAGATCACGCGGCTCGAACACACCTTCGAGCAGCAGGATGGGGCCGCGCCATCCCAGTGCACGCACCCGTTGTGCTTCGTCCAGGTCCAGCAGGGCAAAGCCGTCGGCGCCGCGCAGGCCTTCGAACACACGCTCAATGCCATGGCCGTAGGCATTGGCCTTGACCACCGCCCAGACGTTGGCGTCCGGCGCCGCTTCGCGCATGCGTTGCAGGTTGTGCCGCAGGGCCTGGGTGTGGATGGTGGCAGAAATCGGACGGGGCATGGCAAAGACGGGCTGAGGGGCTGAGTTTGCCAGCAAAAGGCCCTTTTACAGCGCCATGACTGACGCACATCAGGTCCGGGTGTCTCCCCGCAGTCCCTTGGCCGGCAGGGGGATTCAAATGCTTTACACTGGCGCGCACCCTGATCGGCCAAGGCCCTGTTTTTTGCCTCTCAGCCGCTTTTCTTTTCATGGAAGTCTTTCAGCTCCTCATGCCCATCTTCACCGAATACGGCTACCTGGCCGTGTTCGTGATGCTGCTGATCTGCGGCTTCGGCGTCCCCGTCCCTGAAGACGTGACGCTGGTCACGGGGGGGGTAATCGCCGGTCTGGGGCACGCCGATGTGCACACCATGTTTGCCGTGGGCATGGCCGGCGTGATGATCGGCGACGGCCTGATGTTCACCTTGGGCAGGGTGTATGGCCAGCGCATCCAGCAACTGCCTGGCTTTCGCAAGATCCTGACCCCCGAGCGCTTTGCCAGCGCCCAGGAAGCCTTTCAGAAATACGGCAAGTGGGTCATGTTCGTGGCCCGCTTTCTGCCCGGCCTGCGTACCCCGGTGTTCTTCTCCGCCGGCATGAGCCGCAGGGTCAGCTTTGCCACCTGGTTCTTCATGGACGGCTTTGCTGCCCTGATCAGTGTGCCGATCTGGGTGTATCTGGGTTACTTTGGTGCCCAGAACTGGGACTGGATGTTCGGCGTGCTGCGCCAGTTCCAGCACGGCATCTTTGCGCTGCTGGGCATTGGCGGGGCCTGGCTGGCCTGGCGCTGGTGGAAAAAGCGCCGCGCGGACCGCGCCAACAGCGCCACCTGACTCCCATGACCGCCCCGCCCACCCTGCTGGCGGTGCTCAGCCTGCTGGTCAATGCCTTTTTCTGGGGCATTTCCTGGTGGCCCTTCAAGCAGCTCGAATCACTGGGCCTGCATCCGCTGTGGGCCACGGCCATCGTCTATGGCCTGGCGTTTGTCCTGATCGTGCTGTGGGGCATGACGCGGGGTCTGGAATGGCGTGCCTGGCGCGCCCATCCTGGCCTGTGGGCGCTGGTGGTCGCCTCAGGTCTGACCAATGTGGGCTTCAACTGGGCCGTGACCATCGGCGATGTGGTGCGGGTTGTCCTGCTGTTTTATCTGATGCCGGCGTGGTCTGTGGCCGTGGCCTGGCTGCTGCTGGGTGAGCGGCCCAGCCGGGGGGCACTGCTGCGTTTGCTGCTGGCGCTCATGGGCCTGTTCATCGTGCTCAAGCGCCCGGACATGCCCTGGCCCGTCCCCGAGAGCCTGGCCGACGTCCTGGCCCTGCTGGGCGGTCTGAGCTTTGCCGTGACCAACGTGCTGCTGCTCAAGCTGCGCGCCGCGCCCGAATCCGCACGCATGCTGGCCATGTTCGGCGGCGGCACCTTGATGGCTTCAGTGACCGCCTTGATGGGCCTGATGACCGGGGTGGTGGCGCACGGTGCGACGCCCAGCGCCAGCTGGGTACCCCTGCTGGGTTTGCTCACGCTGGCTTTCCTGATGGGCAACCTGGCGCTGCAATACGGAGCTGCCCGGCTGGCTGCCCACACGACGGCCCTGGTCATGTTGTCCGAGGTCGTGTTCGCTTCGGTGTCTTCGGTCATACTGGGCGCCGCCCAATGGGACAGCCGCACCGGCATCGGCGGTGCACTGATCCTGCTGGCGGCGCTGCTGTCGGTGCTGCCGGGCCCTCGCAAGGAAACACCATGAGCACTGCCTACGACTTTGACGCCCAGAGCATTGACGGCCAAAAGGTGGCCCTGTCGCAATACCGCGGCCGCGTACTGCTGATTGTCAACACCGCCAGCGCCTGCGGCTTCACACCGCAATTTGCCGGCCTGGAGAAATTGAATCAGCAATACGGCGTGCAAGGCCTGACGGTGCTGGGCTTCCCGTGCAACCAGTTCGCCAGCCAGGACCCGGGCGACAACGCCCAGATCGCCGATTTCTGCCAGAAGAACTACGGCGTGAGCTTCCAGATGATGAGCAAGATCGACGTCAATGGTTCGGGGGCTCACCCGCTGTACCAATGGCTCTGCGCCGAAGCCCCGGGCCTGCTGGGCAGCAAGGCCATCAAATGGAACTTCACCAAGTTTCTGGTCGGGCGTGACGGCAGGGTGATCAAGCGCTATGCGCCGCAGGACGCGCCCGAGAAAATCGCCAAGGACATCGAAGCGGCGCTGGCGGGCTGAAGCCTCACATTCAGGACAGCCAGGTCAGCACACCCAGCCACAGCAGCAGCGCCAGCACGGTCCCCATCAGCAGACGTGAGCGCAGGCGCAGCACCTCCACCGCGCTGACCAGGCGTGCGTTCTGCTCGGCCAGCTCGGTGACGGTCTGGGTCAGCTCGCGATGGGTCTGAGCCTGTTGCTCGATCTGTGCCCGTGCAGCGCTCAAGGACTGGCGCATTTCATCGAGCGGCGTCAAGGTCTTTGAGGCCTCTGCGGCCGAGGCGTCCGTCGCAGGCGCTTGTGGCTCAGGCGCCCGCTGGCGGTCGAGCAGCTTGCGTGCAGCATTCAGTACCTTGGGTGCATGCTCGATCACATCGCCCCAGGGAATCACCTTGAGCGCAGCCATCCAGGGAATTGGCATTCTCTTGTCCTTTCCCGCGGCCCGGGCGATCAGCGGCGCAGCGCCTCGTCGAGCAACTCTACCCAATGCCGAACCGGTGTGCCGCAACCGCTTTGCAGGTGGGTGATGCAGCCGATGTTGGCGCTGATGATGCCCTGGGGTTGCAGCGCCTGCAGGTGGCCGAGCTTGCGGTCGCGCAGCTGCTTTGAAAGCTCGGGGTTGAGCACGCTGTAGGTGCCGGCCGAACCGCAGCACAGGTGGGATTCGTGGGTGGCGGTTTTCACCTCGAAACCCAGCTGGGTGAGCAGGGCCTCGACACCGCCCTTGAGTTGCTGGCCGTGCTGCAGCGTGCAGGGCGGGTGGTAGGCCTGCAGGCCGGCGGCTTTGAGGGTGTCGGCATTGATCTTCGCCTTGAGCTCGGGCAGCAGCGCGGGCATCAGTTCGCTCAGGTCTTGGGTGAGCTGGCTGATGCGTGCGGCCTTGTCGGCATACGCCGGGTCGTGCCGCAGGATGTGACCGTATTCCTTGACGGTGACACCGCAACCCGAAGCGTTCATGACGATGGCTTCGACCTCGCCGCTGTCGACCAGCGGCCACCAGGCGTCGATGTTGGCACGCATCTGCCCGGTGCCGCCGTCCTGATCGTTCAGGTGGAACTTGACCGCGCCGCAGCAACCGGCCTTGGGGGCGATCACGGTCTGGATGCCGCAGGCATCCAGCACGCGCGCGGTGGCGGTGTTGATGTTGGGGCTCATGGCAGGCTGCACACAGCCAGCCAGCATCAGCACCTTGCGCGCGTGCTGGCGGGTGGGCCACGCGCCCGCGTCCTGCGGCGCAGGCACCTTGGCCTTGAGGGTTTCGGGCAGCACCTCGCGCATGAGCTGGCCGAGCTTCATGGCCGGGGCGAACAGGGGCGAAGGCAAGCCTTCCTTGAGCGCCCAGCGCAAGGCCTTCTCACCCGCAGGCCGCGGCACCTTGGCGTCCACCAGCTTGCGGCCGATGTCGACCAGATGGCCGTACTGCACGCCGCTGGGGCAGGTGCTTTCGCAGTTTCGGCACGTCAGGCAGCGGTCCAGGTGCTGCTGCGTCTTGCGCGTGGGCTCGGCGCCTTCGAGCACCTGCTTCATCAAATAGATGCGTCCACGCGGGCCGTCAAGCTCGTCACCGAGCAGCTGGTAGGTCGGGCAAGTGGCCGTGCAAAAACCGCAGTGCACGCACTTGCGCAGGATGGCTTCGGCTTCAATGCCTTCGGGCGTGCCCTGGTATTCGGGGGCGAGGTTGGTCTGCATGGTGCTGTCCTCAAATGCCCATACGGCCCGTGGCGAACACGCCCTGCGGGTCGAACTGTTTCTGCAATTCGCGCTGAATGCGCTGCTGCACGGCGTCGAGCGCCGTGCTCACGCCCACCGACTTGTCGGCGCTGCCGCCCAGGCGACTGGCGCGGAACAGCGTGGCATGGCCACCCACGCGTTGCGCGGCTTCGCGCAGCTGAGCCGCTGCCGTGGCCGGTGCCCACAGCCAGCGCTGCGCACCTTGCCATTCGATGTATTGGGCATAGGGCAAGTCCAGCACCGGCGCCGTCTGCGGCACCGACAGACGCCACAGGCAGAGCTCACCACGGGGTGGTTCGAAGAACTGCAGCGTCTGCTCACCGCTGGCGCGCCAGTCCTGCACCGCTTCGGCGTTGTCCATGCGCAGGACCTTGGCGCCCAGCGCGTGCGCATCGGCGCCCATGCGCGTCACGGCCGACTCGACCGCCGCCACCGCGCCACGCAGACGCACAAACAAATAGTCATCACCCGGGTTGGCCGTGGTGTCGTGCACCCAGGCGCTGGCGTTCAGGGGCAAGGGCTGACCGCCCCAGCGGTGCAGCAAGTCCAGCGCTTCTTTCTGGCCGATGCCCGCGCACATCAGCGTGGCCTCGCTTGGGGCCACCGGCAGCACCTTGAGGCTGACTTCGGTGACGATGCCCAGCGTGCCCCAGCTGCCGGCCAGCAGGCGGCTGACGTCGTAACCCGCCACGTTCTTCATGACCTGACCGCCAAAGGTCAGGTCTTCGCCCTTGCCGTTGACCATGCGCGCGCCCAGCACGAAGTCGCGCACCGCGCCCACGCTGGCGCGGGCCGGGCCGGAGAGGCCCGCGGCCACCATGCCGCCCACCGTCGCGCCAGGGCCAAAGTGCGGCGGCTCGAACGCCAGGCACTGGCCCTTGTCGGCCAGCACCGCTTCGAGCTCGGCCAGCGGCGTACCGCAACGCGCGGTCACCACCAGCTCGCTGGGTTCATAACTGATGATGCCCGCGTAGGCACGGGTGTCGAGCACCTCGCCCTGCAGCGACGCACCCCAGAAGTCCTTGGTCCCACCCCCGCGCAGGCGCAAAGTGCGACCGCCGGCGGCTGCGGTACGAACCGCGTCGATGAGTTGTTGGCGTTGAGCGTCCATGGTCGACGATGGTAAACCGGTCCTCCAACGCTGGTCTTGAATTTTTTGAACGCACCGTGTGCGGGAAATTGCCCTCAGAAGCGGCACACGCTCACAGGCAACCCCGCCACCTCGACCCGCATCGCAAACACACAACCCGCATCCGGGTACTGGGCCAGTTCCTGCGGGCTGCGGCCATGGCGCGAGGTGGTGATGAACAGGGTTTTGAGGTCCGGCCCACCGAAGCAGGGCATGGTCGGGCAGGGCACGGGGGTGGGCACTTCGGTCAGCACCTCGCCTGCGGACGAGAAGCGCAGCAAGCGCTGGCCCTCGTATTGGGCGGACCAGTAGCCGCCTTCGACATCCACCGCCGCGCCGTCGGGGCGGCCACCGTAGGGCACACCGCTGCCCCAGATCCAGCCGGGAGGTTTGGGCTCGCACTGGTGAAACAGGCGTGCGCCCGAAAGACGGCCTGAGGACGCATCAAAGTCGAACACGCGCACCTGGTGTGCGGCCGTGTCGGCCCAGTAGGCGGTGCGGCCGTCGGGTGACCAGGCCAGGCCGTTCGCGGTGGTCACGCCATCCATCATGGGGTGCAGGCCCTGGCGATCCAGCATGTAGAGCACGCCCAGCGCCTGGTCCCTGGGTTCGTAGAGGCTGCCGGCCCAGAAGCGGCCTTGCGGGTCGCACTTGCCGTCATTGAAACGCATCCGGGTCGCGTCATAGGGTGCATCAGCCAGCTTGTGCAGCGGCCCGCCCCATTCGCGGGCCAGGTGAATGCCGCTGCGCAGGGCCAGCACCAGGCCGCCGCCCTGTACGGGAGCCATGCAGCCAGGCTCTTCTTCCAGCGGCCAGTAGTCGACCGCACCCTTCATCTTCAGCCCGTCCGTCGCCACGCGTGCGACGCGTCGGCCCGGTATGTCCACCCAGTACAGACGCTGCTCCTGCGGGTGCCAGAAAGGCGATTCACCCAGCAGGTCGGGATCGGAGGTGATGCGTATCCAATGGGGCGGGCTCATGCTGCCAGATTGTGCATGGCGCCAGGGTCATGCGGCCCCCAAAGGGGTACGAAACAAAAACAGCCCGGGTGCCGGAGCACCGCGGGCTGCAAGGAGTGGGTGGCCGCAACCACCCGTCGCAATGACGCTGACCGGATCAGCCGTGGTAGGCCGACTCGCCGTGCGAGGAGATGTCGAGGCCTTCGCGCTCTTCGTCTTCCGTCACACGCAGACCGATGACCACATCCACGATCTTGTAGGCAATGAAGGCCACGATGGAGGACCAGACCATGGTAATGACCACACCCTCGGCCTGCACCAGCAGCTGGCTGCCGATCGAGAAGCCCTCGGCACCGGTGCCGCCCAGACCGGGCGCGGCAAAGACACCCGTCAGCAGGGCTCCGACGATACCGCCCACGCCGTGCACACCGAACACATCCAGCGAGTCGTCGGCACCCAGCATTTTCTTGAGACCATTGACGCCCCAGAGACACAGGAAGCCCGACACGAAGCCGATGACGATGGCGCCCATCGGACCCACGGAGCCGCAGGCCGGCGTGATGGCCACCAGACCTGCCACGGCACCGGAAGCAGCACCCAGCATCGAGGCCTTGCCACGCATCAGCGCTTCACCCATGCACCAGGCCAGCACGGCAGCAGCGGTCGCCACCAGGGTGTTCACGAAAGCCAGCGTGGCGTTCGCGTTGGCTTCGAGGTTGGAGCCGGCGTTGAAGCCGAACCAGCCCACCCACAGCAAGGAGGCACCCACCATGGTCAGCGTCAGGCTGTGCGGAGCCATCGCTTCGCGGCCGTAGCCGATGCGTTTGCCCAGCATGTAGGCGCCCACCAGACCGGCCATGGCCGCATTGATGTGCACCACGGTGCCGCCGGCAAAATCCAGCGCGCCCTTGCCCAGCAGATAACCACCGGCACCCCAGACCATGTGGGCGATCGGCAGATAGCTGAAGGTGAACCACAGGGTCGAGAACAGCAGCACGGCGCTGAACTTGATGCGCTCGGCAAACGAGCCGACGATCAGCGCGCAGGTGATGCCCGCAAATGTGGCCTGGAAGGCAATGAAGATGAGCTCGGGGATCTTGACCTCGGGCGTGAAGGTATCGGCCAGCGAAGCGGTCGTGACCCCGGCCAGGAACAGCTTGTCAAAGCCCGCGATGATCAGCCCCTCTCCGCCAAAGGCCAGGCTGTAGCCGTAGACAGCCCACAGCACCGAAATCAGCGAGAACACCACCATCACCTGCATCAGCACCGACAGCATGTTCTTGCTGCGCACCAGACCGCCATAGAACAGCGCCAGACCCGGCACCACCATCAGGATGACGAGGATGGTGGAAATCATCATCCATGTGATGTCACCCTTGTGGACCGCGGCCTGGACCGCTGCAGCAGCCGCAGGGGCAGCCTCCGCCGCCGCAGCGACCACCGGCGCGGCCGCTTCCGACGCTGCGGTGGCCGCCTGGGCCCAGGCCCCGCCGGCAGACAGCAGCATGGACAGCCCGAAGGCCAGACTTGCAAACAGTTTTTTCATGTTCAACTCTCTTTCGTGTGGGTCACAGGGCAGCGGTGCCGGTCTCGCCGGTACGGATGCGAACCACTTGCTGCAGGTCGTACACAAAGATCTTGCCGTCACCGATCTTGCCGGTGCGCGCACCAGACTCGATGGCTTCGATCACGCGGTCAACGATGGCATCGTCCACCGCCGCTTCGATCTTCACCTTGGGCAAAAAGTCGACCACGTATTCCGCGCCGCGGTAGAGCTCGGTGTGGCCTTTCTGGCGACCGAAGCCCTTGACTTCGGTCACGGTGATGCCCTGCACGCCGATGCCCGAAAGTGCTTCACGCACTTCGTCCAGCTTGAAGGGCTTGATGATGGCGGTCACCAGTTTCATGATGGCTCCTTGGGGTT